>LXOW01440319.1_pt1 | contig 13104 bp, 3 predicted proteins | sample 1368591 | NCBI WGS metagenome assembly LXOW01 (sample SAMN04884650, study PRJNA319009) | bovine gut metagenome | isolation source: Cow rumen | host: Bos taurus | place: Italy: Legnaro (PD) | collected 2014-07-09
TTAGAACATATAATTTACGCTTAAGTTAACGTTGCTTGCGTCAACTTTGGTGCCGTTAATTTCACGTTTAAGGGCATATCCAACGGTTGCGGTTATGGAAAGAAGCTTCTTGCGGTATTCTATGCCGTAACCAACAGAATAAAGGTCTTTATCGTCGGGGGCGTTTTCGCCTGAAATTCTTGCGTAGTCAGCAAAAGTAATGGCTCTCAAGCCTTTAACTTTTGTATGCCAAGCATAATCGAATTTGAAGTTAAAGCCTGAATCAGAACCCATCAAGCTTTCTTCGTAGCCTCTAACGCTGTATAAACCGCCGATATAGAAGCGGTCAGCTGAAGAAATATTATCTTCAAAGGCTTTTTGGGCACTTAACTGCAAAGTAATCGAATCGCCGTTATTTTTATATTTCTGCCACATAGCGTCCAAGTTAAACTTGGTAGAGGTTAAATCGTTGGTAAGCCCTCTGTAGTCTGTGTAAGAGAAAACAGGTCTATAGTAGAACAAATCAGTCTTTCTCATCAACAAGCTGTCATAGCCCAAGCTGTAGCGTCTGTTATCGTCATGAACAAAATTTACGCCCATTACGTCGGTTTCAGCGTGTTGCTGTGTTATGCCTGCGGTCAACTTCTGTCTCCTGTTGTTGGTAGTAACGGTTGGGTGCGAGAAAGTCAATCCGCCAGCTTCAGAACTGCCTCTTACGTCTAATGGTTTTAAGAAACCGTGGCTTATTCTCATGCGGTTTGCGCTGTAATTAAGGGCAATTCTATTGCCTTTATTGTCCACAGGAAATGCGTAATTCAAGAAAGAGGTTTCAGAGGTTTTGGCAAACATAGACGCAAAGTTAAGCGTATCGCAGTAGCCAGAAAGGTTTACGTCAGAATAGCTTATGCCGTAGCGCCATTCGCCAGAATTTTCTTTTCCCGCATTATCGGAAAACAGGCTAAGTCTACCAGTTTTTGCAGGTTCGGCTGCTACTATATAGATGTCGGTAGTTCTAGGAGCTTTGCCAGGAAGCATCTTAATCTGAAGTTTAGTGCTATTAGTTGCGTTAAACTTCTGTATATCCTTCCTTATGTTATTAAAGTTAGGAAATTCGCCAACTTTAATATCGAAATAACTTTCGATATATTTTGACTTTGTTACCTTATTTCCTTTAGCTTCAGACTTGCCTACTCTGCCTTCAACAAGGGTTATAACGACAACGCCGTCGTTGATCTTCTGGGCCTTGATAAGGGCTTTTGCCGCAAGATATCCTTTTCTGGCGTAAATTCTGTTTACTTCGTCGCAGATTGTGTATAAGTCGCTGATTACGACTTCTCTACCTTCATATTTTTCGGCAATGCCTAACAAAACTTTTTCGTCGAGAATTTCAGAATCGGTAAACTGAACCTTCTTCAAAAACAGCTTTATTTCTGGAGTGTCCTTTGCGGGTTCGGTAGCCTTTGGAGCGCTTTCTTCGGTTTTGTTCTTAAAGCTTTCTTCGGCTTCGTTTTTGCCTAAATGGTTAAAAACTTCTTTAATTCTCTGGCTAAGTTCAGCGCCAGCGCTGTATCGACCGCTATTCAGAGCGCCTTGTTGTTCAGAAGTTAAAGCCTGTGCCCCTACGCTAGATGCAGACATCATCATCGAAGCTGCGCAAACAAGTATTAATTTTGAAAATCTATTGTTAATCATTATTTACTTCCTATTTTATTCTTATTAATTCGTTAATTTGTGACATGATGAATCAGATTGTTATGCTCTTATAACCTACGCTGGCAAAGCCAGCGTTAGGTTATATACAATTATCTTCTACGAGTATCTACACGTGGTAGAACCGAAGTAGTTCTTCCAGTATACTGCATATTAGACGCATTATTTCCAGCGTTTTGTCTAGGAGCTGCTATTCCTCTAGGAACAAGCGTAAATCTTCTAGGATTTTTGTTTGAAGTTCCTTCTTTTTTCTTTTCTTCTTCATCATCTTCGCTCTGAACATTGTTTGCGTTGTTTTCGTCAGCATTTTCAGCTTCTGTGCCAACATTTGCATTATCTTCGTTGTTTGCGAGATTTGCATTGTCTTCAGACGCATTTCCAGCTTCTGAGCCAGCGTTTGCNNTGCAAGCGTTCTTCGGTTGTGTCGTCAGCTTCTACGTCCAAGCCTTCGATATCGCCGCCCAAGTCGAGATTTGCGTTAAGGTTCAAGTCGATTTCCTGTTCAGGTTCAGTCTGTTGGGTCTGGTCTTGAGCTTCGCCCTTGTCGTTCTGGTCTCTGAGCATGGTTCTTGCTATTTCGGCAACATCGATATCGGTGCCTCCTACAGGAATAATCTTGCCAGTGGCTTTAAGAATTTCAAGCGATTCCTTCATGGTTTCGGGAATATCAGTAATGTCGCTTCTGAATGTGTAAACATCAACGCCTTCTTCAATAATCGGTTCGCCCATATAAATCTTGGTAACTACGCCGTCTATAACTACTTCAGCGTGGGTTGAGTCGATTTCCATCGAATTGCCTGCCGATTTAGCTGAAGCATAATTCAGGTTAGCGCCTTCGAGATAGAGAGCGCCTCTTTCTGGGCTTTCCAAAGTATTGTTAGATGAGCTTGTGGCTTCGATGTTGCCTGAAGCTAATTCGTTAAGGGTTCTTACGTATACGTTTGCGCCTTTTACGTTGCCTACTTTTACGTTGCCTTCAGCAGCATCGTTGTTAATCTTTGCTTCGCCTTCTGCGTTTACGTTGCCAATTTCGATATTTCCGCTTTCGGTATTGTTAATTTCAACTTCGTAGCCTTCGCCAGATCCAGTAGAGTTAATATCGCCAATGTGGGCTCCAGCCTTAGTTGTGATACTAACAGAACCAGCTTCGAGGCTTTCAGCTGATAATTCGCCTTTAGCAGTAAGATCTACTTCGACACCAGAGATACTGTCAATTTCAATATTGTTATCAGCAATAATACTGATGTTTTCAGCTTCAACCTGACCAGCTACCACATTTCCTTCTTCTGCAACGATATCAATATCTTTATTAGAATTTAAGGTAGTGTTGGTAAGCATTACATTGCCATCTGTAGTTTTAATGGTTATACCATTACTATCTAATGTTGCATAGTCGCCTTCTGGCTGGAAGTTAGCTGTGATACTATTTTCTGTGCCATAAGCATCAACTACACTCTTAGCAGTTAGAATAACTTTGTTACCATTGAGTTCAGCATTCAGATTTCCTTCTTCTTCTAACTCTGAACTATCTTCTATTTCTGCTCCAAGTGCTATATCGCCGCCTTCATTATGAACGCGAATATCACCTTCTGTAGACATTTTACCGAACAAAAGAACGTTATTAGATGTATCATCATCAGAATCTTCATATTCAGTATCAACAACACCAAGATTGTTAATTACAATACCTTTGTCGCCTCTGTCTATAACATCGCCTATCATTGCATTTTGTTTGGCGTTAACTTCTATTCCGTCAGCTTTAGCTTTTTTAACAAAGACAGAACCAACAAGCTTTTCTTCAGTTCCTAGAGTCAGACTGCTATTAGTAACTTCTATATCATTAGCAACAATAAAGCCTTCAGCTTTAAGATTTACAGAATTGGCTGTAAGTTTATCTTCTATTACTATATCATCTGAAGTTATTGAGACTTCGTTACCTGTGATTAAGCCAACTCTAGCTAAACTATCTGCATTTATAGTTAACTTGTCTGCTTTTATGTCGTCTGATATCAATACCATTTGACCTGCTGAAATAGCGTTAATCTCTACTTCGCCTTTTTCTGCTGTTAAAGTCGTGTTATCAAATCTAACAAAACCATCTGTTGCAGTTATGCTTAAATCACTGCCTTCAGGTTTATTGTTATTTGCACTAATGCTATTGACTGAATCTTCTGCTTCAATGATGTTTTCTGCGGTCATAGCCACTGTTCCAGCATCAATATTGGTGCCATCTAGTAATATATCGCCACCAGCGTTCATTAATTCAACGTCAAAACCAGTGCCGCTTTCGTTGTTTTCATCAAGTTGGAAAGCTCCCTTTATGGTTATGTCGTTTTCAGCTTCTTTTATAATGTAATCGGCAGAATCAACACTGATGCCTGTCAAGGTTGCACCTTTCCCCTTTGCCATCTGTAAAGCACCATCCAATGCTTCAAGAGCCTCTTCTATATTTCCGCTAATAACTGCTGAATTGAATGAGCTGCCATATTCACTTGAAACAGCCTCTGCATCATCTAAAGAAAGTACCTTCAATATAGCATTATAATTATCATTACACTTTTCAAAATCATAGACACTGACATTGTTGATAGAAATCTTATTCTGTAAATCGCTACCCTCGTCACTATTTTCAGTAATAGTTATATTACCGATAGTTACGCCCTCATTAGTGTTAATATTAACAGAAGTAGCTTCAATTGAACCAATATCAGCTTTGAAAACAGGTTGTTTATAATATCCTACATTTAAGCCATATTCTGATTTAGCTTTAATGCTGTTTGCATTAAGTTCGCCAACACCAAAATCAAAACGATTTCCTTCAAGTTCATTAAAATCAGCTTTATAAGAATAAACGCTAATATGTTCACCCTCAATCTTACCAGTGGAAATCAAATTATCTCCTTCAATAGTAATTTCACCGCCAGTAACATCAGACAGGAAAATATTACGTTCATCTTCTGTTGTAGTCTGACTCTGATCAGATTTGTTGGTAATCTGTATACTTCCACCATAAGTTTCACCATCTTCAACATATTGAGCTTTAAGGATGCCAGCAGTTATGTCGCCAGTAGCTTCTTCTGGGGTTTGCTGATTTTCAACACTCAAAGTGTTACTAAGAGTAATGCCATTATCGCCTGTTGCAGTAATATCACCAACTTCGATACCGCTATGAGCAGAAATCTCTACAGAGTCAGCTTCAATGTCTTTTGCAATTTTTACTGAGGCATTTTCTGCAGTTACGAACAAACCACCTTTTGGAGCTTTCAATGTTGTGTTGGAAAGATCTATGTCGTATCTAGTTGCGGTTAAAGACAAAGCAGTATCGCCTTCGCCGTTGGCGGTAATGCTGTTAGTTGTATTTTCAGCGTCTTCAATGCCCTTAGCGGTCATAGTTACTTTGCCAGCGTTGATTGTGGCATTTTTACCTTCTGAACCAAGAACGATATTTCCACCTAAGTTTTCAATGTTTACATTACCTACGCCTTCTACAGGAACTTCAACATCATGCCCTAATGTTTCATCATAAGTCCAAGTAGTGCCGTTTGCACTTAAAGCGCCTTTTAAGGTTATGTCGTTCTGAGCTTCTGTTATGTATTCTTCTGGGTCAACGCTGATACCAGACAAGTCGGCTTCATAGTCCGTTGTTGCCATCTGGTAAGCACCAGCCAGTTCTTCAAGAGCAAGTTCTCCGTTTCTGCTTTCAATAGCTGATTCTAATGAATACGTAAATTCATCTTCAACTGTATCTCTATCATCTCTAGAAAGCGAATTCAATATAGCCGTATAACTTTCATTTATCTTTTCAAAGTCATATTTATTGACATTGCTGAGATTAATTTCACTCTGTTCGCCACCTGTAGTGGTGATGTTACCGTAGGTTGCGCCCTGGTTGGTGTTAATATTAACGGAAGCAGCTTCGATAGAGCCTATTTCTGCGGTTCCGACTGGAGCCATTTCGCCAATGCTCAAATCGGCGGTAAGGTTGATGCTGTTGGCTTTAATATTGTCTGCATTAATGCTGGCTGCTTCGCCTTCGATTTTATCAACATCTATGCTATTAGCAGAAAGAGTCAGGAATTCACCGCTAATAGCGCTTTCGCTGTCTGGGTCAACTGTTATATCGCCCATAGCGCCTATAGAAACTTTTCCACCAGTGACATTGCCAAGAATAACATTGCGGTTTGCGTCTGGCAAAGATTTTCCGCCAATAACATCATCGCTTGTATTGTTAATCTTTATAGGACCAAATTTTGTTTCAGTATCCTGAACGTATTGAGCGGTAAGCTTGCCAGCTTTGATATCGCCAGTTGCATGAGCCATGAATTGATCATAACCTGCTGGCTTTTCAGAAAAAGCATCTGAATGACTATAGTAAATATTCATAAGAGTATCAAAAGCACTTTGAAGTCCTTCGTAGCCAGCCATCTCGAAGTCACCATTATCACGATACTCCTTAGCTCGTTCCATATACTGTTCTAAATAACCAGCATTAAAAGAATCAGCATTTTTAATATCGTCAGTAACAACAGTTTCTAAGTATTGTATAGCATTGTCTACACTAGTTTCATCCCATGTAACTTGTGTATTTTGCAGATTAATGCCATATTGCTTAATTGCAGAGATGTTACCAACTTCGATACCGCTGTGAGCATAAACGTTTACATTGCCAACTTCCATATCATTTGCAATCTTTACAGCGCCAGAGGTTGAACGTGCCGACAAAGTACAATCAGAAGCTTTCAATGTTGTGTTGGAAAGATCTATATCGCCGTTGTATGCGATTAAAAACAAAGATTCGCCTTGTTGATTGTTGGCTGTAATGCTATTAGTTGTATTTTCAGCGTCTTCAATGCCATTAGCGGTCATAGTTACAGTGCCAGCGTTTATTGTTGCATTATTTAATACAACGTCGCCACCATTATTTGAAATGGTTACAGTGCCCAAGTGGTTTTCATCACTTGTGTGAGCGTTGATTGCGCCTTTTAGAGTAACAGCTTCATTGAAGGGCTGCGTTACGTTGTATGATTCTAACTTGGCTTCAGTAATTGTATTATTTTTAAGACCGTTGATAAAAGTATTTATTGAAGTATAGGGAGGATCGTCATACATCAAGAAATCACTAGCTTCTACACACTGTCTTTCTGCTTCGTAATTTTCTGCTTGACAATATTCACCAGCCATTTGTGAAAGCTTACTACTTAACTGTGGAATCCTTATACTAAGGTAAGAAAGATAATAACTGGCATTTGCCCAATCCTGACTTACGTCTTCGTGAGCCTGTGCTTTAGTCTTAATATTATTCAAAGCAGTATTAAGATCTGTTATTATACCAGATATTTCTGTAGCAATATCTTGTCCAGACACCAATTGCAAAATATTATTTAAACCATTAATTCTGCCTTCAATACTATCCCAAACACTGTTTATATCATCATAACATCCTGCATAATCAAAGACTTTGATTGCATTTGAATTGGTGACTTGCATCAAACCACTGTATGTAGTTACATCGCCAAGAGTTACGCCTTTTGCAGAAGTAAGTTCAAGTTCACGCGCTTTTACTTCGTCTTCAATGGTTACGGAGCCTTTTTCTGCTTTAACTAACATTTTGCCATTAGAAGCGTTCAATTTTGTGTTGTTAAGAGCTATGTCGCCGTCGACTGCAGTTAAAGTCATAACTGGATACATAGAATCGCCTGAATTGTTGGCTTTTATGCTGTTAGTTGTGTTTTCAGCGTCTTCAATGCCCTTAGCGGTCATGCTAATGTTGCCAACTTGCATTTCGGAATTATTTAATTCAATTTGGCCAACAGATGATAAATTTACAGAATTACCATTGATATCACCATTTACTACAATTTTACCACCGTCATTTATAATGTTGATATCGCCAGAATTACTATTAAGCGTATTCTTGACATCACCTACCGTAACGGCGCCAGAGGGTTTTGTAGCATAAACTTCCATATTAGCAGGTACATCGATAGATAAACTTACAGCACCTGTAACAGCATTGTTATTACATTGTTCAATAGCATCGGAAAGGTTCCTATGAACTTCTTTGACATTACCTTCATTCAAATATTTTTCAGCAAATTGTATTATTTCTTTAATTGCGTCTCTAATATTAGAATCTATATTAGTATCATCTTTTATAAGAGTATAAATAGCTTTTACATCATTTAAGGCTTGTTCATAATCATAAACAACTTTAGTGTTTTCAAGACTGACTTCGTTTTCGCCTGTTGCAGAAAAACTATTTGTTGTAATACCAGAGTTGGCTTTCACAATAACAACATTAGGATCGTTCACATTTTCTTCGCTCTGGAGTCTTGACAACGTTACAGAACCATTGGCTTCGGCTATCAAACCACTTCTAAGTGTTAATTCCGTATTGGTAAGGGTTATATTGCCGTTTGTAGCGGTAAAGAATGTAGGATTCTGATCATACTCCATGCCGGCTTTAACGCTTTTTTCAGTTGTTGTTATTGAACTGGTAGGTACGTCTACTACGTCTTCTATGGCTTTTGCCGTTAGAGTTACAGCGGCACCTTTGATTATGGCTGGTGTTTCTGATGTGCCGAGAATAATATCTCCGCCAAAGTTTTCAACGGTTACATACCCTTTCTTTGATACTTGTCCTGCTAAACGTGCGTCGATTTCGCCAGCAAGCGTAATATCGCCTATTGGGACAGTTGTTGGAAGGGTAACATCTGATACTTTAGCGACTTCCCAACGAGCGGTGGCATCGGAGTAAGCTGTTTGAGCTGCTGTCTTTAGAGAAGCAACATCTTCATTAGATAAATCACTTTGATAATTTGAGTTTTCTAACAAACTTTGGTATTGAGAAAGAACATTTTCAGCTTTCATTACTACTGATTCATATTCAGATTCAAAATTACTATAGCCATAATTACTATAGCCATTATAATCTTGTAGAACAGAAATTTTTGCCCTTTCATCGCCATATCTTCTAAATCGATCAAAATCTATTAATTGAGATTCTAAATCACCTTTAATACCACGCAAGCTATCATCTTCAGGATGTAGCTCTATCAGTTTATCAACCATAGCTATAGCTCTTTCCATAAATTCTTTGTATTTGTCTAAAGCTGTGGTTAGATTTTCAAAAGCAGGGTTCAAATCAGCTTTGCTTCTGTTTTGAACGAATATAGGACCTATATTGCCATCATTAGAATCTGTCTTAGATTTCAGAGTTCCTATATTGGCGCCCTTGTTGGTGAATATTTTTATTCTCTGAGCTTCTGCGTTTATTTTATCTATTGAATCTGCATCAACTTTCAATTCGCCATTAGCATTAACAGAGTTTATAGTAGCGACGTTTCCAGCTTCTATTGTCACATCACCATTGAAAGTTTCAATAGTACCTGCTACATTAAGATTATTAGCTGCCTTGATATGAATATCATTTTGAACATATTCATTAGTATTTTCGCTTCCTGTTATATTAGCGACTTCAACATCTCCATAGGCTTTTATATTAACATTTGTTGCGGAAACATTGGTTAAATTTATGTTTAAATCTCTTTGGGGCATGTATTCCCCTTCTGCAATGTAACTGTTGGCAGCTCCGTTTGAAACCTGTATTAAACCAACACCTTGAACAAGCTGATTGTTGGTATCATTATTTTTAAGATTTGTAGATAAATTGCCTGTAACGGTAATATTTCCGGATACTTCATTCGTATACTCACCATGATTAATACTATTGTTAATTTCAATCCTACCGCTATTGGTAGTTACATTCTTAAGGGCTATTCCCTTAGTTGCTGTAACCGCTAACATAGCATTACCAGAATCAATATTTGTTTTGGATAAATTTACTTCACCATCATGAGCATTTACAAAATAGCTAGTATAATAATCATTGTGCTCAAAATTATCAACTAACTGGTGATCAGTATCATTGCCCTCATGGACTGAATTTTTTATATCTCCATGGTAAGTGGTCAAATGTAATATTTTGGATCTAATTTCAGCAGATTTATAGGTTGTTTGGTTGTTGGCAACTACTGCTTTGTCAGAAAGATTTATATCTCCGTTTTGGGCTTGAACAAACGCACCGTCAGGGGCATTTATTTTACCGGAAAGGCTGATGTTTCCTCTGACATCGCTAATGTCTGTGCCATTATCGCCATTCTGACCAAAATAATTGCTTGAAACCATTTGCACTGTGGATCTTGAATTTATAACACCCTCGGTTTTAATTCCGTTTGCATAACCGCCAGATGTAGCGTTTTCGCCTTTGAAGCCAACGGACTGAATGTAGACACCAGCTACAACATTATCTTGAAATTCACCATCTTCGACAAATTCTTCGTTTGTTAGATTTACATAAGAACCGAAAACATCTTTGGATAAAACATTCAGTTGAGCATCGGGACCGATTATTATATTCGCAGCCTGTTCTGCGCTATTTGCATTAGCATCGTATTTTCTTGCGGCAAAGAGTGTTATTTTGTTCTTGGCATTGATTTTGCCGTTAATCGTTATTGAGCCTTTTTCATCCAGAGTTATGCCATCAAAACCTTCGCTGACTTTTCCCATTGCGTCTATTATATTGTTAACGACTGCTTGTTGGCCTGTAGCTTGGTAATCATCGTTAGGAGCAAGCAAACTGCCGTCTTTGAAAGAAGGATTCGTTTGAGAAAAATCTATGAATTTATCCATAAATTCTTTGTTTGGAACGATTGCATAGAAAGAACCAGTATTTACAACGCCTTGAGAACCTATGACGATACCGTCAGAGCTTAGGAAATAAAGGTTACCGCCAAGTTTTGTCGTATTGTTTCCGTCTAAAACTTTTATTGTGTTAAGAACGCCGTCAATGTTTATTTGCGAACCAACAAAGTTTACAACATTGTCAATGCCTGTATTAGTTGTTTTACCAACCATCATATTGGCTGTATCGCCATGATCCAATTTGAACTTCGAAAAGGCGTTAAATGCGGTATTGCCTTTAAAGTTAGCGTCGTCAGTATTGATGGTATATGTTGTGCCGTCTTTAACTACGGAAGTTCCAGAAACGCCAGTTATTTCGCTTTGTGCGAAGCTCGGAGTTGTCGCCATGAGCGTTAAGCCGATTGCGTTATAAAGCACCTTCTTCATAAAAGACGATTTGTTTATTGAACCAAGAATGTTCGCTAAATAGCTGTCTTCCTGTTCTTCTATCGCCTTGCCAAATTGCGAGTTGCTCGCGCCGTTTTTATTAGCGGCAGCTTTCAAGTTAGCCCTGAGAGCTGCTTTTTTCATTCTTCGACTTAAACTCATGTAAGTTTTCTCCTGGAATAAATAATTTTGAATAAATCAAATTTTTTAACCCCCCAAAGGTATCATACACACAAAAATAAAACAATATATTAAATAAAAAAAGTTACAAATAATCACAAATTAAATTTCTCATTTTGAAAAAAAAAAAAAAATAGATTTCTTTTAAGTATATACTTTTAATAATATATAAGTGTTTGTGAAAAGCTTCACATTATATATATTAGTGTTTGTGAAAAGTTTCACATTATATATATCAGTGTTTGTGAAATAATTCACGAATAATACATATCATGCATTATGGTATGTGAAATAATTCACGAGTTATATAAAATAATGAGCTGGTTGTAAGAAATATGCTTTTTGTTAAGTGTGTCTTATGTTTGTGAAAATTTTCACATATCCAACATACTGTCTCTTTCCCCCTTTTTTTCGCTTGTGAAATTTTTCACTTAATCATCCCCTTCTACCCTCTTCTTATCGCTTGTGATTTTTTTCACTTTTCAGCCCATCCTATCCTTCTATCCTTCTATCCTTTTATCTCTTTTCTCTCGAGCTTTATTTTACTTTTGCAATTAACTTTAAATATTAGAACAAAAGCTAATACTTGTAAAAAATACCAAAAATACTTATAATTAAATTATGAGCAGTCAAGAAGAAGCAAAAATCAACGTAAACCATAAAGACACTCTTTTCCAGCTTGTGTTTGGCAAAGAGGAAAACAAACGCAACCTGTTGGAGTTGTACAACGCAATAACAGGCAGCGATTACGATAACATAGACGACCTTACCATAAACACGCTGGAAAAAGCTATTTACATGAATATGAAAAATGACGTTTCCTGCATAATAGACGCAAGAATGGCATTGTTTGAGCACCAGAGCACATTTAACCCAAACATGCCGTTGCGTGGGTTCTTCTACTTTGCTTCTCTGTATCACGACTACGTAGATAGCCTAACCGACATAGACATATATAGCAACAGGCTCATCACAATTCCAACGCCGCAATATGTGGTGCTTTATAACGGCACAGACAAAAACATAGAAGATAAAATGACTTTAAAATTGTCTGACGCATTCAAGCACGAAGACAAAACCAAAGGCTTCGAGTGGACAGCCACCATGATAAACATAAACGTAGGGCACAGCCAACAGCTTATGGAAAAATGCGAAGCATTAAAAGGCTACTCTATGTTTGTACATAAAGTAAGAACGCATACGAATGAATTGGGCAATTTCGAGGCGGGCTTCGAAAAAGCCGTTGACGAGTGCATTAAAGAAGGCTATCTTGCGGAAATACTCAAAAAATCCAGAGCGGAGGTGCATAAAGTGTGCTTATACGAATTTGACCAGGAAAAACACGACAAGATTACGTTTAACGATGGATATAAAAACGGAGAAATAGCGGGATACAAAAACGGAGAAATAGCGGGATACAAAAACGGAGAAATTGCTGAAAGAAGAAAAACGGTTGAAAGATTGTTGTCTAAAGGATATACGAGAGAGCAAATAATGGATATTACTGGATATGAAAACGAATTAATTAACTCCATCATACAATAGAAGGTATATAAAGTGTGCTTGTTTGAATTCGACCAGGAAAAACACGAATGAACAATAAAAAATGAATTACAAACTTTTCGATGGGTCAATTTTCTTTAGTTGATTCTTATTTTTTGTTTAATCCATCTGAATATTTGTGATTTTTTTCACGATACACCAATATATACTAGGTATTGGGATTTTGAGGATTTTTGTGGTTTGTGAAAACTTTCACCAAAATTTTATATTACAAACAGCATTTAAAAATTCAGTTAATACAACCCTCAAATTTCGGCTCAAACATTGCCACATTGTGATATTTTTGTTATCATTTAATCAGACAGACTGACTAGTAATCAATATGAAAAACTTAAATTCAACAATATTAAACAATAAAGACTTGCGACAGCAATACGACGCAAACGTAAAAAAACTGCTGTCAGAGAAGTACATTCTTGCCTGGATACTAAAAGAATGTGTAGAAGAATTTAAAGAGTTCAGCATTGATACGATATTAAAAAAAGCTTTCTTAGACGACACGAAAATTTCTACAGAAGCTGTAGATCAAGACGAGAACGACTT
>LXOW01187928.1_pt1 | contig 13102 bp, 3 predicted proteins | sample 1368591 | NCBI WGS metagenome assembly LXOW01 (sample SAMN04884650, study PRJNA319009) | bovine gut metagenome | isolation source: Cow rumen | host: Bos taurus | place: Italy: Legnaro (PD) | collected 2014-07-09
CTGTTTCGCATTGCGTGATTACCGACTGCATGGCCTACAATACCACCGAAACCACCCAGTCGAAGGGCGGTGGCGCCTATCTGCAGAACAACGGTTCACTGCTGAATAGCGTGATTTGCTACAACCGTGCTGACAACGGTTTCGGAATGGCTGGCACCAACGGCACGGTGACCAACAATACCATCACCCAGAACTATGGTACCCATTGCGGCCCGTTGGTGGATGCCGACGGCCATCAGTACAAGACGGTGATGATTGGCGACCAGTGCTGGATGCGCGAGAATTTGAGGGTGACCACCTACGCCAACGGAACAGCTCTCACAACCGGAAACTATCAGTCCACCACAACCGCCATGTATTACAATCCCGGAAACTCTGAGTTGGAAACCCAGCAGTTGGGTCTTCTGTACAACCGTCTGGCGGCTTTGGGCGACCATGACAACCATCCTGATAACCCTTCAAACTGTCAGGGTATTTGTCCAACAGGCTGGCATATTCCGTCAAATGCCGAATGGGAGCAGATGCTGACCTTCCTGCAACATGACCCCATTAATTATTGCGGTAACAATATCAGCAATCTGGCTAAAGCGTTGGCCTCACAAGAGTTGTGGGCTACCCATGGAAACGCTTGTTGTATAGGAAATGATTTGTCCGCTAATAATATGAGTTTGTTTACCGCACAACCGTCAGGTCATTATTACAGCAATGCGTGTAGAGATATTCCTTACATTGCGTTTTTCTGGACGAGTACGGTGAGAGCGAGCGATGCCAATTACCATCAGGTTCGTAGAATGTACTATCAATGGGCTTACATAGACTACGGAGATGGGGGTGGTGACGGCTATATGGACAGAGGGTATTCTGTGCGTTGTGTGAAAAACAATGAATGATTTTAATGTGCTAATGTTTGATTGTGTGATTGTGAGAATGTGTTAGTGTTTGAATGTTTGAATGAGATAATTTGATGAGAAAGAGATTGTTGTTGTATGTGTTCTTGCTGTTCGCCTTCCTGAGCGGAAGGGCGCAGTCGGGTCACGCCTTCTATCAAGAGGAAGGTGGCTCGTTGAGTGTACACAACAATATCATCGCCAACAACTCTTTTTCTAATACTAACACTGACCTCTCTTCCAACCACAATTTGGTGGGTAACTATCCTTATTTGTTCGTGGACATATACTCGGATTTCCGCCAGCAGAGCCGCATCTATACCTACAATCTAGGTGAAAATGCATACGTCACTTGGCTGTACGACATGCTGGGCGAACCCCGTATAGGCAATGACACGGTGGAGATTGGCGCTTACGAGTTCCCTGTCTTGTTGTTCTATCCCGTATTCCAGTTAGACAATCATGAGATGACCTTCTGCAACAATATCATCATCAACAATCATGTCGCAGATAATATCAACGTAAGCATTCCTACCAACAACTATATCACCAACTCCACGGAGGTGTTTGAAAACGACCACTTCCATTTTCTGCCTAGGGAGAGTAGTGTGACAGTGAATGCCGGTAGCAACGACTGTGCAGATGACAGTCTGGACCTCAACGGACAGGAGCGTGTTTCGAGCTATGTGGTGGATATGGGTGCCTTTGAGCTCTTCAAATCCACCGACCGCTTCCCCGTTTTGCAAGAAGAGGGAGGCAATCTTACATTCTGCAACAATATTATCATCAACAACCATTTGGACACCAACGTGAATGTGAGTGTCAACAACACCAACTATATTGTCAATGGTCCAGGGGTGTTCACCAACGATTACGGCCACTTTGTGCCCAATGACAGCAGTGTCACCCTGAATGCGGGTAACAACGGCTGTGTGTCCTATACTGAGGATATGGCTGGTGAGGTANNAGATGTGTATAAGAGACAGGTCCTATACTGAGGATATGGCTGGTGAGGTACGTGTCATCAATACGACAGTGGATTTGGGCGCTTACGAGAAGCCCAAAAGAGTTGATTTCTATCCGGTGTTCCAAGAGGAGGACGGCAATCTTGCGTTCTGCAACAATATTATCATCAACAACCACTTGGACACCAACGTAAATGTAAGCGTATCCAATAACAACTATGTCACCAACTCGTCAGTGGTATTCGAGCACGACCGCATCTTGTTCAAGCTCCGCGCGAATAGTGTGGCCATTGATGCCGGTCAAAACAGCTGCGCCAGCTTTGCGATGGACGCTTCTGGCGGACAGCGTATCTATGGCGCGGTGGTGGATATGGGTGCCTACGAGTATTTCGGCTTCCCCGATCAGTATGCCGTCTATCAGGATGGGGAAAGTGGACTGAATTTCTGCAACAATATCATCATCAACAACTACATCGACACCAATGTCAACCGGACTTTATCGAGCACCAATTATGTGACCGACGGTTCGGGCATCTTTGTGCAGGATTACATCATGTTTATGCTGCAGGAGGGATGTGCGGCGGTGGATGCGGGCGACAACTTGTGTCCGACATACACCCTCGACGGCAGGGGAAGCGGACGTGTCATCAACGGTGTGGTGGATTTGGGTGCCTTCGAGTTGTTCATGTTCCCTAAAACCTATCCTGTTTATCAGGATGAGTCGGGCACTCTGCAGTTCTGCAACAACATCATCATCCACAATCATGCTGATTCTGTCGCCAACCGCGACATACCCCCGTTTAACTTCACGCAGGATTCGGCCATCGTGTTTGTCGATAACTACAATGATTTTACCCCCACCTTGTATTCAGCGGTGGTCAATGTGGGTAGCAATACATGCAGCCCGTGGGAGAAAGATATCAAGGGATATGACCGTATCCAGAACGATGTGGTGGATTATGGTGCCTTTGAGGTGTATCTGGACATGAGCCAGGCCATCGTTTATCAGGACACTGACTATCATTTAATACTCTGCAACAATGTGATTATCCTGAACTCTGACAGGACCGTCAACACCAATGTCCAGAATGTTCCCGCCAGCAATATCGTAAGCGACGACATAGAGGTCTTCCTCGATCCACGTTTCGATTTCCGTCCCATGAGAACTTCTGAGGCGGTGGATGCCGGTGACAACAGCTGCAACGGTCTGCCCACTGACTTGGATACGGTAACCCGTATATCAGGAAGTGCCATTGATATCGGTGCTTTTGAAGTGGTGATAGAGATTGATTCCAACATGGCCGGCGGTGGAGGAGGAGGCTCTGGTGGTGGCGGCGGTGGCGCTGGTGGCGGTGGTTACATGGTGCCCGACTACAACGCCATTGTCTATGAAGATCCCTACTCAAGTCTGTATCTGTGCAATAATATTGTCATCAACAACAATTTTGCACCTAATGTAAATATGTATTGCGATACCACCAACCTGGTGGACGACACTACCAATGTGTTCAGAAACGCTACTACCGATTTCAGACTGATACGTCAGTCTGTGGCGGTCAACAGGGGTAACAACAACTGCAATGATTTGCGCTTCGATATTGATCGTCACCAGCGTATCGCTATGGACACCATCGATATCGGTGCCTACGAGTACATCCCCGATGAAGAGGTGGTGGCAGTGTTCCAGGAGTTCGGCTACCAGATGAATGTGTGTAACAACATTATTATTAATAATAACGAGGCCTTCAGTGTTAATGACCTGAGCACCCCGTCCAATAACATTCTGATTGACAATGACCGTGTTTTCCGAAACAATTTCCGTGATTACACTCCGCTGCAGGGAAGTATCGCTGTGAATCGTGGTGAAAACAGTTGTCTGTCGCTGACAAAGGATGTGGCTGACCATGCGCGTGTGTTCCAGGACACCATAGACATCGGTGCTTACGAGCAGACGCTTGACACTTTGTATTATGCGGTGATTCAGGTGGGAAGCGGACATCTGAACCTGTGCAACAATATTATTATCAACAATATGGGAGCCGATAATGTCAGTGAGGATTTTGAGCCGGTACCCGACAATAATATTGTGGAGAACGCCAATGATGTGTTCAAGAACAATGTGTATGATTATTCACCCCGAGCCAACTCCGTCGCCATCAATCAGGGTGAGAACAGTTGCCTCGATTTGCCGAAAGATTTGAATGATGATCCCCGTGTTTCTGAGGAAATAATAGATATTGGTGCCTACGAGCCATTCAGGAACGATGATACCCTGTGTTACGTTGTACATGGACGTGTAGGCACGAACTTGATTATGTGCAACAATATAATCATCAACAACTCTATCGCCGTCAATGCTCAAGACGAAGCTCGTCTGAACCATAACATTATTAGAAACTCCAATCAAATATTCAGGGATAACATTTCCAACTTTGAGCCCCGTGTGGGATCAATAGCTATTAATGGAGGTTCAAACGACTGTCTTGAGCTTGTACGCGATATGAACGGAGGCGCCCGTATTATGCAGGATACCATTGATGTGGGTGCCTACGAGCCGGCGGAGGTGATGGATACCGCTGTCTTTGTGGTGTTGCAGAAGGAAGGCTACAATTTGCAGCTGTGCAACAATATCATCATCAACAACTCCATAGCGGTCAACGCCCCAGAGGATGCCCAGTTGAACCATAATATCGTCAGAAACACCAATCTCATCTTCCGGGACAATTTATTCAACTTCAAACCCCGTGTGGGCTCTTTGGCTATTAACGGAGGTGCGAATGATTGTCTTGAACTGACTGCTGACCTTAGCAAAGGTGCGCGTGTTGTGCAGGATACCATTGATGTAGGTGCTTACGAGCCCGCAGAGGTGATGGATACCGCTGTCTTTGCGGTGGTGCAGAAGAAGGGCTACAACTTGCAGCTGTGCAACAATATCATCATCAACAACTCGCAGGCCGAGAATACCAACTATGACATTGTTCCCGACTACAATATCGTCACCAATAGTGACGCTTTGTTTGTGAACGCCAAGTATAACTATATGCCCCGATTCGGCACAGAAGCCATCAACACAGGTAACAACTCCTGCGCTTCGTGGCATATAGACCTGTCAGCGAAAGCGCGTATCACGGAGGAGATTATCGATATTGGTGCATACGAACAGTATCATATAGAGGATGTTGTGCCGGCCTGTGTGACAGAAGGTGAAAGCTCGGGATTGCAGCTGTGCAACAATATCATTATCAACAACCCGTTTGTGGAGAATATTGAGATTGCCTCGATACCGTCTTCCAATATCGTTGAGGATAACGATACCCTGTTCAGACATAATGAATATGATTTCCGTCCGCGGAATAATTCCATCGCTGTCAACAACGGTGACAACGACTGTGTGGCGTGGAGAAATGATATAACTTTCAATAAGCGTATCTGTCAGGAGATTGTTGAGATAGGCGCCTACGAAATCAAGGTGGTGGACACCGTGTTTTATTATGCTGTCTTGAATGACGCAGACGAAGATGGAGGATATGGATCTGGTTCTGGATCTGGCTCGGGATCTGGTGGTGGTTCCGGTAGTGGAGGAGGTTCTGGCTCTGGTAGTGGTGATGACCCAGGCTCCGGTGGAGGAGATGATCCTGGCTCTGGTGGTGGTGATGACCCTGGTTCCGGAGGAGGAGATGATCCTGGATCTGGAGGAGGAGATGATCCCGGTTCTGGTGGTGGTGACGACCCTGGTTCCGGTGGAGGAGACGACCCTGGCTCCGGTGGTGGCGATGATCCTGGTTCTGGAGGAGGTGACGACCCTGGTTCTGGAGGAGGTGATGATCCTGGCTCCGGTGGAGGCTCCGGTTCGGGCTCTGGCAGTGGATCTGGAGGTGGTTCCGGCTCAAGTGTTGATTCTACGAAGCAATTGCGATTATACAACAATATTGTCATCTATAACCCAGGTAACACAATGAACATGGGTGGTGGTGTGTTGGTCGGCTCGCACAACCTGCTGACCGATGTGGCGAATGTGTTCACAGACACTACATCAGATTTTACCCTGCCGATGAACTCGCCTGCGGTGGATGCCGGTGACAACCAGTGGGTGGACTGGTCCTTTGATATCAAGGATGACCCGAGAATCGCATGTGCCAATATTGTGGACCAGGGTGCCTACGAACATGCGTTCACCAATTTCACTGTGGAAATCACCACGACGGAGGTGCTGAGCGAAGACTGTCAGGGCTCTTATACCTTGCTGACGGCTACTCCTGGCGCACAACATTATTATTGGTCGCATACCAACGAGGATACGAATGTGGTGCAGGTAACCCCCTTCCTGATTACCGATTATACAGTGGTGGCTTCCAATGGTGGCGAGTGTTCTGATACAGCCACTATCAGGGTTGTTCCAGCGATGTTGTTGTCGGATTCTATTGGTACACCTTCGTCAGTGGGCAAGGTCTTCTGGCTGACCTATCTGCGTAACCATTTCCGTGTGCCGACCCTGACAGTGCAGATTTCTGCTGAGCGTGCCTGCTCGGGTACCGTCAGCAATCCGCGAACCTCATGGAGCACGCCGTTTACCGTGGGTGCCCACAGTGTCACCACCGTTAACATTCCCGTTGCCCAGGCTTATCCTAATGAGTCTGACGTGGTGGCAGACTATGGTATATTGGTGGAGGCCAACGACAGTATTTCGGTCTATGCCGCCAACTATATTGCCAGCAGCTTTGATGTCACCAATGTGCTTCCCGTAAATGCTTTGGGCGATGAGTATATGATACAGACCTATACACCTATGATGAACGCTGAGTTTGTGATTGTGGCTACGGAAGACAGCACGGTGATAGACATCACCCCGTCTAAAGTTCTGCAAGGTCGAGTAGGCACTCATCCGGCCCGACAGACCTACACCATTACCCTGCAGCAAGGTCAGACCTATCTGGGTCTGTCCCGTAGCGGTGGTTTCCTTGGTGATTTGACAGGTACTGTCATCAGGTCGAGAGACAACAAACCTTTCGCCGTCTTCAATGGTAACGTCTGCGCTCTGGTGCCGACCTCTAACTCCTATACAGACCACTTGGTGGAGCAGGCTATGGGGGTGAAGTACTGGGGACGCTCGTTTGCGATTACCGGCACCTACAGCCAGAATTTTGATGTGGTGAGGGTGACCGCCTTGCGCAACAATACAGAGGTGAAGAAGAATGGGGTAGTGGTCAGCACCATCCAGGCTGGTGAGAACTATGAGTTCCAGTTGACAGGTGCTGAGGGTTCCTGTTATATAGAGACATCCAACCCTTCAGGAGTCTATCTGTATATTGCTGGTGCTATTCAGGGTAACAACCTCGAAATGAGTGACCCGTCCATGATTTGGATTCCTCCTGTGGAACAGAAGCTGAACGACCTGACCTTTGCCACCTTTGAGTCTTCGGGCATTTCCGGCCATTATGTGAACATTGTGGTGCCGACCGCCTCTTTGGAGAGCATTACTCTCGATAATATTCCCATTGGCGACCAGTTCACCACATTGAACGGTAATGACCAGTATTCTTTCGCCAGAAAACAGATATCTTTGGGAACCCACACCCTGCGCAGTGAGGAGGGCTTTATCTCCCACGTCTATGGTCTGGGCTTCCACGAGTCGTATGGTTACGCCGCGGGTTCAAAGGCAATGCCGCTCAAGGAGCAGTTGTATGTGAACAATGTGGTGAGCACAGAGTTGCCGCCCAACAAGGTGTTCTGTCCTTACGAGCCCATCGATTTCCGTGTGGAGGTGAATTATCCTTGCGACAGTGTGCTGTGGAATTTCGGTGATGAGACCCCATTGGTCAACGCCATTTCAACAACTCATGGATTTAGTGAGGCCGGAACATACACGGTGGCCGCCACCTTGTACATTACCAGCGGTGAGACCGTTTACTGCACCAATTTGTATGTGCGTATTAAAATCTCCGAGGGATTTACGCAAATATGGTATGATACCGTTTGCCAGGGTGTGCAGTACACGCAACACGGATTTGATGTGGAGACACCGGAAGCCGGCCATTTTGTGCATACTATCATATTGAATGTACCCAATCAGTTCTGCGACAGCACCTACGTTTTGGAACTGGAGGTCATCAATAGCATCCAGTATGTTTACGACACCATCTGTGAGCAGAATCCTTATATGGAATATGGTTTCGACATACCAGCTTCAGATCCGGGACTGGTGATGGATACCATCCATTTGTCCAGTACTATTGCCGGATGTGACAGTATGGTGATTTTGTCGTTGCTGGTGACACCGAACACAGAAAACATTCCTGATATTGCGGGAGAGTCATATCCGTGTATGGGCGAGATGTTTGTCTATTCGTTGGATTCATTATCAGGCTTGCAGCAAATCAGTTGGATAATCCCCGACAGCATCATGGTGTGGGAGCAGACCGACGATTATCACATCACGCTGCTTTATGAGAATTATGCCGACACATACGAGATTGCTGTTCAAGGACACAACAAGTGTGGTGACACGACATTGAGAAAGACCATCTATCCGCAGCCTTATAATTATGTACAGTTTACGGATACCATCTGTGATAATGTGACAACTTATCAGGGCTATGGTTTTGATGAGACGAATGTGTCGGACACTAACGATATTTTCTACCATCACAACATCTCCTCTAATGGTTGCGACAGTACGACGGTGCTGACCATTGTGATTTTGCCCACCTATCACACGTATGATACGGTGGTGATATGTGGCAACGAATTACCCTATCAGTATCACGATACTTTGATTGAGACCGCAGGGGTACACGACATCTTGTTGTCCACGGTTCGTGGCTGTGACAGTCTGGTGAGTTTGAATATCCACGCTCTGGAGACCCATCACTTGTCCTTTGACACGGCCTCCTGCGACAGCTTTACGTGGAACGATTCTGTTTATACACAGTCGGGTTCTTATCCACAACATTTCACCAACCGCTTTGGCTGCGATAGTGTGGTGACGATGAATCTGACGGTGTACACCACTGACACTGTAGAGGTGAGCCGTTCAACTTGCCGGAACATCATCGAACATGCTCCAATTGTGTGGAACGGTGTGACCTTTACGGATGCCGGTACGCAGACCGCCCTCCTCCAAAGTTCGCATGGCTGCGACAGTGTGGTGGTGATGACCTTGAATGTGGGCGAGACAACTTCGGACACGGTATATCTCACTGTGTTGGAAAACCAAATACCATATCAGTACAATGGAATTACATTACCTGATGCGGGTATGTATCTCCTAAGATTGCCCAATGCCGCCGGTTGTGACAGTTTGCTGACCATTTTTTTGACGGTGTTGCACAATGTAGAGGTTTCTGTGGATAGTGCTATTTGCTCGAACCAGCTTCCATTCGAGTGGAATGGGGTGACTTTCATGCATGATGACACTATGTCTGTGATGCTGGTGGCATCGACGGGTGTCGATAGTACCGTGACGATGAATGTGACGGTATTGGAGGTGACCTATGCGGATGTATATGACACTGTATGCGACCAGCTGACTTGGCTCAACGGGGAAACCTACTACGAGAGTACGGACTCCGCCATCTATATCCTGCCCAACGCCGTCGGTTGCGATAGTATTGTGACTCTCCACCTGACGGTGCATCATTCTAAACACGAGCATTTCGCGGACAGCGCCTGTGTCAGCTACACTTGGAACGAACAGACCTATACTTCAACAGGCAACTATGACCAGCACTTCAGCACAGTGGAGAACTGCGACTCGACGGTGACGCTGCATCTGACCATCTTCAACAATGAGACGACCTCGTTTGACACCACCGTTTGCAACCAGTTCGTTTGGAAGGACTCCACTTACGAGGCTTCAGGAGACTATGTCCAGCATTTCGAGTCTGTTCACGGTTGCGACTCGATGGTTACAGTACACCTGACGGTGAACATCACCACCTATGCCACGGACACGCTGACAGCTTGTGACTCGCTGACGTGGATAGACGGGGTGACTTATTACGAGAACAACTTCTCCGCCCAGCACATATTGCAGAATGCAGCGGGTTGCGACAGTGTGGTGACCTTACACCTGACGATGAACCACACCACCTTCGGGGTGGATACGTTGACAACCTGCGACTCGCTGACGTGGATAAACGGGGTGACTTACTATAAGAGCAATGACACAGCCACCTACGTGCTGACCAACGCATTGAACTGCGATAGTGTGGTGACCTTGCACCTGACGGTGAACACCACCACCTACCATACGGACAATCAGGTGGTGTGTGACTCACTGATATGGATAGACGGAGTCACCTATTACGAGGACAACACCACCGCCACTCATGTGCTGACCAATGCAGCGGGCTGTGACAGTGTGGTGACCCTGAATCTGACGGTGAACCATGCGACTCACGAAGCTGTCAGTGTGGATACCTGCGACTGGTACAGTTGGAACGGAACCACCTATGACACTAGCGGCACCTACATCTTCAGCCATCCCGACGCCAATGGCTGTATGCAGTTTGACACCTTGCACTTGACGATACACCATGCGACTAATCTGGCTGACTCGGTAATCGCATACGACACTTACACATGGGTGAGCGGGAATGGACAGACCTATACCCAGTCGGGCACCTATTATCATACCCATGCGGATGACAATGAATGTACGCAGGTTGACACCCTTTACCTTACGGTCTATTATTCTTCGTCTAATGACTTTTCCGCAGTGGCGTGCGAATCATACGAATGGGATGGGGTGACCTACTATGAAAGCGGTAATTACGAGCGCAACTATACGGATATCCACGGTGCTGACAGTACAGTGACGCTGCATCTGACCATCAACAACCCCACGCATACTGCTGTCACTATTGACACTTGCGACTGGTACAGCTGGAATGGAACGGTTTATGATACCACTGGCACCTACACCTACAGTCATCCCGATGCCAACAACTGTACCCAGGTCGATACCCTGCACCTGACGGTGAACCACAGCCAGACTGTGGCCATTTATGATACCGCCTGCAACCGGTTCACCTGGAACGACTCCACCTATTATCAGACTGGAGACTATGTGCAGCACTTCCATACGGTCCATAGCTGCGACTCCACCGTCACCCTCCACCTGGTTGTGAACCACTCGGACACCACAGAGTTTGACGCTGTCAACTGCTACTCCTACACATGGAACGGTGTGACTTACGACTCCACCGGCAATTATGTTCAGGTGCTGACCAATATCTATGGCTGCGACTCAGTGGTGACGTTGCACTTGACCATCAACGACACCGTCTTCCACCAGTTTGAAGCGACAGACTGCAACAGCTACACTTGGAATGACAGCCTCTATACGCAGTCGGGCGACTATGTGCAGCACTTCACCGCTCAGAATACCTGTGACTCGATGGTGACCCTCCATCTGACTCTCTACTATGACACGGCCACCGTGTGGAGCGACATCTGCTGCGACAGCTACAGCTGGAACGACAGCACTTACTATGCTACAGGTGACTATGTCCAGCATTTCGAGACCGTCCACGGTTGCGACTCGATGGTGACCCTGCACCTGACGGTGAACTACAGTCAGCAGGTGACCATATACGACACCGCCTGCAACGAGTTTACATGGAACGATTCCACTTATTATAGAACAGGTGAATATGAACAGTATTTCCACACTGTACACGGCTGTGACTCCACCGTCACACTTCACCTCATTGTCCACCATAGTGACACCACTGAGGATTATAAGGCCAACTGCTACTCTTACACCTGGAATGGTGTGACCTACGACAGTACCGGCAGCTACACCCAAGTGCTGACCAACATCCACGGCTGTGACTCCACTGTTACTCTGCACCTCACCATTAACGACACCATCTTCACCCAGTTTGAGGCGGAGAACTGCTACAGCTACACATGGAACGGAACCACCTATACCCAGTCGGGTGCTTATGTGCAGTACTTCACCTCGCAAAGCGAGTGTGACTCTATAGTGACGCTATACCTTTCAATCTATCAGGACACCACAACCTCTTGGAGCGACACCGCCTGCCTGCAGTACGAGTGGAACGACTCCACCTACTATGCATCGGGTGTATATACGCAACAGTTCCCGACTGCCCACGGCTGCGACTCCACTGTCACACTGTACCTGACGGTGAACTTCCCGCAGCACACCGACACCGCTGTGGTGTCCTACGACAGCTATGATTGGAACGGAAGCACCTACGACAGCACGGGTGTTTACACCTACACGCATGCTGATGCCAACGGCTGTACGCAGGTCGATACCTTGCACCTGACCGTATATTATTCCTCCTTCCGCGAGTTTGCAGACTCGGCTTGCGTTTCCTACCAGTGGAACGACTCGACATACTACAGGTCGGGCGACCATGTGCAGTATTTCCACGACATCCACGGTGCGGATAGCACGGTGGTGCTCCACCTCACCATTTTCAACCCGGCTCATACAGCGGTAGAGGTTGACACCTGCGACTGGTACAGCTGGAACGGTGTGATTTACGATTCAACAGGTACCTACACATTCAGCCACGCTGATGACCATGGATGTACACAGGTCGATACCTTGCATTTGACCATCAACCACGCCGTCAACACTTCTATTGATGTGGATACCTGCGACTGGTATCGCTGGAACGACTCCACTTATACGGAGAGTGGCACCTATACCTACAGTCATGCTGATGAGCACGGCTGTATGCAGGTCGATACGCTGCACTTGATTATTTATCGTCCGACGAATATGGCGGTGACAAAGGACACTTGTGACTGGTACACCTGGAACGATTCCACTTATACCGCAAGCGGTACCTATACCTATAGCCACAGCGATGCTAATGGCTGTATGCAGGTGGACACCTTACACCTGACCATCTATCATGCCACGAATACCTCCGTTGATGTGGACACTTGCGACTGGTACACTTGGCATGATTCCACCTATACCGCAAGTGGCGTATATACCTATAGCCACGCTGACGAACACGGTTGCCTGCAGGTGGATACGCTGTACCTGACGATTAATCATGCTGTCAACAGTCCTTACACGGTGGACACTTGTGACTGGTACACTTGGAACGATTCCACTTATACAGAAAGCGGTACATATACCTACAGTTTCGCTGATGCCAACGGCTGTGTGGAGGTGGATACCTTACACTTGACCATCTATCACGCCAACAACTCAGCGGAGACAAAAGACACTTGCGATTGGTACACGTGGAATGACTCCAC
>LXOW01232746.1_pt1 | contig 13100 bp, 11 predicted proteins | sample 1368591 | NCBI WGS metagenome assembly LXOW01 (sample SAMN04884650, study PRJNA319009) | bovine gut metagenome | isolation source: Cow rumen | host: Bos taurus | place: Italy: Legnaro (PD) | collected 2014-07-09
CATTCATCGCACAGCGATGAATAATTCAGGTTTAATTTACGTAACTTGTGACGTACAAGGATATATTATAGATTATTTTGTCGAAAAATAATATATAAATTTCTTTACAAATTTATGACATTCATGTAAATGTTGTCGAAATTCAGATGTTCTTTTGAACCGGAAAGGATGAAACATATGGCACTTTTAATATATGTTGTGGAGGATGACCGAAATATATGTGAAATCGAATCCTACGCATTAAAAAACAACGGATATAAAGTAGAAATATTTCCAAATGCAGAAAGTTTTTATGAAAAAATAGAGCAACACAAACCGGATTTGATTTTGCTGGATGTGATGTTGCCGGATGAAGACGGTTTTCATATTTTGCAAAAACTAAGAAGCAATCGGGAAACGAGAGATATTCCGGTACTTATGGTAACTGCAAAATCTACGGAAATTGATAAGGTGAGAGGTCTTGATATGGGGGCGGATGATTATTTAACCAAACCTTTTGGCGTCATGGAGCTTATTTCAAGAGTGAAAGCATTGCTTCGAAGAAGTCACAGGAGTGTCCAGCAAAATGAATTGATGCTGGATGGCATTTATATGAATCTGGATAATCATGTGGTAAATGTCAATGGAGAAGTGTTAGAGCTTACATATAAAGAGTATGAGCTTTGCAGAATGCTTATGCAAAATATAGGAAATGCCATACCAAGAGAAAAGTTTATGACGCGTATCTGGGGAGCAGATTACGAAGGGGAATCAAGAACTCTGGATATGCATATCAAAACCTTAAGAAAAAAACTGGGAGATCAGGGAAGTCACATAAAGACAGTGAGAAATGTGGGATACCGTATGGAAGAGTGACAAGTAGATAAACGTTCAGCGCAAAGAAGCGTGAGGGAGAATTGAACTGGTATGAAAGAAAAATCTATCTTGAAATTCTTGTATAAAAAGACTCCGCGAGAACATATAAGTAAAAAAGGAGGGAGAGGTATGGAAAAAAAGAGTATTCGACAGAAAATAAATGCCTTGTTTTTGATCATCAGTTTAATCACCATTGTTGGATTAAGTCTTCTTTTGACGGTTGGATTTTATGAAACATTGCAAAACACAGTATTTGACCAGTTAGAAGCCTATGCCAAAGATTTGAAAAGTATCGGTGTGTTTGAGGATGCATCGAAATTGCCTATGAATATAGGAGATGACCGAATACGAATTACCGTTGTAAAAAAAGACGGAAGAGTTTTATTTGACAATGCAGTAAAGATTTCTGACATGAGCAATCATAGTTCCAGACCTGAGGTAGAAGAAGCTTTTTCAAATGGAGAAGGAAAGGCAATCCGAAAATCAGCCACGTTAAATAAAAGCACATTTTATTATGCAATAAAATTGCAAAATGATTCGGTACTTCGTGTGGCACAGGAATCTGAAAATATCTGGAGTGTGATATTTCGTTTGCTGCCATTGCTATTAATTGCTTCTGCTCTTGTGTTGTTAATATCTTTTATTTCTTCTTCTCATTTGACGAAAACCATTGTAGATCCAATCGAAGAAATGGCGAACAATATGGATTTAGTGGAAAGTACGGGGAAATATAAAGAAATACAGCCGATTATTGAAACGATACGAAAACAGCATTTAGACATTATAAAAAGTGCGAAAGCAAGACAGGAATTTACGGCAAATGTTTCCCATGAATTGAAAACACCGTTGACAGCCATTTCCGGGTATGCGGAATTGATTGAAAGTGGAATTGCCAGCGAGGAAGATACGGCACGTTTTTCAAAAGAAATAAGAAAAAATTCAGAGCGATTGATAAATCTGATTAACGATATTATTCATTTGTCAGAGCTTGATTCAGAAGCATTTCAACCGGAAACAAGTGAAGTGGATCTTTACGAATTGACAAAAGAAATGGCGCACATGCTTGAATTAAGCGCGGAGAAATATCAGGTGCGAGTGTCTGTGTGGGGAGAACATGGAGTGGTTGTCACAAACCGAAATATGATGGAAGAACTGGTATATAACCTCATTGATAATGCCATTCGGTACAATAAGCCATCCGGTACGGTAGACGTGGAAGTCAGAAACCTTGCAAAGTTTGTGAAGGTTATTGTAAGAGATACGGGAATTGGTATCGGGATAGAAGATCAGGAACGTATTTTTGAAAGATTTTACCGGGTGGATAAGAGCCATTCGAAAGAAACCGGAGGAACCGGACTGGGACTTGCCATTGTAAAGCATGTCATGGAACTTAGTGGAGCCACTATGGAAATCGACAGTACGGTGGGAAAAGGTACATCTATGAAAGTTACGGTTCCGAAAAATAGCTTTGCGAAGAATAATGTAAGTAATTCAAAATGATAAAACGTACAATGTATGGACGATGTAGCTGGAAATTATTGGAAGTAAAATTAATGTGCAATCTTAATGCTAGTATAGTCGTTTTTAAATACACCCACTTTATATTTGCCTATGATTCCATCTGCGGCGTTATCGTCAATCGACGTAGCCACCGGCTACGCCTCATTCCTCTGCCTTGCAGAGTGAAATCATATCCAAAATATAAAGCAGGGTTAATTTAAAACGACTATACTAGAATTTCAAGAGGGGGGGAATTGAAGCACCTAAGACGTGTGCGGGAATAGTATGCTTGTGCGCACGCAGGGTGTTAAAATGTAATTAGAGAATGGAGGTTTTATTTTGAAAAGCTTTTAAGATAAAGCTAATAATATGTGGCTCTTATGTAGATACAATGAAACAACTTCTTACTAACCAAAATCCATTGTATGGTCGGGTGGATCTTACAATTTTACTTGAGGCTATGGACTATTATGAATCATCTTTATTTTATAGCTCTTTTTCTAATGAAGATAAGGTTAAGTTATACAGTGTGTTCGGAGGCATTCCTTACTATAACAGATTGATAGATTCTAAAAAGAGCGTAAAAGATAATATAATAGAATTGATTGCATCTCAAAATTCAAGATTAGAAAATGAAATAGAACAGGTCAAAAAAACAGGTCTTGATTGCTATAGATACGGATTATTTTCAAAAACAGGATTTGATTGCAAGCAAAATGAGGACAGGATATTGAAATGTTTAGATGAATTATATGAGTTTTAATTTATTTTTTAATAAATTATGGTTTTGGTAACCGCTCAGTCCTGTAGGACAATGGGCGGTTATTTTTTGCAAAATTGTAATTTCTCAAATTAACAAAAAAAATTTTTGTTTTAATGATTTTTTAATAATTCCCCTGCTATAATACAATCACAATAAAAAGACGGAGGAAATAAATATGTATTTAGGTATATTAAAGCGTGACCTGAAAAGAAAGAAAACCATGAATACAATTCTTCTGATATTCATGGTTTTGTCTGTAATGTTTGTATCGTCAAGTGTTAATACAATGCTGTCGGTAATGTCTGCAACAGACAGATTTCTTGATTTGTCAGGAGCGAATGATTACTTTGCAGCAGATATTGGTGAAAAATCCGGTGAGGATGCATTGAAAAAGCTGAATTCTCTCGACTGCGTAAGCTCAATAAAGAGTGAACGGATTTTTTATCTAAACGAAAATTCCGTAAGATATAACGGCAAAATAGCTGAAATATCCTCAAACGGAGTTCTGAATAGTATTGACGATATCAGCATTAGGATTTACGACAAAAACAAAAATGAGCTGACAAAGGTTGGTGACGGCGAGATATATGTAAAAAGAAGTTTCCTTGAAAAGAATAATATACCAATCGGGGCAGAAATAGAGATAACCTCCGGCGGTTATAGTGGAAAATTCAAGGTAAAAGGTACTGTGCTGGATGTTCTTTTTGGCTCGGAAATGATGGGAACTCCAAGGTTTATTATCAGCCGGAATGAATTTGACAAATTTGTTAGAAGCAGCAAAGATGGAAAATATGATATGAACAAGGGTGTTATCATGAATATAGAGACAACTGATATCAGCAAGGTTGAAAATACAGTTAGTGGCATTGATGGTATAGCCTTTACCGGCACAAGGGATGTTATAAAGCTTACATACATAATGGATATGATAACAGCCGGTATATTTTTGATTGTGAGCATATGTCTTATAATCATTTCACTGGTTCTGCTGAAATTCACAATCGGATTCACCATTAGTGAGGAATACCGAGAGATAGGTGTAATGAAGGCTATAGGTATCAGAAACAGCAAAATTCAAAATTTGTATATGGTAAAATATCTTGCAATGGCAATCTTTGGTGCTGTGACCGGATTCTTAGCGGGAATTCCTTTTGGAGATGCTATGAAAGCCCAGTCTGCCAAAAATATAGTAGCAGGTGATGGAAACGACATTCTTGTAAATCTGATATGTTCGGCGGTGGTTGTTCTTATTATTGCATTGTTCTGTCGCATCAGTACCGGAAAGGTTAAAAAATTCACCCCGGTTGACGCCATCCGCAGCGGTGAAAACGGAAAGCGCTACAAGAAAAAAGGTATACTCAGCCTTTCGAAAAGTCATACCGAACCGGTATTTTTCATGGCGGTAAACGATATCATAAGCGGGTTCAGACACTTTGCTGTAATGACTGTAACATTCATTGTTGGCATACTAATGATAACCATAATTATCAATACAATGTCTACCTTACAAAGTCCGAAGCTTCTTGCATGGTTTTCAATGTCGGACTGCGATGTTGCTCTGGAGGATAAGGAGTGTATAGATAAATATAACTGTCCTGACGGACAGAAACTCAGAGCGGAGTATCTTGAGAAAATGGAAAAGACGCTTGCTGAAAATGATATCCCTGCAGAATGCTTTGGTGAATCGCTTTTCAAGTTATCAGTACAAAATGGCGACAAAAAAACGATGTCACTTGCTTTTATAGGGTCAGGTACAACAACGGACCAGTATGCATATATTGACGGTACACCTCCTGAAAATCCCGATGAAATTGCCATCAGTTATATCACGTCAGACAAGCTGAATGTCAGGATTGGAGATACCGTAACTGTAAAAACCGGCGGTGAAAATGAGAAATTTATCGTAACTGCATTGTTCCAGAGTATGAACAATATGGGTGAGGGCATTCGTTTGAATGAAAATCTACCGATGGATTTTTCAAAGGTTCTCGGTTATTTCAGTTATCAGATAAAATATACAGATAACCCATCGGATTCGGAGCTGAACAAAAGATACGAAATAATAAAAGAGCTTTATCCTGATTATAAACTTCGTACCGCAGGCGAATATCTTGATTATTCTATCAGTGGTGTAGCAGGTGCTATGGCTGATACAAAAAGTTTTATAATTATCATGGTAATGATAATAAATATTCTTGTTGTAGTACTGATGGAAAAATCTTTCCTTACCAGGGAACGGGGAGAGATTGCACTTATGAAAGCGATAGGCTTCAAAAATCATACTCTTATAGCATGGCAGACGATACGAATAGCAATTCTTATGCTGACTGCCGTTATTATAGCCGTACTTCTGACAGAGCCGTTCAGCCAGCTTGCTGGCGGCGGAATTTTCAGAACAATGGGTGCAAAATACATTGTATTTGATACAAATATTCTTGAAGCATATATAATCTGGCCACTTGCAGTGTTTGCTGTAACTGTGCTTGCATCAATGATAAGTGCATTATGGATCAGGAGCATTTCTTCTCAGGAAGTAAATAACATAGAGTGAGGTAATTGATATGAAAAAAATACTAGAAGTAAACGATCTTTGCAAGACATATGTATTGAACAAAAGGCAGAATAATGTTTTGCGCAATGTAAGCTTTTCCGTAAATGAGGGCGAGATGGTTGCCATTATGGGACCTTCCGGCTCAGGAAAATCGACACTTCTCTATAATGTTTCCGGAATGGACAGTATGACTGCCGGTGAGGTCAGATTTGACGGAAGAGATATTTCCAAGCTAAAACCGAATGCTCTTGCTGAGGTTCGTCTCGATGAAATGGGATTTATTTTTCAGCAGATGTATATGCTAAAAAATCTTTCGGTTATGGACAATATCCTTCTGCCTGCACGTCAGTCAAAGAAGAATCCTATGACATCAAAAGAAAAGTTTGAATATTGTCGTGAGCTTATGCACAAGCTGGACATTATCGAAATAGCTGACAATGATATCAATGAGGTATCGGGAGGGCAGTTACAAAGAGCCTGCATCTGTCGTAGTATAATAAACAAGCCCAAAGTGATATTTGCTGATGAGCCGACAGGTGCGCTCAACCGTTCAAGTTCTGATGAAGTTATGGATGAGCTTTGCAGGATAAATGGAGAAGGAACAACTATTATGCTTGTTACTCATGATGCAAAGGTTGCTGCCCGCTGTACAAGGGTTTTGTATATTGTTGATGGTAATATCAAGGGAGAGTATAATAATACTGAAAATGATATGCGTAAGCGTGAGCGCAGTCTTAACAATTGGCTGCTTGAAATGGGCTGGTAACCGGAGGGATGTTGTTGCTAGTATAGTCGTTTTTAAATACACCCACTTTATATTTGCCTATGATTCCATCTGCGGCGTTATCGTCAATTGACGTAGCCACCAGCTACGCCTCATTCCTCTGCCTTGCAGAGTGAAATCATATCCTAAATATAAGGTAGGGTTAATTTAAAACGACTATACTAGTTTTTCGGGCATGGTTTAATTATACAAGGGAGAATGAATATGACAGATATTATTATAGTAGAGGATAATAAAGAAATGGCAGATCTGCTGTGTGATTTTATCAATGCAGAAGGGTACAGTACGGCTCATTTTACAAAAGGCGAGGATGCTTTGAGTTTTTTTGACAAAGAAGGTGCAAGGCTGGTAATCCTTGATGTCATGCTTCCAGGAATGGACGGATTTTGTGTATGTCGGAAAGTACGTGAAAGTGCCAACACTCCGATTATAATTGTCAGTGCGAAAACCGAAAAGGATGATAAACTCAATGGACTTATACTTGGTGCAGATGACTATATAGAAAAACCATATGATATAGATATCCTTCTTGCAAAGATAAAAGGCATCTTTGCAAGAAGATACAATTCCGAAATTATCTCTGACGGATTTTTGAAGCTGGACAAAAGCAAAAGAACGGCATACAAAGGTGAAAAGCTTATTGAACTGAATCAAAAGGAATTTGATCTTTTGTGCCTGCTTATGGAAAACAGCGGCAAAACGCTTAATAAGGAAATGATATTCAATAAAATATGGGGCTTTGACAGCTTTTCCGAACCCCAGACTCTGACGGTACACATCAAATGGCTGCGTCAGAAAATCGAAGATGATCCTAAAAATCCTGTTCATATATTGACTGTCTGGGGTGTGGGCTATCGTTACGAGGTGTAGATTATGAAAGGTTATATCAGACTTTTGATTGCTGTAATTGCAGCACTTGTGGTTCTTTTTGCAGGTTCGACGATAATTCTTAATACTAATGATGAGGGCGACGGCGGTTGCCCTTATCGTGTTGAAGCTAAAAGAATTTCAGATAAAATAGAAAAGAACGAAAGTTATTCTCTCGATGATTACAGATATATCACGGATGTTGTGAAAATCTCGGAGAATATTGAAACAGGAAACAGTGATTATATGATAAAAAAAATTAACGGGAATATTTATCGCTTTGACTATACATATCACAGCGAGGGAAAAAATATCCTGTTTGTTTTTTTTCTGTGCTTTGGTGTAATCGGCTTGTTTGTTATATGTCTTATGATATATATTTATTTCAGGATAATCCTTCCTTTTGAAAGAATGAGCGAATATCCGACAGAGCTGGCAAAGGGCAATTTAATAAAACCGCTTAAAGAACAGAAAAACGGCTATTTTGGAAAATTCCTGTGGGGGCTTGACCTTCTGAGGGAAAGGCTTGAAAAGCAAAAAGCAGAGGAACTTGAACTAAAAAAGCAGAACAACACAATGGTGCTTTCACTTTCACATGATATAAAAACTCCTCTCGGAGTAATCGAATTATATGCCAAAGCACTTGAAAGAGGCTTGTATAAGGATGAAGAAAAGAAGAAAGAAATCTCTGTAAATATTCATGCCAAATGTGAGGAAATACGAAGATATGTAGATGACATTGCAAAAACAGAAAGCGAGGAATTTCTCAGTCTTGACGTAAACAATGGAGAGTTTTATCTTTCTGAGCTTATTGGTGCTGTAAAGAGCTTTTATACCGAAAAACTCTCTCTGCTTAAAACAGAATTTATTATTGATGATTATAATGATTGTATTTTATGCGGTGACAATGAGCGTGCCGTTGAGGTTATTCAGAATATCATGGAAAACGCTGTCAAATATGGTAACGGAAAAAGGATAGCTGTGAGTTTTTCAAAGGAGGAAGATTGTCAGCTTATCCATATCTCAAACAGTGGATGTACATTATCGGACAGTGAACTGCCACATATTTTTGACAGTTACTGGCGGGGTTCAAATACAGGCAATCAGAGTGGCAGCGGTCTTGGACTATATATATGCCGAACCCTCATGAGAAAAATGGGCGGTGATATTTTTGCACGGATAAAAGATGGAAATATGATAGTTACTGCTGTTTTTTCGCAGGTATAGCAAATATAAGAAAGAAAGCTATTTCTATGTGTAAATTTGTAAACACAACCACATACACTTCAAGAAACACAATATACACTGATAATGTGAAGTGATATAATATAGTTGTAACACAAGTGGCTTTTAAGATATAATATCAAAAACTATATTAACAACAAGGAGGCATCTAAATGGATTTACATGATTACAAAGATGTTGCGGAGAATTACGACAGATATCTTGAGGTGATGTTTTCGGAATTTGATGCTCACGAAGGTTTTAAAGATTTTTATCTGTAACTGGCAAGAAAAAATGGACAGGGTGGTGTAGTTTACATTGCTTGCGGAACCGGTGCAGTTCTTTTGTATCTTGCAAAAAACGGAATAGATATTGACAAGAAAATATTCTCTTGCCATTATAGCAAGGAGTGGATTTATGCATCTTCCGACACAAATATCGTTCAGAAGTTTTTCTTCTGGCAAAAATATGTGGCTATGAAGTATTAGATATTTATCGAGGTTATAAAGGAGATAAGGAGGATTTATTTGAGAATGAAGTATATCCGATTGTATATGCTTATATTGATGGTGTGGAGAAATTCTCTTTTGTACCGTATATTTATTCAGGAGAACAGTGGTTTGAGATTATGCCGGCTGATGCATCGAAATCCAATGCAATAAAACAATGCGGAACATTGCGGAAGAACCTAAAAATTATACACTAACAGCATCACCAAATGGGTGAAAACAATATGCGGTTAAAATACAGTAATTATGCGGCTTTGCTAAAAAGTCGTGAATAATTCAGGCTTATAAATGAAATTTATGCCATTCACTCAAAAAAAATGTCGCTTCACTCAAAAACTATTGAAAAAAAAAGGGGGAATTTTATAATGAAAACGGCATGTCTATTTTATATCAAAAAGAAAATTACATGCAGAATAAAGAAGGAGGTAAATGTTTTAAATAAGAACAAAAAAATTTCTGAACACTGAACAGTTACAAAAGTGATAATATTATATTGAGAAAGGATTGGACAATGAAAATGAAAAATTTAACAGATTCGTCAAATAAAAAGGCAAAAAAGAATAGGTTGCTTGTAGTTTTGGCAGGTATAAGTCTGGTATTAGTGGGGTATGGTGCTAGTCGACTTTGTTTGCATGGTAATTCTGATGAGGTAGTACAAGCCAGATTGGATGAAAAAAAAGCTTCAGTGTCACCTTGCATTACTGAAATGCCAAAAGATAATTATTCGAGAAAGCTAATTGAACAAATAGGAACTATTCTTGATGTGAGTAAAGTAATTACGTCTGATATATCATGTGCCTATCTTGATTTAGATCAGAATCAAACAATTGAAACAATTCGCTTTGAATTAAGTAAACAAAAATTATTTGTGAATGAGAAAAGTATTGATTTGTCACAATATACGGACTTTTGTGCAAGTGAAATGGGCATCTATGCATTTGCAATTAATAAAGAAAAGATTTGTATTGCATTAGTTAACAGTGAAGACTACTATCATCCAATTACTGGAATTTTTAGCTATGATAAAGAAAAAGGGCTTCTGTATGCTGGTAAGTTACAATGTAATGCTAAACATATGGAAAACAATACTATTTTAGAAAATGCATTTTCTATTCACACATATGATGCTGGGAAATACTATATTACAAATTATGTGTTCACAGATGCAAATAAGATTGAAATTGATAAAAATTCTCCTGAAACATATTACTTTGATGCATATATTGATAACTTCAATGATGGTTTTATAATGTTTGATTTAGTTGAGTATTTGGATAAAACAAGAGATGAAGAAAGAATTAAAAAATTGCAAATTGATACATCCGTTTGGGACGGAGATACCTCACTTTATAATGTATCCAAGGATATAGAAAAAATGAAAGTTTCCGCTGATTGTAAATTTCAGATATTGGAATATAATGATGACGGAACTAACTATGAAGCCAAAAATGTATCTTGGGATGAATTCAAAAAACACATGAAAAGTGCACCTGATGAATTATGCTCATTCACAGTTTCTGAAAATAAAATAGTGGAAGTAAAACTAAATAATTAGAAAACAAGCATCATTTTTAATTGCAACGGTCTGGCTTCCGGCGGATATGCCAATTACATGGAGAATTACATACGAAAATCAGCAGAGCAACCTGCTATAGATACAAAAAAATATACAATAACAATCATACTGAAAAAAATTAGCTGGTATCATTATACCAGCTAATAATAAAATTACATAAAATACACGACAAATCTGTCGCTCTAGAGTTTTGCAGGCAAAACTCTTTCTTCTATAAGTTTTTATGCTTTAATTTGATCTAATGAATACTTAGCTGCGTATTTATCCAACATAGCTTCAAATCCATTGTCATTGGATGTACGAATACGTTTCAGGTAATCGTGTGCATCCTCTGGGATTTGTTCTTTCTGTTCAATAATGGCTACCGCAACATTGGAACAATGTGCACCGATACGGTCTAAGTTATTTAAATAATCATTGAATACAAATCCCTGGTTTACATCACACTGTGAGTTTTGTAAACGACGAATATGATGCTTTTTGATACGTCTGCAAAGGCTTGTGATAACACGACGAAGTGGCTCTACTTCGTGAGAAACCTGTGGATCATCTTTTTCAAAAGCACGAACAGTAATGTCCATAATCTCTGTTACTGCAGCTTTCAATACGGCAAGCTCCTGGTTTGCTTCTGAAGAGAATGTTAATTGACGTTCATCCATTTCTTTTGCAACTTTTGAGATACCTGACGCATGGTCACCAATACGCTCAAAGTCAGTAATGGTATGAAGCAATTTACTTGCCTCTTTTGACTGTACAACAGATAAATCTTTTACAGTTGTCTTTGTCAAATAATTTGCCAATTTATCTTCGTATTTATCAAGAACGGCTTCTTTGTCTTTTACAACCTGAAATCCCTCTGAAGAATAATTATCCATAAGATCAAAAGCACGGTTTAAGTTTCTTTGTGCTTTCTGAGCCATGCCAACCATTACTGTGTGGCTTTGTGCAAGGGCTAAATCAGGATATGCAAGGAAACGTTCTTCCAAAAGATCAAGTTCAGCCATTTCTGCTTCTTCATTAGGATCATCTTTAATGATGAAGTGTACCAATTTATCCAACTTCTTAATGAATGGTGACAAAGTTGAAATATTAAGTATACGGTACACACTATTTAAAAGTGCGATGGATACAGAACTCATCTTCATAGTCATGAAATCATACTGACCGCCGCCGGTAATGATAGCCTGACTGATATAGAATACGGAAGCCCATATCATCATTCCTAAAAGGTCATTTAGCAAGTATGCAAGTGCTGTTCTTTTTCCATTTTTACTTGAACCCATACCTGACATAAGTACCGGAGCAGCAGCACCAATACCAACACCCATGATAATAGGAAGAGTAGCTGCAAATGGTAAATAACTTGTTGCAGCAAGTGACTGCAAAATACCGATAGAAGCAGATGCACTCTGTAAAACAGCAGTAAATAAAATACCTGCAAGAATTCCTAAAAATGGGTTTGTAAATTTACCAAGAGCATTTGTAAATGCTTCGCTTTCTTTTAATGGATCCATGGCTGTTTTCATAACAGTCATACCTTCCATAAGAACGGCAAAACCTAACATGATGTCTCCTGTGTATTTTGCAGCGTCTTTTTTAGCCAGTTTATTGACCAAAAGACCAATGATGGCAACGATTGCTGCAATGGATGAGGAAGATAATAATGTGGCAATTCCGCCGGCTCCCTCGATATCATTTAAACATAAGATCCAACCAGTGATACTTGTACCGATATTGGCACCCATGATAATTCCGATACCCTGAACAACTTTCATCATGCCGGAGTTAACAAAACCTACAACCATAACGGATGTTGCTGAAGATGATTGAATGATTGCTGTTACACCAGCTCCGAGTAAAATACCTTTTATCGGAGTGTTTGTCAACTTGTAAAGAAGTGATTCCAATTTGTTTCCGGCAACTTTCTTAAGTGCGTCTCCCATGACACCCATACCAAATAGGAAAAGGGAAACACCAAAAAGCAAGCCTAACAGTAACTTGATAATTACAATTGCGTCCATAGTTTCAATCCTTTCGATTATTATTTCTCGGAATTATTGTGCGAAACACTATAAATCAGAGATTTAACGAACTACTAATTGATTTTAGACTTCATAAATTTGTGTGTTGTAAATCTAAAATGCCACACATCCGATACCATTTATTCAAAATCAATATAAATGATGGCAAAGTGATGCGTATGTATTAATTATAATATGGATTAGCAAATCTTGTAAAGAAAAATGAAAGTTGAATACTTACCAAATTTTTTGAAAATGTGAAGTTTGACGTGGGTAAAAGTATATAAAAATACCTTTTTGTGAATTTTTAATGTAAAGTTTATGTAAAATACCGAAAAAATGTTCTGTTTTTTGGGATTAGTAAGTTGGGGAATATTGGTGAGATAGGGGCGCTTTTTAGGACGGGGTGTGAATATGGGAACAGATATTTGGCATCAAGTTTCGTGGCGG
>LXOW01078418.1_pt1 | contig 13099 bp, 5 predicted proteins | sample 1368591 | NCBI WGS metagenome assembly LXOW01 (sample SAMN04884650, study PRJNA319009) | bovine gut metagenome | isolation source: Cow rumen | host: Bos taurus | place: Italy: Legnaro (PD) | collected 2014-07-09
GCTGTGGCTCGTTTCCTGGGCTATGAACCCAAGCGCCCACATATTGATATGCCCAAACGCATAGAGGTTCCCGCCGATGCCGTCACCGCAGAGACCGCCATTCCCGGCAACGAATTCCCGAAAGTTGACAAGGAGCGCCGCGCCTATTTCCGCATCCAGGCTCCACAGGCCCGCAAGGTCGTCGTCGACATCTGCAGCAAGAAATATGACATGCAGCCCGACGGCAAGGGCGGCTTCATGGCCGTCACCGACCCGCTGCCCGTGGGCTTCCACTATTATTTCATGAATATCGACGGTGTGAACTTCATCGATCCCGCCTCAGAGACCTTCTTCGGCTGCAACCGCGAATCGGGCGGCATCGAGATTCCCGAGGGTCCCGAGGGAGATTACTACCGTCCACAGCAGGGCATCGCCCACGGACAGGTCCGCAGCATCTACTACCACAGCCCCAACTCGAAGTTCGGCGAGTGGCGCCACGCATTGGTCTATACGCCAGCCGAGTACGAACTGTCGAAGAATGCCAAGAAGCGCTATCCCGTGCTCTACCTGCAGCATGGAATGGGCGAGGGTGAGACCAGCTGGGCCATCCAGGGCAAGATGCAGCACATCATGGATAACGCCATTGCCAGCGGCGAGGCCGTACCGATGCTCGTTGTCATGGAGAGCGGCGATATCAAGCAGCCCTTCGGCGGCGGCAACAACCAGGCCGGACGCTCGGAATACGGCGCCACCTTCTATCCCGTCCTACTCAACGACCTCATTCCTTATATCGACGCTAACTTCCGCACGAAGAGCGACCGTGAGAACCGTGCCATGGCCGGTCTGAGCTGGGGCGGTCACCAGACCTTCGACGTCGTGCTCCAGAACCTCGATAAATTCGCCTGGCTCGGCACGTTCAGCGGCGCTATCTTCGGTCTCGACGTAAAGACCGCCTACAATGGTGTCTTTGCCAATGCCGACGAGTTCAACAAGAAGATACATTATATGTATATGAACTGGGGCTCCGACGACTTCATCAAGAGCGGCGACATCGTGAAGCAGCTGCGTGAGCTCGGCATCAAGGTCGATTCCAGCGAGTCTGCCGGCACCGGCCACGAATTCCTCACCTGGCGCCGCGGCCTGCATGAGTTCATCCCACACCTCTTTAAGAAATAAATATCTACCTTATTATATCAATAAAGGCTCCCTCGTGGGAGCCTTTATTGTTTGATTACGCTGGGAGCCTTCGTTGATTGATTACCACAGATAATCCTCGACATAGCTACCAAACTCGATGGGACCAGTCCATCCATAGGATTGCGCTGCATGGCGAATGTACTGAGGTATTTTATCATTCTGCCTGCAAAGGTAATAAAAAAATGTGATACAAAAAAAAAATTATTCTAAGAAAAAATTATAAAAACTATTCATTTATTCATTATTAAAGCTAATTAGCTGATATATAAAGGGTTATAGAATGAATAGTAGTGTGCATACAAGCTATGGCTATTCATTATTTCGTTTTTTTCAACATTAATTATTACCATAAAATGCGTTAATAGTTTAAAATTTAGCAAGTTACGCGATAGCAAAGAAATTCGTTACAAGTTGTAACTGGCTGAGAAACAAAGTGTCACTGTGCCTGTGACAAAGTGTTTCCAATGATTTTATAAGTTAGTAACACTATTTTTAGCCAAACGGAAAATGGGTTAATCACAGCAAAATCAGTCAAATAATGAATAGTTGAAGCACCATTCATCATAACTATTCATTCTGTAAAATACTGATATTGAGTAATTTATAAGGAATAATGAATAGTGAATAGTGTTTTTATAAAATTTGATTGGAGAATTTTAAAATTTTGATTACCTTTGCATCCAATAATAAACATCAAACTAAAAACAACAGATATGGCAAGAGTAACTATCGTACCGACAGGGAGCCACCATGATGCCACAGACACTACTGGCCTTTATCGGGGCGAGCGGGAGAAGTGTGAAGATTGTCTGTCGTGGAGAAATCTTCGGAGGAGGTCTGCCTACGGAAGAGGAAGACATCAAGCGTTTCCACCTTAATTTATATGAGAAGGCCCGCATGGTGTACAATGCATGGTCTATGAATACAACCTCTCGAAGGCCTACGATTGATGAGATCGCGAAATTGCCAGCGACATAAGAACAAAAACGAAAGTAAAAACACATGTTATTAAGCCATAAAAAACTATTCCAAATAAATATTAAACACAAACTCCTAATAGAGGAAAAACACCGGTTTTATATATGGGAAGCATACTGATAAGACATGTTAGCACATTTCGCAAAGTATTTGTAACACAAAACAAAGTCCATTTTCTTAAAATGTCCTAATTTTGCACCACCGCAACTAAGAGTTTTCTTGAAACAACCAAAATCATTATAAATAATTAAGTAATAACTAAAAAATTATGAAATTTAACAACACCTCTTAAATGACAGCAATATGCTTGCTANNAAAAAATCAGAAAAACAGCGCTGTTGATGGGTGCATGTTCCCTGTTAGGAATGTACTCACCATTAGTAGCTAATGCTGAAAATTCGGTACAGGCTGTTCAACAGTCGACGAAGAAGATTACGGGTACCGTCTCTGACTCTCAGGGTCCCGTGATTGGTGCAAGTATCGTTGAAAAGGGTACCACCAATGGTACCGTTACAGATCTCGACGGTAACTTTACGCTCAATGTGAAGCCAGGTGCTACGCTGGTCATCAGCTACATCGGCTACACTACCCAGGAGATTGCCACTGGCAGTCAGAGTTCTTTCAATGTAACCCTGCAGGAAGACAACACCGCACTGGAGGAAGTCGTCGTCGTGGGTTACGGTGTGCAGAAGAAGAAATTGTTAACCGGTGCTACTGTTCAGGTAAAGGGTGAGGACATCGCCAAACTGAACACTACCAACGCACTGGAAGCCATGCAGTCAAGCACTCCTGGTGTGCAGATTACTCAAGCATCTACACAGCCCGGTAAGGGTTACAAGGTTTATATCCGTGGTATCGGTACCACAGGTAACTCCGCACCTCTTTACGTTATCGACGGTGTAGCAGGTGGTAGCCTTGATGACATCAACCCGGCTGATATTGAGAGCATCGACATTTTAAAGGATGCTGCATCGGCAGCCATCTATGGTGCCCGTGCTGCAAACGGTGTTATCCTCGTTACTACCAAGCAGGGTAAGGCCGGTAAGATTGAAGTCAGCTACAACGGTGCTATCGGTTGGTCAAATGTCTACAAGCGTCCGCAGCTGCTCAATGCCAGCCAGTATATGAAGATTATGGACGAATACTCCTTCAACACTTCAGGTCAGACGATGGATTGGTCCGGCTTTATTCCCCAAGACATTATTTCCAAGGTTAACAGTGGTTGGAGTGGTACAGACTGGTGGGGTTCATTTGTCAACAAGAATGCCGTCCAGCACAATCATTCTGTAACGCTGACCGGCGGTACGGACGCATCGAAGTTCATGATGTCCTATGGCTATACTGGCAACGAGGGTATCATGGGTGCCGACCAGGCTTCTTACTACAAGCGCCACACAATTCGTCTGAACAGCGAACATGTGCTCTTGAAGGCTAAGGATTTCGATGCCATCACCATCGGTGAGAACATCTCTATCGGTTACGTCAAGAGCCACGACTTGGCTGAGGATGGTATGTACTGGAGCTATATCCACAGCCTGCTTCAGACTTCTCCGCTCATGCCACAGTACGCTGAAAACGGTCAGAACTATACCTATCAGGATTTCAATGGTAATGTTACTTTCGGCCAGGGCTGGAACTCTTCTATGTTCAGCAACCCATGGGAGAACCTTTCTCACGGTGGTTTCAACTCTTTGGCAGAGAGCCGCAGCGTTAACACCAACGCCACAGCTTTCATGGTTATCCAGCCTATCAAGGGTCTGAGATGGCGTTCACAGTTCAACTACTACTGGGGTTCCGGTTCTTATCGTAACTTTGGCGAACCGCGCTCTTCCGGTTACGGTAATGCAACAACGACTGTATATTCCAATAGCCAGAGTGCATGGCTGAATACCAACTGGTCTATTGAGAATACCATTACCTATGATCTTCCTATCATCTCTGGTCACAAGATTACCGCAATGGTTGGTCAGAGCTTCCAGAGCACCGCTTGGAGCTACAACATCGGTGGATCTAACAAGGTTAATTATGGCGAACAGCTCGCAACGCTGAAGGGCTGGAATTCTGCTTGGCTGTCAAACTTCAAACTCGAGAATATTACCGATGTTACTTTGACTGGTAACCCCAATGACGAGGAGTATCTTTCTTCTTGGTTCGGTCGTGTTACTTGGGACTGGAATGAGACCTACATGGCTACTGCAACCCTCCGTTATGATGGTTCAAGTATCTTCACTGACGGTAAGCGCTGGGGTTGGTTCCCCTCTGTATCTGCAGGTTGGGTAGTCACCAATGAGAAATTCATGGAGAAGACCAAGAGCTGGCTCGACTTCTTCAAGATTCGTGCATCTTGGGGACAGAACGGTAACAAGGATATCGACAAGTACCAGTATCTTGCTACCATCGCCCTGTCTGGCACTGCAAACGACAGCGGTTATAAGTTCGGTTCTGACATCAAGACCTCGACTAGCGGCACACCCAATACCGGTGCCTACGCTAACATTGTACCAAATCCTGACCTGACTTGGGAAACTTCTGAGCAGATTGACTTCGGTTTCGATGCGCGCTTACTCAATAGCCGTTTAGGTATCAACTTCGACTGGTATAGAAAGACCACGAAGGACTGGCTGATTCCTGGCCAGATGATTTCCATCTATGGTACCAATCCTGCAGCCATCAATGGTGGTGACGTGAAGAATACGGGTATCGAGCTCGCCCTCAGTTGGAACGACAGAATTGGTAAGGACTTCCGTTACAACGCTAGCGTAAACTTTACCACCCAGAGCAATGAGGTAACCCGTATCGCCAACGATAACGGTTATATCAATGGTCCTGGCGGCGTTCTCTCACAGGGTACTGAGTACGTCTATCGTGCACAGGAAGGCAAGCCCATCGGTTACTTCTACGGTATGTCATACAGCGGTATCTGGCAGAACCAGGATGAGATTGATGCTGCTCGTAAGGCACATAAGGCTGTCCTTGACAATGCACAGCCTGGTGACTGTAAGTGGGATGACTGGAACGGCGACGGTGTGATTACCTACGCAGAAGGTAAGGATTGTGACCGTCACGAGATTGGTAATCCTAACCCCGATGTCATGCTGGGTGTTAACCTCGGTTGCACATGGAAGGGCTTCGACTTCGCTGTAAATGGTGCTGGCGCATTCGGTATGCAGATTATGCGTTCTTACCGTTCATTCAGTGATGCTCCTTATCAGAACTACGATACCACTATCCTGAATCGTTGGGTTGGTGAGGGCACTTCTGGCAACCAGCCACGTATTACAAGTACTGGTAGCGAGAACACGAACTGGGTATCTACTCGTTACATGGAGGATGCCGACTACTTTAAGATCAAGACCGTCACTCTCGGTTACGACTTCAAGCATCTCTGGAAGGCTTGTCCGTTCCAGCAGCTTCGTTTCTATGTTCAGGCTCAGAACCTCTACACCTTCACCAGTTACACCGGTCTCGATCCTGAGGTTGGTAACTCAGCAGGTGGTAATGGTTGGGCTTCTGGTATCGACCTGGGTCTCTACCCGCCATCTCGTACATATTTGGTTGGTGCAAGTATTAAATTCTAATTCGACAATTAAGATATGAAGAAATATATTTTATCATCGTTTGCTGTCTTGTCAGCAACCTTGTTTATTTCCTGTAACGACGCGCTGGACACCGATCCGCGTGTGACAGAGATGACCGCTGCGACATTCCCCGGTAAGCCTGGAGATGTGGAGGCGATGAATGCGGCTACCTACAGTATCATGAATACGTTAGGTGGTGGAGATAATAGTGGTATATTGAACAATCCTTTCTACTGGTGGTCACTGATGTCTGACGACTGCTACGGAAGTGGCGGTTTGCAGGACAATGTAGCTAAGTCACTGCATCACTTCACAACGGCAAGTTCTAATCAGTATGAATATAACTTCACTCTTCTGTATGGTGGTATCTCACGTGCCAACACCATGATTGAGACCATCGACAATGTTGCTTGGGAGGGTGGAAAGAACAATGTACAGCGCAAACAACTCCTCGGTGAGGCTTTCTTCATGCGTGGTCTCTATTATATGTGGCTGTCCCAGCTGTACGGCGACGTTCCCCTGATTACTTCTACCGTTATTACTGACGATATGCAGCAGCAGGTAAGTGCTGATAGTTTGATCTATCCTCAGATTATTTCTGACTTCTATTCTGCAAAGAGCCTGATGAAGGCTGAGAGAGCCAATGGTTCCGGTCATGCTGACAAGTACTGTGCCGAGGGTTTCCTCGCCCGTGCATACATGTTCTGGGCTGGTTTCTATCACCACAATGAGGCTAGTGAACTTGCCAAGGGTGCTCCTGACATTACTCTGGTAGAGCAAGAAGGTTGTCCTGGCGGTAATCTTACCAAGCAGAATGTTGTCGAGGGACTGCAAGATATCGTTGCAAACGGTGGCTATAAACTCCGTCCGGACTTCCGTTCACTCTGGCAGTACTCTAACAGTTATCTGTTGGCTGAGGCACTTGACGGTAAAGCTCATGCCTATAAGTACATCGCTGATATGAAGAAGGAGGACTGCTTCGACATGCCCGGTAATGGTAACGGCAACACGGAGGAACTCTTCCAGATTCAGTTCATGAATGCCTCCAGCTGGAACATTGGCGGAACCTATTGCAACCCGCGTATGTATTCAAACTACCTCTCTTGTTTCTGGGGTCTTCGTAACGGTGCTACCAATGACAACGGTAAGCGCGACAAGACTTATCCGTTCAACCAGGGTTGGGGTCAGGGTACTCCTTCATGCAATATCTGGCAGGATTGGACGCTTGCCGAGGATAAGAGTGGTGAAGACCTCCGTAAGCGAGCTACTCTGATTGAACTCGACAATAAAGATGAAGTCGCTTCCTATACTTACGAGAAGGATGACTGCGAGGAGTCTGGCTTTGCTGTCAAGAAGTACGCAGACGTGAACCTTGACGCCAACCCCGCAGATAATGATTCCTGGTGGAAGAAGGCTCCTGGCTATTCATCCAGTTCGCTTGACAATCCGCAGCAGGGTGACCACTTCGAGGACTACTACCTGATGCGTTATTCCGACGTGCTGCTGATGCTTACCGAGCTTACTGGTGATCCTCAGTACATGAACCAGGTTCAGAAGCGTGCCGGCGTTAAACAGACAGGCTATTCTTTGGAGGCTGTTCAGAATGAGCGCCGCTGGGAGTTCGCTTTGGAGGGACTTCGTTTCAACGATATGCGTCGTTGGTCAGGTATCGACTCTGGCGAAGGTTCATACGCTGCCAAGGCTCTTCAGGCTCAGAGGGGTCAGCAGATTACATGTCTTGGCAAGAAGAAGAGCAAGACCATGGAACACATGACCTGTTCTTGGTCGAAGCGTTATGCAGATACCAATGGTTTCTTGCCTAAGCCTCAGTCTCAGATTATTCTGATGAAAGGAAAACTGAAGCAGAATCCAGGATGGGGCGGAGATGATGATCCGAAACATACTCCTGCCAATGAGTATACCTATAAAGTTCTTTATTAATATCATTAAATGAAACAATATGAAAAAGATATATTTGTTAATAGCCGCAGTAGGTGTGCTTTTTGCCTGCGATCCCGTTCATGAGAAAATCAATAATGGCGATCACATCACTGCTGAAGAGCTCAAGGCAATGTCTACTGTCATTGTTGACAAGGTAGCTCCGGTTTCGGGCCAGAATACTTATACGGTTGCGAAAGATGCATCTGTTACCCTGGCAGAGAACATTGATGTTACCGACTGCAATGGTGTTACCGTTTATTTTGATCCTGAAACTGTTGCCGACACCTGTTGGAGAATCTCCGCTGAAGGTGGAAAGCCAGTGAAACTTCAAAGAAATGCAGGTTTCTACAGGTACAAACTTCCCGACGGGGCTACAAAAGTGTCGAATATCGTTTTAACGCACATCAATGACAATGGAACCATCACTGTCAGAGGCATTTATAAGACCTTTGGTTACAAGGTGTCTAATGGCAAAGATGGTGAATACGGCAACGTTATCACCTGTGAGACCTCTGCTCCCGTCAATGCGAAGTGGGATATCGGTGGTAAGGAATTCCTCGGAAACTTTGCAACAAAGAAGATGAAGGTTACTTGGGATGCGACTAAGGGTGCATATGCTACCACTGATTATGTCGTTACACTCACTGGTCTTTGTCCTGACGGCACAAAGCTTGTTGTCGAATACCCTGTCAAGTGTGACAAGATCTCTGACCCGCTTGTGAAGTACTATATCTATGGTGATCCTAACAGGTCAGATGATGAAAAGGCAGAGAATCCGCAAGAGCCGTTCGTACCCGGAGCTTGGGATGCTGCAGCCATGCGCTTCAGCTCTACTGAAGGTGCACATCTGCCCACCATTCCCGATGATGTTTACTTTGGCTTGAAGACCCTGATCTTCGATGTATCAAATGTGACTGACAACTTTGATTTGAAGGTCATGAACGGTTGGTGGAGTAACACCTATTACGATCATGTTAAGTGGGTGGACGGTCTGAACGAACTCCCAATCACTCAGACAATGGCTGATGAGTGCGCCAAGGGTGGTGAAGGCCGTGACCTCGACCTCATGCTGTATAACGGTTCTATGTTGCTCAAGACTGTTTACTATGAGGAATAATAAGTTCTTATATGTATAATATTAAAACATCCGTTATAATGAAAAAATTAATGAATTTAAGTAAGCTCGCAATTACCGCACTTGTTACATCAAGTCTTTTCGTGGCTTGTAGTGAGGAGATTAGCGAAAATACTGTGGACACCAAATATACAGCACAAACCGGCAATATCAAAAATGCCGGTCAGGCTGTAGACTTGGGACTCCCAAGTGGTACGCTGTGGGCTAATATGAATGTTGGAGCGTCTTCAGAATCTGACAATGGTATTCTCTTCATCTGGGGTGATATTACCGGTACAAAGATTGATGCAGACAATGATGCAACATATACAAATGTAACTAGTCTCACTTCTTTTGATGAACTGTTTAAGGCATTCTCAGACATTACGAATACCGGCGTCTTTTGTGATACAGCAATGATTGCCCAAATCTCTCAGGCTAAGCTTATTGGCAAAGCAGAGATGAGTGCTCGTGAGAAGAAAGAAGCAGTTCTTGCATTCCTAAGGGCTAAGTTGGATGAGTACGCAGGTTATTCTACAGGAGGTACTCTTGAGATAACTCTTGTAAATGATGGCTGGACAGTCCTCATGAATCCAGGTGGAGAAGATAGAATTCCAAATCTTTTTACCTATTTTGGTTACGACAAATTAGAGAACAAAGAACAGGATGCAAGAAAACAGGAGTTCCCACCTGATGGAGTATCCGTCGAAGATTCATTAAATTATTATGCTGCTTATCGTTACGATAAAGTAACTTCTATCTCTATTGAAGAGGTTAAGCAAACTGCATATAACTATAATGTTTCTAGCTTGGTTAACGATGGAAATAATAATTATGCTTCAATAAAAGACTTAGTAGGCAAAGAGATTCGTAAGGATTACACTGGTGGTACTATTGGTAATGCTATAAAAGATATCAGCGACCCGAAGAAGAATAAGAACTTAACCTTCGTTCCTGCATATCAAATTAGTGCAGATGCCAATCACGATGCCGCTACAGCAAATTGGGGCAACGGCTGGAGAATGCCGACAACCGAGGAATTAGCTGAGTTGCAGGACACCACGTACACTAAATGGGAATTTGTTGGAAATGGATATAGAGTATCCAGCAAAGCCAACAACAACAGCATCTTCTTGCCAGCTGCAGGTTATCGCTATGGAGGCAAGTTGTATGGTAACGGTAATTCAGGCTATTATGCCAGTGGAGATATTATCGGTACTTACGCTTACCCCTCTATGAAATCGCAGAGTGATGGCTCAAAGGGAGGTTATAGTAGCATAGATAATATGCCCAGCGTGTTGGTATTCCAGAATGGCCAGTATAATTCTATTGGTGTTTACAACAACATGAGTGCTAGTTACGGGTTCTCTATCAGACCTGTTGTAAATAAATAGAGCTTGATGTAAATGCTTTATTAGAGGGTGCGCCAAATAGGCACACCCTCTTTTATATTATAGAAGACATCAAGTTTTTCAGAAAAAAGTTTGGGGATTCTAAATATTGTTACTACCTTTGCATCGAAAAGTAAAGTAACAACAATGAATAAAGAAAACAAGATATCCAGGGCCATCTTTTTAGGAAGTCTGTTGGCCTACATAGCATTTGTCATTTATATCTTATATATCAATCAAGAGGTATTCTATACGGCTCACGACCGTTCGGAGTTCCTCTTCGGAACGCCCTTCTTCCACACCCTTATGCAGAAGCCCTTTGGCCTGATGCAGTATGTGGGAGCATGGCTCACACAGCTTTTCTATCATCCGGCAGTAGGATCAGCCGTCCTAATAGCTATCTGGACGCTTATCTTCATAGTGGGAGCCAAAGCATTCCGCTTAAAATCCAGTGCATCAGCACTGATGCTCTTGCCTGTAGCTTGCCTGCTCACCTCTGTTGTCGATTTGGGCTATTGGGTATATATATCGACCATCAGAGGCTATTGGTTCTCGCAGTCGGTAGCTTATCTCGTCATGCTGCTGCTCTTGTGGGCAGCACGCCAGACACCGCGTAAATGGCATCTGGCCTGGTATCTGATAGGCTTTTGCATCTACCCATTGTTGGGGTGGTTTGCCATGCTGTTCGTGCTATGTCTGGCACTTTGCGAGAAACCCACCTGGCGTGAGATTGTGGGCATCGTATTGCTCCTCTTTACCGCCAGTATCTGGCATACCCAATTCTATTCGAACTTGCGATTCAACGATGTCATGCTGGCTGGTCTGCCCCGCTTCATCATCCCAAGCGACAGCAGCGAGCATCTTTCCATCCCGTTCTGGGTGCTGGGAGCCGTTTCTGTCGGAATCGCAATGGGTGGACACTATCTGACCACCAAAGGTCAATGGTCAATGGTCAATGGTCAATGGTCAATGATTCCAGTATTATGTGCCGTTGCCGGCATCGTCTTTACCTCGTCACTGAAGTTCTACGACAAAAACTACATCAACGAGATGCGCATGGTACGCTATGCCGAGGACGACAACTGGCAGGGGGTGCTCAATATTGCAGCCGAAAGCCCTAAGCCAACGACCACAATGGTTTTTCTCAAGGACATCGCCCTGACAAACGAAGGCGGGCTGTTCGACCGTTCGTTTAAGTTGGGTAACAGTAGTTATCCGCTTTATAACCCCGATTCACTCCACGTCACCCTTCTGGACATCGCATCGCCACTGGTCTATTACAACTACGGCATGATGAATGAAGCCATCCGCCTGAATTTCGAGAATGCCATACAAGCTGGTTTCTCACCTTTCTATTTAAAGGTGCTCTCCCGCTGTGCCTTGGCCTGTGGAGACAAAGAACTGGTAGAACGCTATACCACCCAGCTGCATCACCATCTGTTTTATGAGGATTGGCAGCCAGCTCCGGTTACTGAAAAAGTCAAGGAACTGGAGAAAGCCTTCCCCGATGAACTCACTGGCGTTGAGAACAGCGACAGCTATATTGTCAATACCCTCAGTCTCTGGTCGGACTCCGTCAGTAAGGCAGTCTCGGAACAGGCATTGTTCTATTCCATGCTACGCTGCGACTCCCGTCGTTTCTGGGCTTCGCTGCGCAACTATGTGAAGACCCACATGGACGAGGAATTCCCTTTACATGCACAAGAGGCTTATATCCTATTTATGGACAAGGCTCCAGAGAAGAAACGCATGATGCTCCCCGTAGAACAGTCCGTCTATGACCGCTACAAGCGGTTCTGGAAGGACCTTGAAAGTCGGGTAAAGCCCGGTATGACTATCGATCAAGTTGGTGAGGGCATGCGTAAAGAATGGGGAAACACCTATTGGTGGTACAATATTTTCGGCAAAAAAGTTCCTGTTTTAAACGGCTATACCGGTCATGAAGTACAATCGTAAGAAAACTATGAAAAGAAATATCCACTCATATGCCCTGCTACTGGCAGCAACCCTGCTACTGCTGTCATCGTGTGCGAATCACCCCGATGTGCCTTCTTCCAGTAAGGAGGTCAAGAGTCTGCCAGCTATCTATCCCGACTATTGTAATGTCACCGTGCCTTACAACATTGCACCGCTCAACTTCATGCTCCCCACGGATGAATACGAGGCATGCGTGGCTCGAATCACCACGCCCGACGGGCAGCAACAGACCTACGGTAAAGGCGTAAAGGTGCAGATTCCCGAGTCGGAATGGCATGAGATGCTCAATGTCTCGAAGGGCAAAAGCATCAAGGTCGAGGTTTGGGGCCAGAAAGAGGGCGAATGGCTGTCGTTCAACCCCTTTGAAATCCACATAGCCAAGGAGCCCATCGATGATTATATCTCGTACCGCCTCATCGAGCCGTCGTATGTCGCCTGGACCTTCATGGAAATCGCCCAGCGTAACCTCACCACATTTGAAGAGACGCAGATTTTCAACAACGAGATTACCATGAATAACAGGAAGATCGGTCAGTGTATCAACTGTCACAGTTATCAGAACTACAAGACCGACAACATGCTCTTCCACGTGCGTCTTGCCAATAGCGGTACCGTGCTGGTAAACGACGGCAAGATTTCAAGAGTCAATCTGAAGCGCGACTATACCATTTCCTCGGGTGTCTATCCCGCATGGCACCCTACCGCCAAGCTGATAGCCTTCTCGACGAACAAGACACGACAGGGATTCCATACCCTCAATCCCAACAAGATTGAGGTTTACGACCTGGAGAGCGACCTGATTCTCTACGATGTAGAGACCGATTCGGTGCAGGTCGTCAGCAACGATTCCACGCTGCTGGAGGTCTATCCCACCTGGTCGCCCGACGGCAAATGGCTCTATTACTGCAAGACGATTCCATTGCCTGAAGAGATGCGCGACAAAG
>LXOW01218159.1_pt1 | contig 13091 bp, 9 predicted proteins | sample 1368591 | NCBI WGS metagenome assembly LXOW01 (sample SAMN04884650, study PRJNA319009) | bovine gut metagenome | isolation source: Cow rumen | host: Bos taurus | place: Italy: Legnaro (PD) | collected 2014-07-09
CATCCTCCTAATAATATTATACTTACGGTCGGTTTTGTCCTCCGTAAATATCGGCCTTAAGACCGTATCACATTTTAACACATCTTTAATCAAAATGCAATTCTTAATTTGTGAAAATTTTAGGTTTTTTTAGTATCTCTCCAGTTAATTTAATGAATAAAACTTGTGAATAATGCACAAAAAGCACCCAAAGCGCTCTGAAAAAGGGAATTCTCACACTGAGTTTTTACACATAAAAAACGCAATATATAGCTGAAACGCCCCCTTTTTCCCTCGTGGGCTACTATATAATATGTATCAAAGTGCTTCCGGTTCTCTTAAAAATATAGCGATAGTCGAAAAACGAGGACTTCATGTGCAAAAGGCATCAGTGAATAGGCACCATGCAACAGGCAGCGCTCCAAATCACTTCGAAATTTGACTGCACACCCCGTTCGCCCCCATTTTGCATTTCATACTGAACTCCCATAATAATCTTTAACCTGTTCCGGCAGGAATTGTGCCGTACTTCGTTGTNNTTTCTATTGGAGTTCAGTATAAGCAATGATTTCAACCAGGTACTCAAATTGCAACTAACACGAAATTTAAAATGCCGTCGGATTGCTCCGACGGCATTTCATCAAAACATGATTCGACGAAAAGGCTTGCGCCTATCGCATGAGAAGCCACAGCAGAAAGACGAACAACACAGTGCCGCCAGCCACAAAACCCACGACACAAAGGCCCGCCAGGGTTGCGTAGAACGTATAACGAATGGTTTGCCGTGTCGTCAGGGCGTCACCGCGGGAAATCTTCTCCCGCAGCTCCGCTCGGGCCTGGGCTTTCTCCTCCCGCCTCTGGTGGGATTCATACCAACTCGTACCCTCAACGTTCATATTGACAATGGTGCGGCCATCATCGTCCTCATACTGCTTCCTTGGTCTGCGTGCCATGTTAGTCGTAGAGATGGCAGGCAACCCGGTGACCCGGCTCTACTTCCTTTTCCAGCGGGATGATCTGCCGGCAAATACCCATGCACTTGGGGCAACGGGTGTGGAACTTGCAGCCTGCAGGGGGATTCGCGGGAGAAGGAATACTTCCTTCCAGGATAATCCGCTCCATCCTTGCGTCCGGGTCGGGAATCGGAATGGCGGAGAACAGCGCCTGAGTGTAGGGATGCAGGGGATTCGCAAAGAGCTGATCCTTGCTGCCAAATTCCACAATGTTGCCAAGATACATAACGCCAATCGTATCGGCAATATGTTCCACAACGGAAAGATCGTGGGAAATGAACAAGTAGGTCAGACCCAGCTCTTTTTGCAGGTCCATCATCAGGTTAATGATCTGCGCCTGAATGGACACGTCCAAAGCGGACACAGGCTCGTCACAGACGATGAAGTCCGGACGAAGGGCAATGGCACGGGCAATGCAGATACGCTGCCGCTGGCCACCGGAGAACTCGTGGGGATAACGGTCCTTGTGATAGGGCTGCAAGCCGCACTGCTTCATGATCTTGTCCAGATAGGCGTCATAATCCTTTGGCGCCACAACCTGGTGTTCCCGCACTGCTTCCAGAATAATCTCAGCCACGGGCATACGGGGAGACAAGCTGGAGTAAGGGTCCTGGAAGATCATCTGAATCTTCGGACGAATCTTGCGCATCTCACCCTTGGGAATGTCATGAATCTCAATCCCGTTAAAGTAAACCTGACCCGCAGTCTTTTCCGTCAGACGGAGAACTGTCTTGCCGACAGTGGTCTTGCCGCAGCCGGACTCGCCAACGAGGCCCATGGTGGTTCCCTTCTTGATGTTAAAGGAAACGCCATCCACAGCCTGGACATAGCCGGTCACATGGGTAAACACGCCGGTCTTGATGGGGAAATACTTGATGAGATGGTAGACCTCCAGCACGTTATCCTGATCGTGCTTGATGGGAAGCTCACGGTTGACGTCCTTAATCCGCTGTGAGAGCTGAAGGAAAAGCTCGGTTCTGCTCAGTTGCTTCGGTTCTTCTATAAATTCCTTCTTGACATTATCAACAGAGTCCATGTCAGCCCTCCTTCTTGTCGTCATACAGGTAGCAGGAAACTACATGCGTCGGGCTGACGTGAACCTCACGGGGATACTCGCCGTTGCACTTGGCGGTGCATTTCTCGCAACGGTCGCGGAAATAGCAGTAGTTCGGCATATTGATCGGGTTCGGAACAGAGCCCGGGATGCTGTAAAGCCGTTCCACGCGACGGTTGACGACGGGCTTGGATGCCATCAGACCAACGGTGTAGGGGTGGCAGGGATGGTGGAATATCTCGGACACGGTGCCGCGCTCAACCACTCTGCCGGAATACATGACCACCACAAAGTCAGCCATCTCAGCAATAACGCCAAGGTCATGGGTGATCAGCATAATGCTGGAATTAATTCGATTCTTCAGGTTGCGAAGCAGGTCCAGAATCTGGGCTTGGATGGTCACGTCAAGAGCGGTGGTGGGCTCGTCGGCAACGATCAGCTTGGGGTCGCAGGCCAGAGCCATAGCAATCATCACACGCTGACGCATACCGCCAGAGAGCTCATGGGGGTACATCATGTACACACCCTCGGCGTTGGCAATGCCAACCAGCTTGAGCATCTCAATGGTACGATCCTTCACGCGTTCCTCGGACCAGTTGGGGTAGTGGAGCTCCAAAACCTCATTGATCTGTTTTCCGATTCGGAAGACAGGGTTCAGGGAGGTCATAGGCTCCTGGAAGATCATGGACAGCTTATCGCCGCGCAGATGCTGCATGACGTCCGTGGGCGTCTTGACAATGTCGTACACCAGGCCGTCACCGGAGTCGAAACGAATCTCTCCTTCCACAGTCTGGCCTTGAGGACGCTGTACGAGCTGCATCAGGGACAAAGACGTAACAGACTTTCCGCAGCCGGACTCACCCACAACGCCAACGGTTTTACCCTTTGGAATGTTGAAGGAAACACCGTCCACCGCACGAACCGTACCGATATCGGTAAAGAAATAGGTGTGGACATTGTCGAATTCAACAACGTTTTCGGGATCGTGCATCGAGGTCAGGTACTCACTGGGGTTAACGTGCCTGCGCTCTCGCTGCTTTTCGATTGCGTCGGTAATTCTGCGGTTCTCTTTGGATATCCGCGCAGATTCCTTTCGGGATATATAATTGGAATCATTCTTCTTAGCCATATACAGTCACCTCATTTACCGCTTCATCTTCGGATCGAAGGCGTCGCGCAGGCCGTCGCCAACGAAGTTAAAGCCAAGAACCGTAGTCAGGATAAGGAAACCGGCGGGAATCCAGATCCACCAAGCGGTATTCATGACATGCATATCGTTTGCCTGGTTAACGATTGCGCCCCAAGAGACCATGGGGTACTTAACGCCAAGGCCCAAATAACCCAAGGTGGCCTCTGTCAGGATAATGCCGCCGAGGCTCTGGGTCGCTTCCACAATCAGAAGCGGCATCACGTTGGGAACCAAATGTTTGAAGATTCTGCGGCTGGTGCGAATACCGGTAGACTCCGTCGCGATCATGAAGTCCTGCTCACGCAGGGAGAGAATCTGACCACGGACAATACGGGCAACACCGGTCCAACTCAAAATACCGAGAATCACCATGGTTAGGATCAACCGAGTTTCGGAAGACGAACGCTGCGCATCCAACACAGAACCAAGAATCAGCAGCATGGGATAGAAGGGGATGCAGTTGAACAACTCAACCACACGCATCAGGATGGTATCCGTCACACCGCCAAAATATCCGGAGAAGCCGCCCACCAAAACGCCGAGAACAATCTCGAAGAAGACGACCACAAATCCCATCAGCAGAGACACACGACCACCATACATCAGGCGAGTCAACACGTCCATGCCGTAGAGGTCTGTACCAAGAACATGATCCGAGGAAATGGCCTCACGACTATTGATCAATTCCTTCGACTGCAGCGTGGTAATGTAGTAGTTGCCATTGTTCACACTGACCTTGGCCTTCACTTCGTCACCATACTGGTTCACGAAATTATACTCCTCAGCCTGGGTACGAATCGCGTCCATCAGCTTTCTGACAAAGTCCATGGTCAGAACCGTACCCTCTTCATCGGGACCGTAGGCAATATCGGAAGCCAGAAGCATCTCATGGCCTTCGGGACTGCTGATGATATAGTCCGAATCCTCCCGGGAAATGGTATAACGCTCTTCGTTGTAAACAAACAGGGGGGAACCGGAAGCGATCGCTTTTTCCAGATCGTACAGGAAATAGAGATCATCCTTGTAATCGTCATACTTGGTCGCAGCCGGAGCAAAGCAGTTGGCAACCTCAACCACTAAAACATTGTCCAAAAGTACGCGAAGCTCTGTTTCAAACTTTTCCAGGACATAGGTCTTGTCGTCATAGGAGAAAGAGTGCTCATCATCCCGGAGCGCTTCATCCATCGCGGAAATGAATTCGTTCTCATCTTTGAGAGTGGAACGGAAGCTGATCAAGTTCTCCTCCCCTTCGCTGCTTTCTGCATCGGGGTCCTGCACCAGGCAGTAATGATAATCACGGTTGATGTCAAAGATTTCGTCGCCTCTGTCATTCAACACCTTGCGCACACCGTTGGCATCCGTGGTAATCGTATAAAGTCTTCCGGTTGAATCCTCTACCTCCGTCATACCGTCCATCACAGCAACGCTCAGATCCTGCATGAACTGAACATCGCCCTGCAGCTCAGAAGCTCTGCCATTCATAGACGTGTAGACATTGAAGGTGCCAATGGCAACAGGAACATCCGAAGGAATATAATACCAGGTGTCAGTTCTGGTGATCGTGGCGGTCACAACCAAATCTTTGTAGGTGAGCTCCATCTCTTCACTTTCCGACTCCACATGATTACGGATTAAGTCAAGCAGGCCGGAATCCACGATCTCAGGATTGTAATAATTCAGCTTCCCGCGGTGGACGCTGGCAATCAGCTCCATGCCGTAGACTGCGCAGGAGGGCTCGGAGGGACTGGGGTTGATAATCCGTGCCGTGTACCGACCGTCGCTCGAATCAAAGCTGAACTCCTGATCCTGTTTCACCAAATAGGAGCCCATCACCTTGGTGACGCCGATTGCACGCACAACATCGGAACGAATATCCTGGGGAATATCCCCGTAGAAACGCATGTCAACGTTGACCTTACCGGAGGCGTACTTACCACTCTCCATCGTTTCATACGTAAACACCTGGTCACGGGCATAGGGAGAAAACGCCGGCCCGAGGAAGGCAAAGAGGAACATCAAAACAAGAATGAAGATGCCGATTACTGCCAGCTTATTTCGGATAAAGCGCTTGAAAACCAGCATCCCGGGAGAAAGCACTTTAACCCGCCGGCTGTCGTCAAGGCTCATCTGCTCCTGGGGTGCTTCCTGCTGCAGATCAAGCTCTTCGGCTTTATTCTTATTCATCAAAGCACCTCCTTAGTTAATTCGAACGCGAGGATCTACAACCGCATACATAATGTCCGAGAGAATCAGGGACACCTGCGTCAGCACGAAAATGAACGTGGTGTAGAACATCGCAAATGGAATGTCGCCATTGATCATGGCGTCATAGGAAATATAACCGATGCCGGGCAGTTTAAAAATCTGCTCCGTAATCATGGCGCCGCCGAAGAATGCGGGAAGCAGACTGCTGAACGCAGTAACCAGAGGAATCAGGGTATTGCGGAAGGCGTGCTTGTTGATGACCGCCTTCTCAGACAGGCCCTTGGCACGTGCCGTACGGATGTAATCCGCGTTCAAAACCTCCAGCATGTTGGTACGAGTATAACGGACCAGCGATCCGATGGAGAGAATGCCCAAGGTCAAAACAGGCAGGACCAAGTGGGCCGCTACATCCCCGATCTTCCCCATCGTACCCAGACTGTCATGCATGGACCCGGTCAAACCATACATGGGCAGCACTTTCAGCTTTACAGCAAACACATACTTCAGAACGGAGCCGATGTAGAAGGACGGAAGTGAAATACAAGCCAGCGCGAATACCGTTACCGCATAGTCGGGGGCACGATACTGCTTGCGCGCCGCAAGCACACCCAGAGGAATGGAAACCAGAACTTCCACCAACAGAGTGATCACATTCATCAGAACAGACCACCAAATGACCTCACTGAACAACTGCGTAACCGGAACGTTGTTCTGCCAGGACACACCAAAGTCAAGCTTTAAGGCACTGCCCAGCCAGGAAAAATAACCGGAAACAATGTTGCTGTTCAAGCCGTACTGCTCATTCAATTGCTCCAGCATCTCACCCCAGGATCGAGCGCCGTGGTTGTTGTCAGCCAGCGTCTTCGCAACCTTCTCCATGTAGGACTGGGGCAGACAGCGAATGACCGCATAGGTAACAAACGCACCCAGCAGGACAATCAGGATACCTAATAAAATTCTCCTTACAAGGAATTTCCACATGTAAACCACCTCTTGCAGCTCAAAGCCGCTCTACGATTTTTACCCAAGTATGGTGCGCCCACCGGCGGTGGGCGCACCTATTAAGTTTTTCCACGTCTTGGGTTGCCAAATACAGTTACTTCATCTCGAGCTTTTCAATCTCGGCATCCCACGACCAGAAGGTGGTGGTATCCGGCGTAATGGTATCCATGTTGATCCGCTGCGTGGAGAAAATCACACAATCCTTGCGCTGATAAGCGGGAATCTCAACAGCCCAATCGACAATGATATCCAGGCACTGCTTGTAGGTTGACTTACGGAAGGCGATATCGTCTGCAATACGAGCATCCAAAATCAACTGGTCGAGCTTGGGATCATCAATACGGCAGGCGTTTCTGTCCGTGCCGCCGCGTCCAGGGATGTTATCGCTGTGACGATCATAGTACATATCCGGGTCAATGGCGGAGTTCCACGCCTGGCAGAAAATCTCAGCCTCGCCGGAGTTCACCAGGCTAATCTGCTGATCGAAGCTGGCAAAGTCGTTAATGCGCAGCTCAATGCCAATCTCAGCAAGAGTCTCTCTGGCCATCGTCAGCACCATGTAGGAGGGGTGACGGCCCTGACCTTCAGCAGTAATCGCTGCTTCGAAGGACATCTTGCCGCCATCGGGAGCGGCAACAACCTTACCGCCCTCAATGGTATAGCCAGCAGCCTGGAACCAGGTAAGCGCAGCAGCCTTGGCGGCAGCGTACCGCTCCTTGGCGGACATATTGGCGGTGTAGATACTATTGCCAAGAGCATCAGTGGAGAAGGCTACCTTATAGTCATAGTCAGAAGACTGGGGAGCTGCCCAGGAGGAGTTGGAGATGGGGTACTGGATCACGGAAGCGGTTTCGCCAAAATAGGAATCATAGGCAACTTCACGGTAAACCGCCATCACAGTGGCCAGGGCCTTCCGCAGGGCCTTGGACTCGTCGGAGCCCGGCTTGCCGCCCACGCAGACCTTGCCGGCATTCATGCCGATGTAGCCGTAGCCCAGCAGATCCGTCAACTGCGTGGTAACCACATCACCGGTAATCTCGTTGTTGGAGTTGGCCTCCTTCAATTCCTCGAAGCGCTCGCGCTCCGAAGCCATTTCGCCGCAGTCAACCTCACCCTTGATGAGGGCGGTGGCAACTTCAGAGAGGTTGGTTTCCTTGAAGAGAACTGTGGGAATCTTGGGCTTGCCCTTGTAGTAGTAGGGATTCGCCTTGAAGGTGACAACTCTATCCTTGTAGCTTTCGAAGATGTAGGGGCCGGCACCGCGAGGCACCTCAGTCATTTCCTTGACATGGGACAGGTCGCCCACGTCAAAGCCGTACTTGCCGTGCTCGGGGTCCCACTTGGAAGCATCGCCGTAGTAGTGCATCGGCGCAACCTGCACCATGAAGAGGTCGTAAATCGCGGGAGCGGAGTAACCCTCCAGAGTCAACTCAATGTTATAATCGTCCAGCATCTTGATGCCTTCGATGGAGGTAACCGCCTGACCCTGCATGGCCTCGTCCTGAGGACCATACTTTCTGATCAGATTGTTGCGGGCATATTCCGCAATGGACCACGGTTCGTCATTTGTGCACTCTTCATCAAAGAAGGTGATGTGGTCATTCTCATAATCAGCCTTCGTGGCAGCGATGAAGTCATCCACAGCGGGGAAGGTGGTCTGCAGATCCCAAGTGCCCAGACCTGCGACATCAGAGAAGGTGCCATCCTCATTGAACTCGCCAAAGCCCCAAATGAACATGGCATAGGCAACCCGCAGGTCCTCCTTGGCCGCAATCAGTGCGTAAGTGTCATAGCCGAAGTCGTTGGCGTCCACATCCCGAGCATAGTTGACGTGTACAAAGTCAACGATTCCGCGAACGGTCTCAGCCCACTGCTCGTCAACCCAGTTCCAGTAATCATCATACATTTCCTGGGTGTAGGTTTCATTGGCAACGTATCCCTCACGGCCGTCCCGCTCAATCTGCTTGGCCTTTTCCATGTACTTGTCATGGACCACATCAGAGGTCTGGGTTCTCCAGTTCTCCAGGCCGACAAAGGCGTGGGAGCTCAGGGAGGAGGAGCCGACAAAGGAGGGGTCCAGATAGACATAGTAGGTAAACAGGACGTCTCTTGCGGTCAGGGCTGTGCCGTCCCAGAACTTCAGGTCCTTGCGGAGGGAGATGGTGTAGACCGTGCGTCCGGAGGCGATGTCATAATGGCCGTCCAGATCTGCGGGGCCAGTATAGACATAGTCGGTTCCGTTGTAGGATCTGGTCACACCGTTGATCGCGCCCTTGGTAACAGGCTCACCGACACGGTCAGTCTCCATCAGGCTCAGGCCGCACATGCCGGCAACGCTTGAGTCATAAACAGTTTCCGCATAGAATTGGCTGAACTTCCGGGAAAAGTCGCCGTACGCGACAACCAGCGGAGTGTCTTTGTTGTAGTCGCCTTTGGGAGTCTGTGGCTGAGTTTCGCCGCCGCCATTGCTGGGAGCTGGCGCGGCAGTGCTGGAGCTTTCCGGGTCCTTAGAGCAGGCAACCATGCCAAAAACCATCAGGAGAACCAGGACCAGCGCTAGCATTCTTTTCAGGTTTTTCATACTATTCCTCCTATACAATATAATCAGGTTATTTATCTGAACACACACCAATTAACTGCGCGTGTGTGCCTGATACGTGGTCAGGGGTGATACGCGTCATGGTCCAGCGTATCCGTCTTGATCCTGCGGGAGAGCTGCCGAACCATCCACTCAGCAGCCGCAGCCAGAACCAGCAGGGCGGCAAAGACGCCGTCTCCCAGGGCGTAGGGCGCTTCCCCCTCAATGGTGCCAACGGCCGCGATGATCCAGTAGACCAGGCAGCCCAAGGCTGAAAGGCAAATCACCACCAAGGAAAATCCCGCGCTCTGTCCGGCGCGAACAATGCCCTTGTCGTACCGCTGCCGCTCCATGTGGGTGAGGGTTGCAGGCATCGTGGCGGCTCCCATGACCTGATAGGCCAGGGGAAAAAGCGCAAAGACGAGAATCGGCAAGTACCACTTGTGGGTGCTGGGCGGAGGAACGACGTTCATGGCTCCCAAGGCGGCAGCGACAGCCACCACCGTTAGAATTCGAATCCAGAGGACCAGCTTTTTGTATTCCTCCAGCTCATTGGTGGGCAAAATCCAGGGGCCGATATAGAGTATCCGCTTGCCGCGGCCCTCGTTGCCCAGGGCCGGAACAACCTGGTAATCATCGGTATAGCGATAGCGGCGGCCAATCAGACGATTCGTTTTTTTCTCAGTTTTCTGGGGCTTTTGCGCCATCTCGCCGCCTCCATTCCGGGGAGACGCTGCTTCCTGAAAATGTCGCTTCTCCCTCGTTGTATTCTATTGTACCACAGGAATCTGCATTTTTCAATTCAAATCTTAATAATTTTTTCATAATATCGCAGATTTGGCATATTTCCTAATTTCTTCTGAAAAGAGATGAGGCGTTGCCCGGGAAATCCTCTGATTTCTCCGTGTAAAACCGCACCTTTGTCAATATTTATTCAAGTGTACCCGTCAATTTCAAACAAATTGTTTTGTTGATTTTGACGAAATACGCAAGATGATTTGCAAATATCCGGCATAAATAGAGGGGTCAGGGCATTGCTCGGAATACGTCTCCCAGCTTCTCATGCAGGACCAGATCAGCCTCGCTGTCATAGGGCGTTTCGTCCCGGTTGATCAGGACCAGGCGCTTGCCCCGGTAGTAGCGGATCATCCCAGCGGCAGGCCAGACGGTCAGGGAGGTGCCGCCTACAATCAGAAGATCGGCACTGGCAATGGCCGAAACTGCCCGGCCCATCACATCCTGATCCAGATTTTCCTCATAGAGAACCACGTCCGGCTTGACAATGCCGCCGCAGTCGCAGTGGGGCACGCCCTTGCTGTTTTTGATGAATTCAGCAGAGTAGCTCTTGCGGCAGCGGACGCAGTAGTTCCGCAGGACGGAACCGTGGAGCTCCAGGACGTTTTGACTGCCGGCCTTCTGGTGGAGGCCGTCGATGTTCTGAGTGACTACGGCGGTCAGCNNGGCCAGGACCTTGTGGGTGATATTAGGCTCGAAGCCCAGAGGCAGCATTTTCTCCTTGTAGAAAGCAAAAAACTCTTCGGGCTTCCGTTCAAAGAAGGAGTGGGAGATGATGGTTTCCGGGGGGTACTTGAACTTCTGGTTGTAGAGGCCGTCTACACTGCGGAAGTCGGGAATGCCGCTCTCCGTAGAGACCCCGGCCCCGCCGAAAAAGACAATGCGCTGGGCCTCATCGACCCAGGTTTTCAGCGTATCTAACTTTGAATTCATGGTCTTCCTCCTCCAATTCCTGAATGAATTTCTTTTCAGCTTTGGTCTTGTCGGGCAGGCGAAGCTTGGCGAACAGGTCCGGGCGGCGGCGCATGGTCCGCAAAATGGATTGCTTCCGACGCCAGCGGGCCACCTTGGCATGGTCGCCGGAGGTGAGAATCTCCGGCACGGGGCGGTCGTGCCAGACGGCGGGGCGGCTGTACTGAGGGTATTCCAGCAGGCCGTTCCAGTGACTCTCCTCCTGGAAGCACTCCGGGTCGGAAAGCACCCCGGGCAGCAGGCGGCAGACCGCATCGGTGATTGCCATGGCGGCAATCTCCCCGCCGGTCAGGACGAAATCTCCCAGGGACAGCTCCTCGTCCACGCACTCGTCAATGAAGCGCTGGTCGATGCCCTCATAGTGGCCGCAGACCAGGATCAGGTTCTCGTAGTCGGCTGCCAGGCGGCGGGCGTGACCCTGGTCAAAGACAGCGCCGCAGGGGGACATATATATAGTATGGGGACGGACGCCGGTCTCTTCACACACGTGAGCCCAGCAGCGGTACAGCGGGTCCGCCTGCATGACAGCCCCCCGACCGCCTCCGTAGGGATAGTCGTCCACCTGATTCTGCTTGTTGGTGGTATAATCCCGAATCTGGTGGGTGCGGATGGTGATGAAGCCCCGCTCCTGGGCCCGGCCCAGGATGGACTCCGAAAGCACGTCTCCCACCGTGTCCGGAAAGAGGGTCAAAATGTCAATACGCATAGGCAGACCTCCTTTCGAGGGAAGAGGTAAAAGGTAAGAATTAATACTGAACTCCCATAAAAATCTTTAACCTGTTCCGGCAGGAGTTGTGCCGTACTTCGTTNNGTCTGGCGCAATTCCTGCTCGGAACATTTTTCAATCTTTCTATGGGAGTTCAGTATAAGAAAGGTATCGTGGCAGAGCAGTGTTTGTACCTCTTAACTCTTAACTCTTAACTCTTAACTCTTAACTCTTAACTCTTAACTCTTAACTCTTACCTTTTCCCTATTTCTCATCCGTTTCCATTCCTTCAATCAGGTTTACGTCGATATAGCCGAGGGACAGGTCGATGGCCGGGACAAAGGCTTTGACGTGGGGGATCATGTACTCCTTCTCCCCTTTTACCACCCAGACATCCGACGACGGCATGGACAAAATCTCCTTGATTTTTCCAATCTCCACGCCATTGGCGTGAACGGGCAGACCGATCAGGTCGGCGTGGAAGACCGTCCCGGCGGGGATGTGGGAGTCGTCCCGGGCAATGAAAAGGACCTTGTCCCGCAGCTTCACCGCGTCCTCCACCGTGTCGATGCCCTTGAATTTGACCAGCACGCAGGTCTTTTGCACCCGGGCGGTTTCGACAGCAAGGGCCGTAGGGGCGGCCACCGGCCGCCCGTCCAAGGGGGACGGCTCTCCCGTTTGCGGGTGGCCGCTGGCCGCCCCTACAAGGTAGAAGGTTTTAAACCGGGTCAAAAACTCCGGCGCATCCGCCCAGGGCAGGACCTTGACCTCGCCCTTGATTCCGTGGGTGGAAACGATTTTTCCGGTTTCCAAGTATTTTTCGTTCATTGTGTTTTCCTCCCTTGCGGAGCATCATCGGGGTTTTCAGAATGACGGCGAGAACCCCACCGCCTCAACCGTTCGGTCAGGAAAAACAGAAAGATTCCACAGGCCGCAACGATATAGAAGCACCAGCCGTTGGAGATTCCGATTTTTACGAGAACTTCTTTCCACACGCGAGAACCTATCATTTCATCCAGAACGCCAATTACAATGATAATTCGGCATGCGACAAGGGCAAGCAAATGCAAACAACACCAGACGATTGTTTCCATCGTTTCGTTCGTTTTTCATTGTTTTCTCTCGCTCAGCGTTGGTCGGAAGCGGCGGCGTAACGGGGGGCACCCCTCCACCGGCCTTAAGGCCGGTCCCCCTCCCCTGCGAGCAGGGGAGGTTTTTGCGGACGGCAAAGTGCCGTCCCTACGGAAATTGTTTTCGTTTCCCAATTCACAGAATTGGAAAACACCACAATTCTTCATTCTTAATTCTTAATTCTTAATTCTTAATTCTTAATTGTCAAAAAGGGCCGCTGCCTTACAGCAGCAGCCCTTTTTGGCTTAGTCTACGATCTCCACGCTGACGCGGACGCCCTGGCGCTGGGCCACGGACTTCATGATGGCGCGGATCTCTTTGGCGATCCGGCCGCCGCGGCCGATGACCTTGCCCATATCCTCGGGGGCAACACGAAGCTCCAGGACCAGGGGGTCGCCCTCAAAGGACTCCACCGTGACCTGCTCCGGATGCTCCACCAGGTTGCGGGCGATATAGAGCAACAGTTC
>LXOW01363892.1_pt1 | contig 13091 bp, 13 predicted proteins | sample 1368591 | NCBI WGS metagenome assembly LXOW01 (sample SAMN04884650, study PRJNA319009) | bovine gut metagenome | isolation source: Cow rumen | host: Bos taurus | place: Italy: Legnaro (PD) | collected 2014-07-09
CTCTACAAGTCTTCATGCTTTTTCGAGGCCTTGTTTACGGTTCTACCGTAAATTCACGTCTAAAAAAGAAAACTGGAAAATAATTCCAAAAATATTTGGTAGTCTAGAATGTTTTGGGCGAGGCCTCCCTGATGTTCAGCGACCTGGCCAACAAGATCCGCAGCGGCGAGGCGAAGCTCAGCCCCAACAAGGGAGAGTATCTCGTGCCGGTGGAGTAATCCCGATTCAATGATCCCCTCGCATCGCATAGAGCGGTGCGGGGGGATGTTTTTTTGTCTCTTTCAAAAGGACATTACTGCTAATCGGCCGACTCAAACTCTCGGAGGAAGCGCGTGTCGTTCTCTGAGAACATTCGAAGGTCGCTGACCCGATACTTCAAATTGGTGATGCGCTCCACGCCCATGCCGAAGGCATAGCCACTGTAGATCTTCGAATCTATTCCACACAGCTCAAGCACGTTGGGATCGACCATTCCGCAACCAAGAATCTCCACCCATCCGGTGTGTTTGCAGAAACCGCAGCCCTCGCCGCCACAGATGAAACATGAAATATCCATCTCGGCACTAGGCTCTGTGAACGGGAAGTAGGACGGGCGAAGCCGGATCTTCGTCTCAGGGCCGAACATCTCGCGTGCAAAACTGAGCAGCACCTGTTTCAGGTCGGTGAACGAGACATTCTTATCTATATAGAGTCCCTCTACCTGGTGGAAGAAGCAATGGGCACGGGCAGTGATGGCCTCGTTGCGGTATACGCGTCCGGGACAGATGACGCGGATGGGAGCCGTCAGCTGGCCGTCGGCAGTATGCATGTTCTCCATGACACGGGCTTGCACGCTGGAGGTGTGGGAACGCAGCAGGATGTTCTTCGTAACGTCATTGGGATGCTGGCTGACGAAGAATGTATCTTGCATGTCGCGTGCAGGATGGTCGGCTGCAAAGTTCATCTTTGTAAACACATGCAGGTCGTCTTCCACCTCCGGACCGTCGGCCAGCACAAATCCCATACGTGAGAAGATGTCGATTATCTCGTTGGTGACAATGGTCAGTGGATGACGGGTTCCCAGGGTGACGGGGTAGGGGGTGCGCGTCAGGTCTACGGCCTCATCGGCATTGTCCTGGGTCTGACACTTGTCGCGTAATTCATTGATGCGTTCCTGGGCCAGCTGTTTCAACTGGTTTATTTTCATGCCTACCTCTTTCTTCTGCTCGGCAGGCACAGTACGAAAGTCGTTCATCAAGGCTGTGATTTCACCCCGTTTGCTGAGGTATTTCAAGCGCAGTTGTTCCACTTCATCCGCATTGTTGGCACTCAGTGTCTCTACTTCTTTCAGTAGCTCGTTAATCTTGTCAAGTATCATATTACAAAATGTGTTATTTCTTCTTTGCTATATTATAGTTGTAGTATTCCTTGTCTCCTGTTACTTCTTTGACGATATTCATAAAAGGCGGCAGTTTCAACGCCTCTCCCTCAACCAGCCCCTTGGTCTCCAGGATGACAAGCCCTTCCAGCTCGTCAAGAAAAGTATCTATCTCAAAATACTGGCCTTTCCAGATGAAGCTATGGCGCACTTTGTGGATGGTGTGTCTCTCCGGGTCGGCCAGAGGTAGCAATAGTTCATAGAGATTCTGGTTGATTTGACGTTCTGTCACTATCTCTTCGTTCTCTGCCGTTTGTCGTTTTGTAGTATGCACATATACGGTTTTCCGTCCCCAGCAGCGTTTCCGCAGTCTTTCCTCGGCATTGGGGTAGCCTTTCAAGTATGTCTGCGTGATTTCGCTTTCAATGCTGTCGTCGGGCATCTGGCCGGTCAGCTCTACTATATATTTGCGCTCTTCCACGATAGGCTGGGGAAGTCCCATCACATTACTTATCTCTTTAATCACACGATGCATCTTTGTCTCGAAGTCATCATGGTTGTTAATGACGCGCAGGTGAGGGTGGCCGCTCCATGCGTGAATCACTTTCTTGTCCAGGCAGCGGGCTATCTGTAGTCCTTCCTCGTTCTTCTGTTCCAGTCGCTGTGCATTATTCGTGGTGGTATAGAACTGCTCTGCGCCATCAGCCGCAGAGACCAGATGGAGTACAGCATCGTAACGCTCACGCAGCTGTGAGGTAGATGTGCCGACAGCCCGGGTGATATCGTCCCACGTCTCGGGCGACATATAGGCGGAAATGTCCAATGCCCCGCGGTCGCATACCATCATGCAGGGCTTTTTGCATTGTTCTGCCATTCGCAGGAATTTATCTTCCAGCGCCAACTGGATTTCCAAGGTGGCCTTTTCGCCCTCATAGAAGAATGCAGGGTTCTTGGTGAGGTAGTTCATTCCTGCCTGTGTGAAAAGTGTAGGAACTTCAGGGATGGTAAACACCTTGTAGCCCAAACTCGAGAAATGCTCGATAATGCGTACCAATGCTGTTGTCTTGCCAGCGCAAGGCCCACCAGTAAGTACGATTTTCTTGATTTGATTCATGATGGTTTACGTTTTCACGTGCAAAAGTAATGATAATTTTCCGAATAACAAAATTTTTTTGTTTAGAGTTTAGGGAGTGATTTGCATGACTGCGGCATCGGTGTATGTCTGTCCGTCGAACAGCCAGTCGGCGAGGATGGCTGTCTGCCGGTAGTTCATCATGCGGAACAGTCTCAAGGTAGTCTCGTTTGAGACGGCTATGACCGCATAGAGCTGGTACAGGTGCAGCACGTGGAAAGCATAATGGTGGAGTTTGACAAGTGCAGCATGGGCATATCCCTGATGCCGGAAGGGCTGTTCGATGACGATTCCGACCTCAGCCCTGTTATGGCGCGGGTCAAAGTCTGTCAGGTCAACGATTCCCACAGCACAGCCCGAACTGTCTTCAATAATCAGGCGCACCTGCTTGTCGGTATAGATGTCACCTGTGGAACTGGCCACATACTCATGCAGCAAGTAGCGCGAGTAGGGGATGTTTGTAGAACTGACATCCCAGAGCCTCACATCATTTTCAATCCGATAGAGCATGTCCAAGTCTTCGGGTTCCATAGCCCGTAGCTTAACTTGAGGAAGGGAATAATCGTTCATTTGATGATTTCGTGGAGGGTAATGATGGTCTTGTTGTTGCTGCTGTAGGTGCCGATCAGCGGCCTGTCGCCGGAAAAGCCCGATGCGCAGTCAATGATCTGCTGGAAAGTGAAATAATCTGTGTCGAAAACCACGCAATCGCAATCAGCTTGCCGTGGCGGCTCTTCTGCGTATGTGGCCAGAAGGCCTTTGCGCCTGGCCAGGACCCGGCACTCTTCTTGCATGGCTGGCGATCCGACAAACAGGTAGCGGGTGTAGGACGTATCCTTGTAAGAGAAGCCCAGCAGGAAGCTCATGCGCTGATACTGCATCTGGACCAAAGCAATAAAGGCCCTGAAATAGATAGCCAGCTGGATGGGGAGGGTGATAAGGAGTGACAGGTGACCGTAGTGCTTGCGGAAGAAGATAAGCATGGCCTGATAGAACACATGGACATAGCGATAGCTGGTCTTCTGGGTCGATTCACCTTTGTAGTGGACAATGCGGGCAGGAATGTACCAGTTTTCGAACCCACCTTTCAGGATGCGGAAGCTGAGGTCGATGTCCTCGCCGTACATGAAGAAGGTTTCGTCCAATAGTCCTACCTTGTCAAGAACCTCGCGCCGCAACATGCAGAAAGCCCCGCTGACTACCTCAATGCGTCCCGGAGTGTCCCAGGGCAGATGACTGAGATAATAGCGTTCTGAGAACCCTGTCATCTTCAGCAGCGACACCCATGGGGTAGGCAGGCCGCGACGTGACTCACGTGCACGGCTACCATCGGAGTTGTGCATCATTACGCCTGCGCCCCCGGCATTAGGATGGCTGTCCATGAATGCCAGCACTTCTGTGAGGCAGTCTTCGGCAATGAATGTGTCGGGGTTCAGCAACAGCACATATTCGCTATCTGTCTGCCTGATGGCCATGTTGTTGGCTCTGGCGAAGCCTAGATTATGAGGACTCTCGATGAGGGTGATGGCCGAACCGAAGCGACGGGTGAGATAATTGACGGTACCGTCGCGTGAACGGTTGTCGACAACATAGATTTCGTAGTCGATGTCTTTGGCAGCACGCTGAACACTGACGATGCATTGCTCAACGTAGTACTTCACATTATAACTGACTATGATTACTGACAGTTTCTTCATCGTTCTCTTCGATTTGAACTTCGGATTGGCAGCGGCTTATGGTAGGTATCACAAAGGGCATGCATAACAGTACCACTACTGCCAGATACCCGTATGTGGATTCAAACTCAAAGGCATAGTACAGGAAAGTGTTCACGACAAGCAGCAGCCCCATGCAGCAGATACGTATGCTGCCCCAGCGAGAGAGAGCGGAAGCCTGGTTCTGCCTGAGGTCGTCGCTGACATGCTTGAACTTGAACAGGCGAAGCGACAGGGGCAGCAGCCCAATGGTGAGAAGGATCATCGTTGTGGAACAAACAAACTGACAGCTTCGCGAAGATTCGGCGAACACCCCCATGTCTACATGAAGAAACTCACCACATATATATAATAAGGCCGTCGTCAGGAGAAATCCTGCGAAGAGAGCCATCAATAGGTTGCGTGTATTTGCCATATCGACTTGAATGGTTTTGATTAGTTACCCCGTAAATGGAATACGATTCAGGATAGAGCGTCCCAGCGTCACCTCGTCGGTGTATTCCAGCTCGTTGCCCACGGCTATGCCTCGTGCTATGGCACTCACTTCAACATGGAGTGGGGCTAGTTTCCGATAAATATAGAAGTTGGTGGTGTCGCCCTCCATTGTTGAGCTGAGTGCCAGGATAACTTCTTTCACGGTGTTGGAGCTGACTCTTTCCACCAGTGATTCTATCTGAAGGTCACCTGGCCCAATGCCGTCCATGGGTGAGATAAGCCCGCCCAGCACATGATAGAGACCATGAAATTGTTGGGTGTTCTCAATGGCCATCATGTCCTGTATGTTCTCTACGACGCAAATGGTAGAAGCGTCGCGACGTCCGTCGGAACAAATAGGACACAGGTCGGTATCGCTGATGTTATGGCAGCATCTGCAATATTTCACCTCGCGCTTCATGGTGGCGATAGCATCGGCAAATTGTTCTACATCGGCAGTCTGCTGGCGAAGCATGTGTAGCACCAACCGCAAAGCCGTTTTGCGGCCGATGCCTGGCAATTTTGAGAACTCCTGCACGGCACGTTCCAACAGACGGGAGGGATATTGTTGTACTAACATATAATCGGGCAGATGGAGGAGTCTTTTCAGTTTTCTATTTCCGAGAGTTCCAGCCACCGCATGGTCTTCTCGTCAAGTTCATCGTTCAGAAGGGGCAGGCGAATGCTCATGGCCGTGATGTCGTCAACGGAAAGCTTGCCCGAGCTGAGAGATTCTTCAATTCGCTTTTTCTCTGCCTCCAATGCTTCAATGTCTTTTTCCAGCTGCTCAAACTCACGTTTCTCCTTGTAGGTCATCTTCTTTCTGGATTCTGACTTCGTCGGCTGGGATGCAGGAGCGTTCTCTTTTTTAGTGTTGCTGTCGCTCCTAGTGTCGGTATTGCCGTAAGCGGAAACAAACTCCCGGTATTGTGTATAGTTGCCGGGAAAGTCTTTTATGACTCCGTTGCCCTTGAAAACCAGTAAGTGGTCTACCACCTTGTCTGTGAAATAGCGGTCGTGACTGACCACAATGACACATCCGGGAAAGTCTTGCAGATATTCCTCCAGAATCTGAAGCGTTACGATGTCAAGGTCGTTGGTAGGCTCGTCGAGTACCAAGAAGTTCGGGTTGCGCATCAACACGGTGCAGAGATAGAGCTTGCGGCGCTCACCTCCCGACAGCTTGTAGACATAGTTGTGCTGCTGTTCGTTGGTGAACAGGAAATGCTGCAGGAACTGGCTGGCAGAGAGATGCCGTCCCTGTCCGAGGTCAATGTATTCGGCGACGTCGCGTATGACATCGATGACTTTCTGCTGTTCGTTGAATTGCAGGCCCTCTTGTGAGAAATAGCCGAAGCGGACAGTATCTCCAATGACGATGCGTCCTTCGTCTGGCTGTAGCTGTCCGAGGAGCATCTTCAGGAAGGTAGACTTGCCCGTACCATTGCTTCCCACAATGCCCATCTTCTCAAACCGGGAGAAATTGTAATAGAAGTCCTTCATGATGACCGTTTGGCCGAAGGCTTTGGAGATGTATTGGCATTCGAAGATCTTGCTGCCGATATACACATTGCTGGCTTTCAGGCGGATAGCGCGCTCTTCTATGCGTGCTTTGGCTGTCTTTTCCAATTCGTAGAAGGACTCTTCACGGGCACGAGCCTTATGGCCGCGAGCTTGTGGCTGGCGGCGCATCCATTCCAACTCGGTTCGATAGAGATTGTTGGCACGGGCTATTTCCGCACGGCGGTTATCGATTCGCTCCTGTCGCTTTTCCAGATAGTAGGCATAGTTACCGCGATAGGTATAGATGGTCTCGTTGTCTATCTCCAGAATGATGTTGCATACCCTGTCAAGGAAATAACGGTCATGGGTAACCATCAGTAGTGTCTTGTTCCCTCGCCCCAGAAATCCTTCCAGCCATTCTATCATCTCCAGGTCGAGATGGTTCGTAGGCTCGTCGAGAATCAGGAAGTCTGGTTCCAGAATCAGCACATTTGCAAGAGCGACGCGTTTCTGCTGGCCACCGCTGAGCTGCCCCATGGGCTGTTGCAGGTCGCGAATCTTCAGTTGTGTCAGGATTTGCTTGGCTTTAAGCACCCGCTCCGGGTCGCCCTGATGGTTGAAGCAGGCATCGAGCACGCTCTCTGCCGGGTCGAACGTCGGCGACTGTTCCAGGATGCCCACTTTCAGGTCGCGCCTGTAGATGATGGAGCCGGAATCATAGCCTTCCTTGCCGCACAAGATGGAAAGCAACGTCGACTTACCCGTGCCGTTCTTGGCAATCAGTCCCACTTTCTGCCCTTCGGCGACTGAGAAGCTGATGTTCTCGAAAAGCAAGAGTGAACCAAACGATTTCGTCAGGTTCTGTACGTCAAGGTATGGTATTTCCTTTGCCATAGAAAGCCCCCTGAAACAGGGGGTCAATTTGTATTCACAAGCGATTTGTTGATATCTTCAATATATTGCAGCACTTCGTCCCTGCCATCTCCTTTCTCGGCAGATGTGACGAAGTAAGGAGGCATCTCCTCCCAGGTCTCCAGCATCTTCTGCTTGTATGCCTCCACGCTCTGCTTGACTTTTCCCGCCGTCAGCTTATCGGCTTTTGTGAAAACGATGGAGAAAGGAATGCTGGAAAGCCCCAGCCAGTTCATGAACTCAATGTCGATGGCCTGTGGCTCCAGACGTATGTCCACCAGCACAAATACATTGACCAGCTGTTGGCGACCAAGTATATAGCCGCGAATCATCTGGTCTAGTTTCTGTATTTCCTTTTTTGAGCGTTTGGCATATCCGTAGCCGGGTAAATCGACCAGGTACCACTCCTTGTTGATAATAAAATGATTGATGAGGAGTGTCTTGCCCGGTGTAGCAGAAGTCTTAGCCAGTTTCTTGTTACGGCACAACATGTTTATGAGGCTCGACTTGCCTACATTGGAGCGCCCGATGAAAGCATATTCAGCCTTCGTGTCGTTGGGACACATGCTGACCATTGGTGAAGAGATGGAGAAATCGGCACTTCTTATTTCCATGTCTATCGGATTCTGTCTAAGGCACGTACTACTTTCTCATCGTGGACGATGCCTTTTCGGGCCATGAAAATGAGCAGGATAGCCAGTGCCGGGAAACAATAGTTCCCGTAGTTGAACTCAGGGATGACATTGTAAACAGCTGCCAGGATATACCACGCCAGCAGTAAGGCCATTGGCAGGAGGCATAGCGCGGATTGCAGCTTGCGATTCTTGTTGAGCGGAATGATGGCCAGCGACGTAAGGGCAGCTGCAATGAGAAGCAATAATTGAATGATTGTTCCTGGGCCGGTTATCACGCATAAGATGATAAAGATGGCAGCCAGGACCAAATACCATGTTTGAGGTCTAAGCATAAAAACGTCTCGTTAGGAAATCATGCTTCTGTCTGTTGCTGGGCAGCGTCCTTCTGAGGGTCGCGCCAATACACTTTCCTTTCCACGAACTCCTGCGTAGCCAGAAGCGTGGGCTTGGGCAATTTTTCATAGTAGCGGGAAATCTCTATCTGCTCACGATTCTCAAACACCTCTTCCAATGAATCGTTGTAGCTGGCAAATTCTGCCAGTTTCTTTGACAGGTCCTCCTTGATTTGGACTGAAATTTGATTAGCACGCTTGGCAATGATGGCAACGCTCTCATAGATGTTGCCAGTCTCATCGCACAAATCCATGACGTTGCGTGTCACGGTATTTACCGGAGCCTTTGACTTTTTGTAATCCATTCTTAATCTTACTTGTATTTAAATGATTCGTGATTCTTAATATAGCCTGATGATTCGTGTTTTTTAATCACCAATGATTTTTTTGCACTTGGCGATGAATTTCTGTGCGGTGGAACAGTCCTTGGAATCGGGAAACTCGTTGAGGAAACCATAACATTCATCTTCAGCGTCTCTATAGCGCTCCAGACGTTTGTCTTCCGAGGAGTTCTCTGCCAGTTCGAACTTGCTCTTCATGATTAGGAGCGAAAAATCTTCGCGCCATTTGGAATAGGGATACAGCTTCAATGCATTCTGGGCCGTAATGATGCTGGCAATATAGTTGCTCTCATTGTTGGAGTTAATATTGCCGAAGTAGCCACCCAGGTTGTAGTAAAGCTGGGCAGACAACAGTTCCTTCTGCACCAGCTTGTCCTGAAGCTCAAAGAGCCTCTCCTGGGCTTTGGGGCGCAGCTCTGATTCAGGGAAGAAGTCCATGAACTGCTGGTAGGCGTTGATGGCACCGATGGTAGGCGACTGATCTAGCCGGGGCTCGGGCGCACCCTCATAGAGTGACTGCCCCACGTAATAGGAAGCCTGTTCGGCATAATAGCCTTTCGGATAGGTCTGATAATATTTCTTGAAGGTTGCAGATGCCGACTCAAAGTCGTGGCTAAGGTACTCAGACATACCAAGCATGTAAAGCGACTCCTGAGCATCGTCGGTACCCTTTTTCTGGGTAATCAGGTCTAGTAGCAGCGAAGCGGCCCGGCTGTACTTCCCCTCAGCAAAGCTCTGTTTGGCATACTCGTAGCGATAATCCATGTCATCGGACTTGAAAACCTTGTTGAACTCACCGGCACAACCCGTAAGAATCAGGCACAGAAAAGCCGATATGAATATATACTTCTTCATTATATGTGCGTTTGAACGTGCAAAATTACGCATTTTTGCTTGAAATACAAAGAGTTTATATATTTTTTAACCGCTGATTACGCAGTTTTCACAGATTATTTTTAATTTTGCACCTGAAATGGAATTTAAACTGGTATCTAAATATCAGCCTACGGGCGATCAGCCCGAGGCAATCAGCGAGCTGACCAACGGCGTTCGTCGCGGTGACCGCGCCCAGGTGCTGCTGGGCGTGACCGGCTCTGGAAAGACTTTCACGATGGCCAATGTCGTGGCCAATGTCAACAGGCCGACGCTCATCCTGAGTCACAACAAGACACTGGCAGCACAGCTGTATGAGGAGATGCGGGGGTTCTTTCCGCAGAACGCCGTAGAATATTATGTAAGCTATTATGACTATTATCAGCCCGAGGCTTATATTCCTCATACCGATACATATATTGAGAAAGACCTGGACATCAATGAAGAGATTGACCGGCTGCGCCTCAGTGCCGTATCGGCATTACTTTCAGGGAGAAGAGACGTTGTCGTTGTATCTTCTGTTTCATGCATATATGGTATGGGTAGTCCGAATGCGCTTTCCGATAACGTGATTGAAATACGTCAGGGCCAGAACATCGACCGCAATGCGTTGTTAAGAAAACTGGTGCAGTCGCTCTATGTGCGCAACGATCTGACGCTGGAGCGCGGCAACTTCCGCGTGAAGGGAGACACGGTAGATATCTACATGGCCTATAGCGAGATGATTCTGCGTGTTACCTTCTGGGACGACGAGATAGACGCTATCGAGGAACTGGATCCCGTAACTCTTGACCGTCTGGGCCGGTATGCCGACTACAAGCTCTATCCTGCCAATCTCTTCATGACGACTCAGGAGCAGACCAACAAGGCCATACACGACATACAGGATGACTTGGTGCAACAGGTAGCCTTCTTTGAGGAGCTGGGCGACGACATCAAGGCGCAGCGTATCAAGGAGCGCGTGGAATATGACATGGAGATGATCAAGGAGCTGGGCCATTGCTCGGGCATTGAGAATTATTCGCGCTATTTCGATGGGCGCAAGGCGGGTGAACGCCCCTATTGCCTTCTTGACTTCTTCCCCGACGACTTCTTGCTTATCGTCGACGAGAGCCATGTCTCTGTTCCTCAGATAGGTGCCATGTACGGTGGAGACCGTGCCCGCAAGAAGAACCTGGTGGAATATGGCTTCCGGCTTCCGGCTGCTTTCGATAACCGCCCGCTGACCTTTGACGAGTTCCAGTCAATGGTTCATCAGGTCATCTATGTCTCTGCCACGCCTGCCGACTTTGAGCTTCAGGAGGCCGAAGGCATTGTCGTCGAGCAGGTTATTCGTCCTACTGGCTTGCTTGACCCTGAGATTGAAGTGCGCCCATCGGAGCATCAGATTGATGACTTGATGGAGGAGATCAGGGTGCGATCGGAGCGCCATGAGCGCGTCTTGGTAACCACGCTCACCAAACGCATGGCTGAAGAGCTGACTGAGTATTTGATGAATCATGGCGTGCAGACAGCCTATATCCATAGCGATGTGGCGACACTCGACCGCGTTAGGATCCTGGCCGACCTGCGTGCCGGCAAGTATGACGTGCTGGTTGGCGTGAACCTGCTCCGCGAAGGGCTTGACTTGCCAGAAGTATCGTTGGTGGCCATCCTCGATGCCGACAAGGAGGGATTCCTTCGCTCCCGGCGTTCCCTGGTGCAGACTGCGGGGCGTGCCGCTCGTAATGTTAACGGTCGGGTTATCATGTATGCCGATACCATCACAGGCTCCATGCAGGAGACTATCGACGAGACCAACCGCCGTCGCACAAAGCAGTTGCTCTATAACGAGAAGCACGGCATTACGCCGACGCAGATTGTGAAGGAAATAGCATCCAGCCCGTTGAGCCGTGACGACCGTCCTGACATTCGGGAGCTAAAGCTGTCCTCGTCCTTCAGCTCCTCTGTTGAAATGGCGGCCGATCCCATTGTTGAGCACATGACCCGTCCGCAGCTTGAAAAGCTCATCGCTGAGACGACCCGCAGGATGAAAGAGGCAGCCAAGAAGCTTGATTTCCTCCAGGCTGCCCAGTATCGTGACGAGATCATCCGTATGCAGAAAGAGCTTGAGCTATAGCTTGACTTTTGTCTTCACAGGCTTGCTCTCGTTCTGAAGCCGGTCGAGGGCCGTCACCACGTAGGTATATTTGTCGGCACCGCCGGCGTATGGAAGTTTCAAGAACGTCTGCCGCGTGATAGTGACAATGTGTGAGGCATCGTTCAAGTCGACTTTCTCGTTTTTGGCAAAGCGATATACCACATAGCTATGAGCGGTATCGCCCCATTTCTTTCCCTTGGGGGCTGTCCAGAAGAGCACGTAGCCGTCGGGCATCCACATTGCTTTCACATTACGCGGTTTCCCCGGGGCTTTCTTGTCTATGAACGTCATCTGCGGCTGAAGGGCCGGATAGCGCCAGTATTGTTCGCGCAACATGGTGCCATAGTTGCCCGTGTTGTCGACTGCTGCCTTGGCATACCATAGCACAGCCCCCTTTACAGCCGGATACTGCCTGCGCAGTTGCTGTTTTGCATCCTGTTGGTTCTTCCCGGGGTACTGGGGGTGCGCATATTTCACTGTCCGTTCCACATCTTCACCAATGAATAGCGGACGGGCCGAGGCATATTGGCTCCACCATCCAATGAGTGTCTTGTAGTCGGCAGCCTTGTTCCCTATCTCCCAATAAATCTGTGGTACACAGTAGTCCAGCCAGCCATTGTTCACCCATAGCAGGATGTCGGCATACAGGTCGTCATAGTTCTGCAGGCCGCTGGTTTGGCTGCCTATCTCCGACGACCGTCTGTTTCGGTAGATGCCGAATGGCGAGATGCCCACTTTCACCCAGGGCTTGGCAGCATGTACGGTCTCATAGAACTGCTTGATGAACAGGTTCACATTGTATCGGCGCCAGTCGCCAATGTTTGAAATGCCGTTGGAGTGCTGTCTGTACTGCGCATTGTCGGGGATGGAGAGTCCGGCCACAGGATAGGGATAAAAATAGTCGTCCATGTGGATTCCGTCCACGTCATAGCGGCTGACGATGTCTAGGGCGACGCTGCAGATGTAGTCACGGTTCTCGGGTATGCCGGGATTCAGTATCTGCTGCCCGTCATAGTCGAAGCAGCGTTCCGGATGCCTGATGGCTATATGGTTGACCGAAAGCGAGGTCGTGGTCTTCGTCTTGGCGCGATAGGGGTTAATCCATGCGTGCAGCTCCATGTTGCGGGCATGACACTGTTCAATCATCCATTGCAGCGGATCCCAATAGGGTGAGGGGGCCTTGCCCTGCTGCCCAGTGAGGAACCGGCTCCAGGGTTCGATGCTACTGGCATAGAGGGCATCGCACTCGGGGCGCACCTGGAAGATGATGGCATTGACACCGTCTTTCTGAAGCTCATTGAGCTGATACGTCAGGGTCTCTTGCATCTTCTGTGTGGAGAGGCCCTGGAACTGACCGTTGACGCATTGAATCCATGCGCCGCGAAACTCGCGCTTCTGTGTACTGTATGATGTCGGCTTGGACGCCCAAGTCTGGACACTCACGAGTGTAGCGAATAATATAATGAGTAGTCTTTTCATATTCGTCTTTGGTTGTTACTTCAAATACTGGTAGATATCCTTGGTCCAGTCTTCGCCGTTTCTGGGGCAGAAAGTGTTGATGCCTATCTGACTGGCCGATGCAACATTGCGTGGGCCGTCATCCACGAAGAGGCATTC
>LXOW01059606.1_pt1 | contig 13089 bp, 10 predicted proteins | sample 1368591 | NCBI WGS metagenome assembly LXOW01 (sample SAMN04884650, study PRJNA319009) | bovine gut metagenome | isolation source: Cow rumen | host: Bos taurus | place: Italy: Legnaro (PD) | collected 2014-07-09
ATGAATATTTAAATCTCAACGACAGTTCTGTAGAAGTTGACTTAACCGCCAACAGGGCTGACTGTCTGAGTATCCGCGGTATTGCCAGAGAACTCGGGGTTCTGACTTCAAAGGACGTTAACTACCCTGTAATCTCCGAAGTACCTGCTTCAGTTAGCGATACCTTCAGTGTTGACGTTCAGGACTCTGATGCTTGTCCTAGATATCTCTGCCGCGTGATTAAGAATGTTGACATCACCCGTCCAAGTCCTCTGTGGATGCAGGAAAAACTCCGTCGCTGCGGCATCCGTTCGATTGATGCAATTGTGGATATCACAAACTATATTCTTCTCGAACTCGGACAGCCTATGCATGCTTTTGATTTAAACAAGCTTAACGGCCAGATTATTGTCCGTCAGGCCGTTGCCGGTGAAAAGCTTGTGCTTTTAAGCGGTGAAGAGGCTGAGCTTAAGGAAGGTACCCTTGTTATTGCCGATAAATCAGGTCCTATCGCTCTTGCAGGTATTTTCGGCGGTGCCGCTACCGGTGTGAATGCGGAAACCAGAGACGTTCTTCTTGAATCAGCATTCTTTGCACCGTATGCCATCAAGAACAGAGCCAGAGAATACGGCCTTGCAACCGATGCGTCACACAGATATGAAAGAGGTGTGGATTACACCATTACCAGAGAAGCCATGGAAAGAGCAACCGCCTTCATTCTTGAAGTCTGCGGCGGAGAGGCCGGTCCTGTAAATGAGGTTGTTTCTCCGGAAAAATTCCCTGTTCGTAATGACATCAATGTTCCTTTCAGTTTCATTAACGAAGTAATCGGTATCGATATTCCAAAGGTTACCGTAATGGATATTCTGACCCGTCTCGGCATGAAACCTCACGAATCAGCCGACGGCCTGTCAGTAACTGTTACCAGCCCTTCATGGAGATACGACATTGCAATCCCTGTGGATATCTGTGAAGAAGTTGCCCGTATCTACGGCTACGACAACATTCCAAACTGCGATCCTGTCGCTCCGCTGAGAATGATAAAGCAGTGCGAAGCAGAAGTTACCACTTATGATATCAAGTCCGTTCTCGCTGACAACGGTTATCATGAAGTTGTAACCTACAGCTTCGTGGATCCAGCAAGTCTGAAGATTATAAAGCCTGAGACTGAAGCAATTATTCTGCCTTCACCTATTTCTGCTGAAATGTCAGCGATGAGAACAACCATCTGGGCAGGTCTCATAAATACCGTTTTATATAACGTTAACCGTCAGGTTCAGCGCATGAAGCTGTTTGAATGCGGTCTGACATTTATTAAGGACGAAAATGCTGAAAACGGCATTCTTCAGGAAGATCACATTGCCGGTGCCGTTTACGGTACCGTGGCTGATGAAAGCTGGAACACTGAGTCAAGGGACGTTGACTTCTTTGACGTTAAGGGTGATGTTGAAAGACTTCTTGAAGTTACCGGAAGAGCAGGTGATTTCGTGTTCGAAAGAGCAGATATTTCTGCATTGCATCCAGGTGTCAGTGCCGTTATCAAGCTTGACGGAGAATGTGTCGGCTATGTAGGTCTGATTCATCCGGTTGTGCAGAAGAAGCTTGGTCTCAAGCGCCCTGTATTCCTGTTTGACCTGAAGCTTGCGGCTCTTAAGACCCGTAAGATTCCTGCATATGCAGAAATCTCCAAGTATCCTTCAATCAAGCGTGACTTTGCTATTCTGGTAGATGCTTCAGTATCTGCAGACAGCATTATCAGCGTAGTTAAGGACTGTGGTTCTCTTGTAAGAAACGTTAATATTTTTGACGTGTTTGCAGGTAACGGTGTTCCTGAAGGAAAGAAGAGCATTGCGTTCAGCGTAATTCTTCAGAGTACTGAAAAGACTCTTGAGGACAATGACATCAGCAGCTTCTCTGATTCCGTAATCGGTAATCTTGCCGATAAGCTCGGTGCGGTTTTAAGAGACTAAGACCGTAATGACCGGTTTCGGTATGCTCTGCATTGCCGGAATCGGTTTTATCTTGAATTAAGTCTCGCTGAAGATTCGTAGGAATCCTATTTTAAGAGAGTGGTTATGGCCGACAATAGTGATTTTGATACTGAAGAGCGTTACAGACTCAGTATTGAGAATATTCCCGTATCGGAATGTGATTATCTGCCTTTCGGTGAAGATGAAGGTGACATTCCGTGTCAGGACGTGCCTTTTGATTTATCATTCGGTGACAGTGCAACCGGCGTTCCTTCCGGAACCGGTTTTCAGCAGTCACGCAGTTCTTATGATTCGGGGCGCAGTGTTGCCAGACAGTCAGGTATGCAGAATCCTGCCCGCGGATACTCGGAATATGCGTCCGGGAGAACGGGAAACGATAATTCGGGCATCACGTATCTTAATGTGCCGTTCAGTGAAAAGGATGAAGCAAAGGCTCTCGGGGCCAGGTGGGATAAGAATGCCAGAAAATGGTATGTCCCTGCAGGCATTCCTCTTGAACAGTTCTCCAAGTGGATTTAAATCAGGAAAATTTTTTATTAAACCGCAGTATGTCAGTGTATACTGCGGTTTTGTGTTAATGGACGGTACGCAGGACAGGTTAATTATGCGGTCGTCGCATAATACGTTCGTAAAAAATTAAACAGTACACGCATAAACAGTAAGGCAGTTAAACAATATGAGTACGCAGGAACTGAACCAGAAGCAGGTCTACAACTTCAACAAACTTCAGAAAAGACTCAGACATGCGGCAGGAAAGGCAATAGCCGATTTCAACATGATTGAAGCGGGTGACAGGGTCATGGTATGTATGTCCGGGGGAAAGGACAGCTATGCGCTTCTGGAAATTCTGCAGAGTCTTCAGCGCAGTGCTCCTGTGGATTTTGAACTGGTTCCCGTGCATCTTAACGGAATGTTTCCAAAATATCCCGAAGGAGTTGTGGAGGATTACATGAGACGAACGGGACTCGAGTATCATGTAATCAGGGAAGATATCCACAGTATCATTACGGACAAGATTCCTGACGGAAAAAATATCTGTTCTCTTTGTTCCAGACTGAGAAGGGGAATTCTGTATCGTACGGCAAGAGAATTAAAAATTACCAAGATAGCTCTCGGTCATCATGCCGATGACATTCTGGCCACTTTCTTCCTGAACCTGTTCTATGCGGGCAAGCTTAAAAGCATGCCTCCAAAGCTTCTGACGGATGACGGAGACAATATTGTAATAAGACCTCTTGCCTACTGCAGGGAAAAGGATCTCATAAAACTTGCCGAAATCAGGGAATATCCGATACTGTCAAAAGACATTTGTTCACTCGGTGAAAATAAGATGCGCAAGGAAATTGAGGAAATGATAAGAAACTGGGACAAACAGTATCACGGCCGCAGTGAGATAATGTTCAAGGCTTTGAAGGATATCTGTTTAAGCCATCTTCTCGATACCCGCACGTACGATTTCAATCTGAAGGTAAAGACATCAACTGAGACTCATGACGATTAATTGGGTGGTAAGGAATCTGTTTTTACGTGACATTAATTTAAATTTTTTGTGATCTGTTAAATTAATCAGGCATAAACGATGACTGATACGTCTAAATGAGATTGAACACGGAATATACAGACTGTCGATGTGTTAGAATTTATCAAGTAGTTCAATATACAGGGAATGTCATCGCTGTTCCCATAGGGCCTTATGACTATATAATAAATCTGCGTGCAGTGTACATATTCGGGTGTCATCATGAGAACTTTAAGAACAAAAGTATTCATACTGACGTTTATACCTCTGGTTCTGTTTTTTGTTGCGGTAATAATAAACAGTCAGGTATTTGAAAAAAAACGTGTGATCCGTGATTCATTTCTTTTTTTCAATTCAGTACTCACAAATTACGTCAGTTCCATTGAAAAGTGGCAGTCCAATTATGCAAACATGCTGGAGAGTCTTATCAAACTGGACAAAAAGGAGCTTTTACTGCGTGATTTTCAGGTGTCCATTGCCGAAGCTCACAAGGCTGATCTTTACTATGCCGGGGACGACGGATCCATATATGCAAGTGATCAGACTCCGGAGGAATACAGCGCAGGCAAATATTCATATCATTATGACCCGAGAGAGGAAGACTGGTTCGGCAGAGCAGGGCCACGTGTTGCCATGGATGACATGGAATATGAGGATACGGTAGACAGATGGGTCGTATCCTGGCTTGTGCGCAAGGATGACGGCGTATTCGGGATTGACGTAAACGTAGATGAAATTGATGTTGCAGACAAGAATCTGCAGCTTCCTTATCAGGGAAAGGTACTTCTTGTAAGTCATGAAAACAAAGTAATCGTATGGAGTGATCCTAATCTTCGCGGCGAGAATGTAAGCAAAATAGATCCTGTTTTTACCGAAAGCTTTATGGATGGTGTGTTGGACGATAAAAACTCAAATTATATAAGCTACACTGACGCTGACGGTAATGAGATGTGGGTTCTCGGTTCCAGGGTCGGAGATTCAGGATGGAAGCTTTTCATTTGTCTTGAAAAGGATCTTGTGCTCAGTAATGTGAATACGTCCATCAGAATCAAGTATGGGGCACTTCTGCTGATGTTTATTGTTATTTTCCTGTCAGTCAGAATCTATATTTCCAGAAATATTTCCGAACCGGTGTCCAACGTATCGACCCTAATCAGCAACATGAGCATCGACCATGATTTTACCGAGCGCGTTTACTGTACCTCTAATGACGAGATTGGCGTCATGTCTGCGAACATGAATGAATTCATGGATGAACAGTGTCGTATTGTAAGTTCGGCAAAAGCCACGGGAAATTCCATACTTGAAGGTATTAATACCTGTAACATGGTGGTGGGTAATGTTGAGTCGGAGCTTCGCAATCAGGAAACGGTAACGTCAAGTTTTGCCAACTCCATAAAGGAAATGCATCTTGCAACCGATGAAATTTCCAAAAATTCAGATGAGGTGGCCTCCAAGGTGGTATCTGTTCACGGTCTTTCAAGCAATAGCGTTGAGATGGCCAATAATGCCAAGGAATCAGTAAACGTTCTGCGTGCCGATATAGAGGATTCATCAAACGCCATAAGACATCTTTATGAGCTTACTTCCGGCGTGTCCTCCGTTGTTGAGACCATAAGGGAGATTGCCGAGCAGACCAATCTGCTGGCTCTGAATGCTGCAATTGAGGCTGCACGTGCCGGTGAACACGGCCGCGGTTTTGCCGTTGTTGCGGATGAGGTTCGCGTCCTGTCCTCCAGAACTCAGGAATCTATCACGGTAATTGAGAACAGCAGTATGGCCTATAAGGAAGGAACCGATAATGCTGTTGCCATGATGAAGAAGAGCTCTGAGAGTTGCGGCAAGACCATAGAGTGGGTGGAATCCATTGTGGACAAGCTGAATGAAATTAATGTTCACATAGGCCAGGTTTCCGAAATGACCAGCGCCATAGCTCATTCAACAACAGTCCAGGAACATAATTTCAGTGAGGTTCAGGACGGAATGGAGGATCTGCGTCAGAGCGCCAGAAAGATAGCGAGCGATATGACAAAATGTTCCGAGGCATACAGTGAACTGCTGGCGGAGTCAAAGGAGATGATGAACGTTTTCAGCAAGTTTGTTCTGCCTGAAGATTATGACAAATGATTCATCAGAAGATGATTCCTGAGGAAACGGAGGTTCGACCTCCGTTTCTGTTTTTTGGCATTCCTTATTTTGCCGGGTTCCTTGAACATGATGCAGTTCTGACTGCAGTGTCGNNTTCTGTTTTTTTTTGCAATCCTTATTCTGCCGGATTCCTTGAACATGATGGTTTTCATGCGGCAGTGCTGTTGATAATATTTGGTAAAACATATTGATCAACTAGGAAAATGTGGCTATAATTACGCAACTTTACTTAAGCATGTCATTGCTTAATTGTCTTTAATCGCCGGTAATTGGGGATTTTCAATATATGTCTCTCTAAAAACAAGAAAATTTCGTTAATGGAAGTACTTGATAAATATATTTCATATATAACCTATTGACATACTAGGATAGTAGGAATATACTCGGATTTGCAAGGTAAAACTGACGGATGAAAAAAGAATTTCATCACCGGATCGGATAACGGATCGGAACTGTCTGTCGCAGAAAAATTTTTTAAGGGAAATTTCTGATATGGCAAATGACTGCAGATTTAATACATCGCTTCTTCACGGAACTGGCTCAAAGGGATTTTCCCAAAGGGAGATTCTGCCTCCAGTTTCGCAGGTTACGGCATTTCAGTATGAGAGCATGGAAGATTTGGAGGATGTATTTGCCGGAAGAAAAATGGGTTTTGCATATACCCGCATCGGAAATCCGACAATAGCAGCTTTTGAACAGAAGATTTGTGCACTTGAAGATGGTGCGGCGGCCATATGTACGGGGAGCGGCATGTCAGCAGTTTCCGCAGCGNNCTGTCAGAGTGGGGATGAGATTATTGCCGGTTCAGGTCTTTACGGAGGAACCATAAGACTGCTCCGCAATTTTGAAAAGCTGGGAATCAAAACCGTGTTTGCATCCAGGCTTGATGCGGATCATGTGAGAAAACTAATTAACGAAAGAACAAGGGTGGTGTTCGGAGAACTTATTGGAAATCCTTCTCTCTCGGTTCTTGACGTACCAGGTGTTTCAGCAGTGGCGCATGAACACGGAATACCTTTGTTTGTGGATTCCACAACCGCTACTCCGTATCTTGCCAAGCCTCTTAATCTTGGAGCTGATGTGGTGATTCATTCCACCTCGAAATACATAAACGGAAATGGTAATGCGATAGGCGGCATGATTATCGACGGCGCAAGGTTCCCGTGGAATTTTGAAAAGCACGGAGCCCTGTTTGAATTCAGTCAGTTCGGAAGATTGGCGTTTACGGTACGAGCTCGTGCCGAAATATCCAGCAATCTCGGAGGATGCATTTCTCCATTCAATGCCTTTCTCTCATATGTAGGTATTGATACTCTGGGACTTCGCATGGAACGTATATGTGAGAATGCCGCGGCTCTGGCTTCAAGACTTGATGAGGAAAAGGATGTCTCAGTCAACTATCTGACTCTTCCGCATCATCCTGATCATGCATATGTCAGCAGTGAGCTTAATGGTTACGGTGGCGGAATAATGACCGTCAGGGTAGGTTCAAAGGAGAGGGCTTTTAAGGTTATCAATTCCTTAAAGTACGTAAAAATCGCAAGTAATCTCGGAGACGTGAGAACTCTCGTAATACATCCTGCCTCAACCCTATACCGCAGGAACAGCAGACAGGAGGCTGAGGCGGCAGGCGTGTTTGATGACACCATCAGAATTAGCGTCGGTATTGAGAACAAGGAGGATCTTATTGATGATTTTCTCAATGCCATTGAAAAGAGCAGAGATGAACGAAGGAACTAGTTTGGTCGGAGTCCGTGAGTGTCTGATAACTCCCGAGGCATTGTTCGGAGTGTTTACACATGCGGTATCTGCATATCCCTTTGAAATGTGCGGTGTCCTGTTGCGAAAGGGAACCGTAATGCCGATTACCGAGTACAGGAGGATGGATAACCGGGAGTCAGGTATGGGAGCCATGAAATCATTCAGCATAGATTCCCTGCATTTTTTCCGCAGTGAAAGGGAGTGGGCGAATGAGGGACTTGAAGTTGCCGGGTTCTGTCATTCCCACCCTGATGCAAGGTCTGTGACGTCGTCTTCCGATATCGCAGCCATGGTTCCGGGAATGCAATACATGATCGTATCCGTTTCTGCAGAAGGAATAAATGAGGTAAGTGTGTGGCAAAAAGAATCTGCAGACGGGGAGACCGTCAGAATTCCTGTGAAGCTGACGGGCGGGTTTCCGGATTATGTATAAAAGCAGCGTCAGGTAATGGAATCGGCCCGTGAAGCGGGAACGGAAATAAATACAAGTAACAAAAAAAATAAAACAGAAAAACAAAAAAAATAAAACAGAAAAACAAAAAAAGCTCAGAACGAAAAATATAAAAGAAACAACTGAAGCTTATAAAAAACATTAAAGAAAAACACGAAAACAAGAGGACGATAATTTATGAAAGTTTACATATCCTCCACGCTCCGCTTCTTTTTCGGGCGTAAAGCTGAAATAGATGTTCAGATACCGAATCCTACGGTCATCTCCGTTCTGCGGAAACTGACTGAAGAGTTTCCGGAAGCAGCCGGCGGACTTTTTGATGACGGTGAGTTAAGAACATTTATCAGAATTTTTGTTTCCGGAGAAGACTGGACTGATAGATCCTTTCATGATCGGGAAATAGATGAATCTGCACAGGTGCTCATACTGCCTCTCATAGCCGGCGGATCTGCTGATGAAAGTATTATTTCCGACGAGCGCAGAAAGGCTCAGGTTCTTGACGGTGATGAGATCGAGCGCTTCAGTAAGCACCTGCTTCTTCGGGAAATCGGGGTGCCGGGACAGAAGAGAATCAAGGCGGCCAGAGTTGTCATAGCAGGACTGGGGGCTTTAGGTTCCCAGGTTGCGCAAATCCTTGCCGCGGCCGGTGTGGGTACCATCAGAATTATCGATTTTGATTCCGTGGCATTAAGCAATCTTCAGAATCAGCTGCTTTTCGGGATACGTGACGTAAAACGTCCGAAGGTGGCTTCCGTCAGAGACAGAATCCGCGCGGTAAATCGCAACATAACGGTTATTGAGGAAAAAGTAAAAATTGATGCGGACAATGCCGTCAGTCTGATTGAGGATGCCGATCTCGTCATTGACTGTACCGATAACTATAAAACCAGATATCTGCTGAATGATGCGGCGGTTATTGCCGGTATCCCTCTTGTTTTCGGGGCAATATACCAGTTTGAAGGTCTTGTAAGTGTTCTGAATCATGACGGCGGACCTTGTCTCAGATGTCTGTTTCCGGCTCCTCCCGCTCCGGGACTCATGCCTACATGTGCCGAGAACGGAACAATAAGTTCACTTCCGGGAGTGATTGGCAGCATTCAGGCAAATGAGGCGCTGAAGCTGATAATCGGAATCGGTTCACGGTTAAGCGGGAAGCTTCTGAGAATGGATCTTCTCAATCTGACATCGGAAGTACTCAATGTCGGCAGAAATAAGGACTGCCCGTTCTGCGGAGAGAAATCATCACGCGTAAGGGTGGAGGACTTTGATTATGACGAATTCTGCGGACTCAGACAGGAGGATACCGAAATTCCGGTGGAAACCATAAGTCCAGAGGAACTTACAAGAAGAATTGACAATAACGAGCCTCTGACCATAGTGGATGTCCGTGAGCCTCATGAAAGAACTATTCTGCGTTTTTCAGGTGCGGTTGTCATTCCTATAGGTCAGCTCGAAAGAAGGAAGAAGGAGCTTAATCCTGAAATAGATACAGTAATTATCTGTAAGGAAGGAAAACGCAGCATTCTGGCTGTAAGAACCCTGAAGGAAGCAGGGTATCTCGGTCCGGTATACAGCCTTAAGGGCGGGCTTGATTCGATGAAGGATATTATTTTATCCGGTGAAGGCGGGTGGATTTAGCATTCCCCTGCAATGTTAGAACTAACTTAATGTTTTTGTAAGGAGTCTGTAATGACAACAAATAATAATGATTCAACTCAGATAAATGCACTTGGCAAGGTTGCGGCCTATAATCTTGCCAATGTGACCAAGACAAAGCCTCAGTTCGGTTCAATCACTCCTAAGTGGTTAACCAAATTTCTGGAATTCAAGGGACTCGAAACCGGTATTTTCAGAGTAAACAAGGTGGTTGAAGGTGAAACTCCGCTTGACGTTTTATGCAGTCAGACCAAAAAGTCAGACATTATTCCTGAAGGATATGTTGAGTATGAGACTGAACCGCGTGAATATCAGCTGAACTCAATTTCCACCATTATTAACGTAAATACCGCCATTGAAGACGTTTACAGCTCACCGTATGATCAGGTTCAGGAGCAGCTTTCCCTGGCAATCGAATCACTGAGAGAGCGTCAGGAAAGCCAGCTCATCAACAATGATGATTACGGTCTCTTAAAGAATATTGCCGATTCCCAGAGAATTCAGACCAGAAACGGAGCTCCAACACCGGATGACCTTGATGAACTTATCACCAAGGTGTGGAAGGAGCCTTCTTTCTTCCTGGCTCATCCGAGAGCAATTGCCGCATTTGAAAGAGAATGCACCAAGAGAGGTGTGCCTCCTGTAGTCGTAAATCTTTCAGGCGGTACATTCCTTACCTGGAGAGGCATTCCAATCATCCCTACCGATAAGCTCCTTGTTGACGGTCTCAAGAACCCAACCTCCCAGAGCGGTAAGACCAATATTCTTCTCGTCAGAACAGGGGAAGCCAAGCGCGGTGTAATAGGTCTGTTCCAGGCCGGTCTCAAGAATGAACATTCAAGAGGTCTTTCAGTACGCTTCCGCGGTATTGACAACAAGGGAGTCGCTTCATATCTGCTGTCACTGTACTGCTCTGCAGCCATCCTTGCAGATGATGCGATAGCTGTTCTTGAAGATGTAGAGGTTGGTGAATACTATGACTACGACTAATTCGGACGGAAATTTTGAGCATCTCGCCGGTGTACCGTCGGCTGCTGAGCTGACCCTCCTTGCGAATCAGCTTTTTCCGGATCTGACCGAAGGTGTCAATGCCACTGGAACAGGAGCAGAAGCTGCCGATGTCCGAGAAACCGAGCAGGCAGCATATGGGGCTTCCGCTGAAACCGCAGCGGGATCACTCCCTTCAGGAGTCTCAACCTTTAACTGGGAGGATCCGTTTGCGTACGGTGACGGTGTATCAGGAGTTTCACCAGGTTCATTGGTGCCGGGAGTTTCTGGCAACAGCGGGGATGAAAAGACCGTCAGCTACGCTCCTAAGGTAATGTCAGCCGAACAGGCGAAGGAGCAGGAATCACGACAGAAGCAGAATGCCTCAAATGAAAATACCATTGTTTCCGGCAGTCGCTCAGGAAGTGAGAGCTCAGTAAGAATTGGCACCAAAACCCTTGCGCAGATTCGTGAGGACTTTCCGATTCTGGCCGAGCAGATAAACGGTCATCCGCTGGTATGGCTTGATAATGGAGCGACCACTCAGCGTCCGCAGCAGGTTATCGACAGAATTGCTCATTACTACCGTTATGAGAATTCCAACGTACACCGCGGAGCGCATACGCTTGCTGCCAGATCCACCGATGCCTACGAGAACGCCAGACGCATAGTCAAGGACTTCATCGGTGCCTCTTCTGCTCAGGAGATTGTTTTTGTGCGCGGTACTACTGAGGGCATTAACCTTGTTGCCAACTCATTCGTGCTGCCGCAGCTTAAACCGGGAGATGAAATCATTGTTTCAATCCTTGAACATCATGCCAATATTGTTCCGTGGCAGCTGATTGCCCAGAAAACCGGTGCGGTAATCAAGGTTATTCCATGTGACTCTACCGGTCAGCTGATTCTCAGTGAATATGAAAAACTGTTTACTGCAAAAACCAGGTTCGTTTCCGTAACTCACGTTTCGAACGTTCTCGGCACCGTTACTCCGGTTGAGGAGCTGATTGCCATTGCACACAGACACGGTGTGAGAATTCTGATAGACGGGGCTCAGTCCGTTGCCCATATTCCTGTCAACGTAAGTGCATGGGATGCTGACTTCTTCGTGTTCTCCGGTCATAAGATCTATGCACCTACCGGTATCGGAGTTGTGTACGGCAAGAAGGAACTTCTTCAGGCGGCAGAGCCTTATCACGGAGGCGGAAACATGATTGCGGATGTTACGTTTGAACGTACCATCTACAATGACGTGCCTAACAAGTTCGAGGCAGGAACGGGAAGCATAGCTGATGCCGTAGGTCTCGGGGCTGCTCTGGAGTATCTCTCAGACATAGGCATGCCGTGTGTATACCGTCGTGAGCATGAACTTATCCAGTACGGACTTAAGGAACTGAAGAAGGTTCCCGGACTGACTCTGGTGGGTACTGCCGCCAACAAGTCTTCCGCTCTGGCATTTAAGCTTGCCGGTCATTCCGACGATGAGGTTGGCAGGAGACTCGATTCATACGGTATTGCCGTACGTACGGGGCACCACTGTGCTCAGCCGGTGTTAAGGCATTTCGGGTATGAAAGCACCGTTAGACCGACCCTTGGCATCTACAACTCCGAAAGTGACATTGATGCGCTGGTAAGAGCCTTAAGAACCTTCGGTTAGTACTGATACGGGGATTTTGTTATTAGGACGGGACTGANNGGACGGGACTGAGTCCGTTCAGTCCCTCCTCTCGGTTCGGGGAATTTGGAAAACTATGAACTATACAGGTATCGAGCCTGAAATTGACGAACTTGTACAGCTTGTCGTATCTGATCTCAGGGGAAAGAAGAATATTGATGATTCTGATTTCTACGGCAAACCCGATAAGCATGAGGTGCATTCCGTGGTGGATGCTCTTTTCGGTATTGTTTATCCGGGATACTACAAGGACAGAAACGTTAAAATCTACAATCAGTCACATTCGGTGGCGGTGACTGTTGAGAACATTTTTTACCATCTGAACAAACTGGTGGTAAAGGCCCTGGATTTCTGCAGAAAACGCGGAACAATGTCTGAAGGGGATAGAAAGCATGAAGGATTCCGCATCTGCAGTGAATTCTTCAGAAAAATTCCGGAAGTACGCCGGCTTATCGAATCGGATCTACTGGCTGCATATGACGGGGATCCGGCAGCGGGATGTCTGGAAGAGGTTATTCTGGCGTATCCCGGACTTGTAGCCATTACCGTTTACCGTCTGGCACATGAACTGTACCGGCTTAACGTTCCGGTAATACCGAGACTCATGACAGAGTATGCCCATGCCAAAACCGGCATAGACATTCATCCGGGGGCCAGAATAGGAGAAGGCTTCTTTATTGACCATGGAACGGGGATCGTTATAGGTGAAACCTCTGTTATAGGTAAAAATGTTAAGATTTACCAGGGGGTAACCATCGGTTCTCTTTCAACCAGAGGCGGTCAGAAGCTGTCCGGAGTAAAAAGACATCCGACAATCGGTGACAATGTAACAATTTATGCGGGGGCCTCAATTCTCGGCGGGGAGACCGTTGTCGGGGATAACACGGTTATAGGAGGCAACACCTTCATTACGTCATCAGTACCG
>LXOW01227911.1_pt1 | contig 13088 bp, 9 predicted proteins | sample 1368591 | NCBI WGS metagenome assembly LXOW01 (sample SAMN04884650, study PRJNA319009) | bovine gut metagenome | isolation source: Cow rumen | host: Bos taurus | place: Italy: Legnaro (PD) | collected 2014-07-09
GGCAGGTGTTGTGAAAGTTATCTACACCATTAAGGACAATAATCTTATCTTCAAGCTCGAAGGCAAGTTTGTCGTTTCTGAGCCTGTTGTATTGGAGAATGGTTTCTATCTGGCAGGCACGCTTAATGAATGGACACCTGCTGCCGAATACCTGTTCACGGTCAATGAGGCTAACCCGAGCGAGTACCTCCTCAATGTAACGCTTGCAGCCGGTGACGAGATAAAAGTAGTCAAAGTGGAGAACGGGACTATCACAACCTGGTATCCTGCTGAAGGCGGCAACTTCGTGGTAACTGACAGTTATGCCGGACAAAAGACTATCTACTTCCAGGAAACCTACAACGAGAACTGGGCTGCATTCGGCGGTTTCATCTACATTGAGCCTAATACGGCTACGGATGCAGAGGCTGTTCCGGTTGAAGGCAAAGCCGTTAAGGTTCTTCGTGACGGACAGTTGCTAATCATCCGCGGCACACGAATCTACTCGGTAACCGGAGAACTTGTGCGCTAAGCGTTATTCTCTCAACAATAAGGGGCGTGGCAAATACAAGCCACGCCCCTTATTGTTGCATTGTTAAGCAGGGAAAATCTATTGACTAACCGTCTCCAGCGCCTTGAGTGTCAGCCGCGACAAGGCGTAGTTGTCCAACTCGTCCCATGGTATAGCGAGTGTGTCCGGAATGGCGGGAAAAGCATTGACCGGCACAAGGTAGAAGCGCGCGTGCAGACGCTGGTGGCTCAATATATGCGTGAGGACTATCGGCTTGGCCGTTGGCTTTTGGCCATTGGCTATTGGCTGGTAGTTGAGCCACTCTTCTTCCGTGGTGTGCTCCGCCAGCGGAAATTCGTACAAGTGCTGCCAGATGTCTTTGGCAGTGCGCTGGTGAATAAGCGTCTTACGCTCGGGCGTAATATATATGGTATAGGAGAAATAACGGTCACGCAGAGTAGGGCGCGGTTTGCGGACAGGCAGCAGTTCGGCTGTGCCGGCGGCATACGCCTTGCAGAACACCTGCACAGGACAGTTGGTGCAGTCGGGGGATGTGGGCAGGCAATGTAGCGCACCGAACTCCATGATAGCCGTGTTGAACCGGCGCGGATGGTCGCGGTCAAGCAACTCTTCGGCAAGTTGGTGAAAATACTTTTTGCCGGCTGTGGTGTCAAACGGTATATCGCAGTCAAAGAGGCGTGAGAGGACGCGATATACATTGCCGTCCAGGGCAGGATAGGGAAGATCGTAGGCAAACGAGGCGATAGCTCCGGCGGTATAGTCGCCCACGCCGGGAAGAGACCTAAGTTCGTTGAATGCGGCAGGAAAGCCTGTTGGCTGGCCGTTGGCCGTTAGCCATTGGCCATTGGCGATAAGTCGTGCCGCCTTATGCAGGTTGCGGGCGCGAGAATAGTAGCCTAATCCCTGCCAGAGACGCAGCACCTCGTCCTCATCGGCGGCGGCAAGCTGCTCAATGGTGGGGAAAGTGGTAATGAAGCGGTGATAGTATTCCATCCCTTGCACGACACGCGTCTGCTGCAGGATGACTTCGGAAAGCCAGATATAATACGGATCAGTCGTTTCCCGCCAAGGCAGAATACGATGGTTAGAATCGTACCAATCATATAGTAAGCGATAGAAATTCTGACTGTAAAGTGCCATAAATTGCCCAATTTTGTAAAATAATGGTGCAAAGATACATAAAAAAAACGAAAAAACGAATTTTTTTTCACTTTTTCTTTTGAATATCAAATATTTTTTGTAACTTTGCAATCCATTTCGCGCTTTTTGGGTGCGAATCTGACAAAATCAGTAAAAAGTATCACAAAATAAAACCAAACAAAATTATGACAAAAGCAGAATTAGTTAATGCTGTTGCTATGGAGACCGGCTATGACAAGACTACCATCTTGAACATCGTTGAGTGCTCCATGAACAACATCAAAAAGAGCGTAGCCGCCGGCGAGAACGTATATCTGCGCGGCTTCGGAAGTTTCATTACCAAAGTACGTGCTGAGAAGGTTGCCCGTAACATCACCAAGAACACCTCTATCGTCGTTCCCGAGCACAAGATTCCGGCATTCAAACCCGGTCGCGAGTTCAGCGCTGAAGTTCGCAAGTAATAGAAATTATCCAACCATTTAATAATTTACAATTATGCCAAACGGAAAGAAGCATAAGAGACACAAGATGTCGACGCACAAACGTAAAAAACGTCTGCGTAAGAATCGTCATAAGCATAAGTAAATGACGTCTGCTTTGCAAACAAATGCCCTGCTTCAGCGGAAGCAGGGCATTGCAAGGTAAATAAAGGGGTACACAGTTTGCCCCGTTGGGAATATTCCCACACAACCCTTTGATGTACTGAAAACATGAAAAGCGAATTGATTATTGACGTACATCCCGATGAGATTGCTATAGCGCTGACCGAAGACGACCGTCTGCAAGAAATCCGCCGCGAGAAACGTAATGTAGATACCTTTGCCGTAGGCAATATCTATTACGGCCGCGTGAAGAAAGTAATGCCCGCGCTGAATGCAGTATTCGTGGATGTAGGTTATGAGAAAGAAGCTTTTCTACACTACTTGGATTTAGGTTCTAATTTTCTTACTCTACAGAAATTTATCACCCGAACGGTAAGCGACCGCCGTCGAATCCCCTCGATGCGCAGCATAGAGAAACAGCCCGAATGCGGCAAGGACGGCCAGATAGGAGACTACCTGAAAGTGGGTGATACACTATTAGTACAAGTCACCAAAGAACCCATCAATACCAAAGGTCCGCGTCTGACGGCGGAGATCTCTCTCGCCGGCCGGAACATGGTGCTTATGCCGATGGGCGACAAGGTGATGGTAAGCAACAAGATTCGCCGGGACAGCGAGCGCAACAAACTGCGCAAAATGGTGCAACAGGTCCGTCCGCAAGGTTACGGAGTAATCGTACGCACCGTGGCTGAAGGAGCACAGTTGGAAGACCTCGACTCCGAACTCAACATCCTCGTGCGAAAATGGGAAGATGCACTCCGTCTGCTGCAAACAAAGCAGCCCGTAAGTCTGATATGCGAAGAGATAGGACGTACCACGGGTATTATCCGTGACCTGTTCTCTCCCGAGTTCAGCACCATACAGGTCAACGATCAGGGAGTGTACGACGAAGTAAGAGAATATGTGGAACTCATCTCTCCTGAAAGCGCCAAGATAGTCAAGCTGTACACAGCCGACCAGCCGATCTTCGACAAGTACGATATTACCCGTCAGCTCAAGACGGGATTAGGACGTACCGTAGGATTCAAGAACGGCGGCTATCTGATTATCGACAAGACCGAGGCGCTGTTCTCCATTGATGTGAACAGCGGGTCGAAAAAGGTCTATGACGACCAGGAGGAGAATGCGTTCCATTATAACATGCTGGCTGCCGACGAGATTGTTCATCAACTCCGTCTGCGCGATATAGGAGGAATCATCATCATCGATTTCATCGATATGGACTCCAAGGACCATCAGCAGAATCTTTACGACCATATGCGTCGGCTGATGTCTCATGACCGCGCACGCCACAATATTCTGCCTCTCAGCAAATTCGGACTGATGCAGATAACACGCCAGCGCGTACGTCCGGCAGTGGAGATGGATGTAACAGAGGTGTGCCCGACCTGTCATGGCAAGGGACGCATCCAGAGTTCCATCAACTTTGCCGAACAACTGGAGCAGGAGATTGAACTGATGTACCGCCAATATGGTAAAGGTTTGCGCCTGCATGTGCATCCGTACGTGTACGCGTATGCTTGCAAAGGTCTGCTAAGCCTCAAGCTGCGCTGGTGGTGGCAATACGGTGTGCGTCTGCAGGAGAACCAGGGCGTGGGTATGATGGAATACCATTTCCACAATGCCAAAGGTCTGGAATTGAGCCGCCCGCAGGTGGAGAATGCTGAAGATGACAAGATAGAGCGCGCACTGCGTGCTGATGACACTCCGCAGCCTCAACCCCAACAAAAGCAGCAGCCCAAACAGCAGCCCAAGCCGCAACAACAGCAACCGCAGCAACAGCCTAAAAAGCAGAAGCCGCAACCGCCGCAACAGCAGCAGCCGAAGAAAGCCGAGCAGCCTAAGGTAGAACAACCCAAGGCGGAACAGCCCAAACCCGTACAGCAGAAAGCCGAACCTGCACAACAGCAGGTAGAGCAGAAGCCGCAGGCTGAAGCCAAACCCAAGGCCAAGCGCGCATCGCGCAAGAAAGCTGCCAAGCCTGTAGCAGAGGTCGTAGAGCAACCGAAAGCGGAACAACCGAAAGCAGAGCAACCCAAGGTCAAGCAGCCAAAGGCAAAGAAAAAGAAAGCAGAGCCGAAGCCTGAAGAGGTGAAACCTGTTGAGGTCAAACCTGCCGAACCGCAAGCTGCCGAACAGCCCGCCGAGGTGAAACCCAAGGCAAAACGCGCTCCGCGAAAGAAAGCCGCCAAACCGGTTGAACAGCCGGCCGAGCAGCCCGTAGCGGAAGCACCTGCAGAAAAACCTGCAAAGCAAGCAGCTGAAAAGCCTGCCAATGAGGCTGCCGACACACAGGCGCCCAAACCGAAACGACCGCGTCAGCCGCGTAAGAAGAAAGCTGACACACAAGGAGCAGAAAATGCCCAAATCCAATAAGTAGAAAAGCGAAGAAGGCTGTCACACAATGTGACGGCCTTTTTTGTGCTATTTGGCGACAAAATGACTTTTTACGCAAATTTATTTGCAGAAGTCATTTTTTTTTTGTATCTTTGCACCGAAAACCCTAATGCCGCTAAATATGGAACTGAGAATCATCAACAAGAGCAGCAATCCGCTGCCGCGTTACGAGAGCGAACAGGCTGCCGGAATGGATATACGCTGTAACATTGCTGAACCGATAACCCTGCAACCGATGGAACGCCGGTTGTTTCCGACCGGACTGTTTATCGAGTTGCCGGCAGGCTACGAGGCGCAGATACGTCCGCGTAGCGGCATGGCACTCAAGCGCGGCATGACGGTGCTGAACACACCCGGTACGATTGATGCTGACTATCGCGGTGAAGTGGGCGTCATATTGATTAACCTAAGTGGAGAAGCGCAGACCATAGAGCCCGGTGAGCGCATCTGCCAGATGGTAATCGCCCGTCATGAACAACCCGAGGTAGTTGAAGTCGAGGTGCTGAGTGATACAGAGCGCGGAGCAGGAGGCTTCGGGCATTCAGGGAGAAATTAGTTGATAGTTAAGAGTTGAAAGTTGATTGTTTTCATAGTGTGTGGCTGAGGTTGATGGCTATGGCTATGTCATTTGTCATTTGTCATTTGTCATTTGCCAGTGCGGCAGTGCGGGAGCACGTGCTGCACTACACCTCCGTTGACCAGCACGGCGACTCGCTGACACTCTCCGGCAAGATACTCGTACCCGATAAGCCCAAAGGAATCGTTCTCCTCCCGCACTATACCATAGCCTCCAACAGCGAGGCGCCGTCCCTCTCTGTAACCGCGGAAGCACGGTGCCTGATGGACGAGTATGTGCTCGTCATGCCGGACTATATAGGCTTCGGAGTCACTGTCGGACAAGTGCATCCGTACCTGCGGGGCGACCTGACGGCGCGCAACTGCACGGATATGTATTTCGCCTCTCTTCCTGTTCTGGACAGTATGGGCGTCACGCTCCCGAAGGATACGATTGATCTCGTCGGCTTCTCGCAAGGCGGTGCAACGGTGCTGTGGATACTCAAGCTGCTGGAAGAGGAATACAGCGACCGCGTGTTTGTACGTAAGTGTTTCGCCGGAAGCGGACCGTACGACGTTGCGGTGACCTACGACGAGGCCGTCAGAACGAACAAGGTAGGCATGCCGATGGTCATACCGATGATGATCTTGGGCACGAGCGCCGCATACGATCTTGACCTCAGTCGCGAACTGTTCTTCACACCCGTCATGAACAGCCGCTGCGATGCCTACATCACCGCAAAGAACCAGACGGTCAAAGCGCTCTATGTGAAGATGTTCAGCCGTAAGGTCAGCCACTGGCTGTCCGCCTACGGTGCTGACAAACGGCAGACCGAAACAAGAAAGCTGTACGAAGGACTGATGCGCTCGAGCCTGGTGCACTATCCGACGGATACCTGTGAGATAGGCAGCGAGGTGATCTGCCTTGAATGGCGGCCGAGAGCCGAGGTGTATATCTTCCACTCCTATCGCGATCCCATCGTCACCTTTCGCTGCGCCGAGCATCTCAGACGATGCTGGCAGGATCTGCCGAACGTCACCTATGATTTTGGTAACTATGGCAGTCATTTGCGGTCCGCCAAGACATTTTATCCGCGTGTGAGGAAACTGTTACAAATGCAATAATATCTAAAATACTAATACTATGCGTAAACTATTTCTATCTATTGTCAGTGTGCTGATAGCCGTTCAGATGACTGCAGCGTACTATGTCGCAGGTAACGGTACGTCCGGTAATCCCTGGTGCGACGGTAAGTCGTGGGTGGTTAATGGCAGTGCCATGATTAACCAGGGAAATGGTGTGTGGGCTATCACGTTTGAAGCAGTGCCTATCGGCAGTTATGAATTCAAAGTCACCAATGGAAGCACCTGGTATGGCATCAGCAAGTTCTCGCAGGACTGCTCGAACATTTCCTGCTACGGCTCGGATAATATCCAGTTCATGCTTGATGAGGCACAAGACCTGACCGTCACCTACAACGGCTCGAAGATCTGTCTGCAAGGCTCCAAGGGCAGCACACCTCCTGACCCCAGTGAGATAGGCGTGACCGGTGTACCTTCCGAGTACGAAGGTGTAATGCTGCAGGCGTTCTATTGGGACTCGTATACCAAGACTGAATTTTCCCGTACGAAGTATGTTGACCTGCTCAGCAACTTTGTGGATCAGATAGGTGAAAACTTCGACGTGGTGTGGATGCCGCCTTCGGGAAATGGTGGCGGAACAGGTTATTACACCAAGTGTTATTCCAATCTGGATAGCGACTGGGGTACCAAAAGCAAACTCCAAGAACTGCTCAGCAAACTGCACGGTCATGGCACGAAGGTGTTGGCGGACATCGTAATCAACCACCATGCCAGCAACAATGGTTGGGCGAAAGGTTTTGAATCGAATAACTTCGGCACATACGGAACGTACCAGATTTCGTCAAAGTATATTTGTTCCGGCGACGAGGCGTTTAGTGACAGCAAATCCGATAGCAAGAGTTTAGAGCGCGGTAATGCCGACAGCGGAACGAACGATGGCGGTTGCCGTGATCTGGACCATACCAGCGAATATGTGCAAAATATGTGCAAGGCTTATACCCAATGGATGTTGAACACTATCGGCTTCGACGGTTTCCGTTATGATATGACGCTGGGTTATGCAGGCAAGTACCTGTCGATGTACAACATCGCCTCACGTCCGTTCTTCTCCGTATCGGAGTACTGGGAGAGCCTCAGTAACATACAAACTCACCTCAAAGCTGCAAACTATAATACGCTGGCATTTGACTTCCCGCTGAAGTACAAGTTCAACGACTGGAAAGGCGGTTCTTCATACAGTTACCTCAAGAACCCGAGTCTGCGTGGAAAAGGATTGTCGAAGTATGCGGTTACGTTCATTGACAACCATGATACGTTCCGCCGCTCGAACGGTCAGGAGTTCCTGGGTGACAACACGGACATCAGCCAAAAGAAACGTCAGATTGTCGAGGCGAACGCCTATTTGCTGATGATGCCGGGCGTGCCTTGCGTCTTCTGGCCGCACTGGTATACCTACCGTGACGAAATTAACCAGCTCATAGCTATCCGCAAACAAGTGGGAATCCATTCCGAATCAAAAGTGTCAGACGAGACAGCTGTCTCAAGCAAGTATTCGGCAGTTATAACCGGTCACCGCGGACGCGTGTTCCTGCGTATGGGATCCAAGCGTAGCGATGTGAATGTACCCGATGGCTTTTCGCTCGCTCTTGCCGGAGATAACTTCGATATCTATATATCGGAAATAACACCGGTAGATAATATCACAATGCAGCCTGCTGCAACTAAGATCATCGACAACGGCACGATGTTCATCATCAAGGACGGTGTACGATACACAGTTGACGGCCGTCTGGCACAATAATTTTAACTCGCTTCCGGCATTGTTGGTGCCGGAAGCTTTTATTTTAGAACTATGAAAAAACATACTTTTCTATATTGCAGCCTGTTCGTAATGGCTCTTCTTGCTTCTTGTGCACGACAGGCGGACAACCGTTGTCCGGAATATGCCTATGGTGCCGACCTGAGCTGGCTCACCGAGCAGGAACGTGACGGAGTAATCTTCCGCGACCCAGACGGCAATGCCGACGAATGCATGCATATGCTCCAGGGCATAGGCATGAACAGTGTCCGTCTGCGTGTCTGGGTGAACCACGAGACGGGATGGTGCAACCTGCCGGACCTGATGGTCAAGGCGCGCCGTGCGGACAGTCTCGGTCTGCGTATCATGATTGATTTCCATTACTCTGACTTCTTTGCCGACCCGCATCGCCAGGATGTGCCGGCGCAGTGGCTCACATGGGATAGTCCCGACGGCAATGTTCCCGATTACCGTGATACCATTGCTCACATCGCCGAATGCTTGCGCGAGCATACCGTCACGGTACTGCAGGCACTCAAGGACAAGGGGATAACACCCGTATGGGTGCAGGTGGGCAACGAGACGCGTTTCGGTACCTTGTGGCCCTACGGACGCACTACCGACGAGCAGTACCGGGACGTGCGCGACGGTGAGGGCTGGCGCGACTATGCATTGTTCACGGCCGTGGGCTACGATGCCTGTCACGAAGTGTTCCCCGACGTGATTGTCATCAATCATATCGACAATGCCTACATGGACAACGTGTGGTTCTACGAACGCCTCCGGCAGGAAGGCGGCAAGTGGGACATGATAGGCCTGAGCCATTACCCGATGATGGGCGAGTGGAGCGGAGGTATCCCGTGGGATGAAATGAACGAACGCGCGCGCCTGAACATCATCGCCCTGCATGAGGCGTTCGGTTGTCCGGTTATACTCTCGGAGATAGGTACGATGGAGTACGACCCGCATACATCGAAGCAGGTCATTGCCGATGTGCGTGTCAAACTCGACACGCTGCCGTATTTCTCAGGAATCTTCTATTGGGAGCCGCAGGTGTTCAACGGCTGGAGACCGCAGGAGTATATTCCCTTGGGCTGGGGTGCATATACAATGGGTGCATTCGTGACCGAGACCGGTCAGCCGAATGCAGCCCTTCAGATACTGTTCAATCACAGCTTATAGTGCGTTGTAGGCCTCCAGGGCTTTGCGCAGCACGATCATCGCCTTACCCAGATCCTCCTTGTTGAGCACGTACGCCATACGTACCTGCTTGCGGCCGTCTTCGGGGTTGGTGTAGAAACCTGTGCCCGGTGCCATCATGACGGTTGCGCCCTCGTAGGAGAAATCGGTCAGACACCACTTGCAGAACTTCTCCACATCATCCACCGGCAGTTGTACCATCACATAGAACGCGCCTGTCGGAGCCGGAGCAAACACGCCGGGTATCTGGTTCAGTTGGTCGATGAGGTAGTTACGGCGGCTCAGATACTCGTCGTACACCTCTTGCATATATTCTTCCGGTGTCGAGAGCGATGCCTCGGCTACTATCTGCCCGAACAGCGGCGGTGACAGACGTGCCTGGCAGAACTTCATCACCGCCTCGCGCACCTCTTTGTTCTTGGTGATGAGCGCACCGATGCGGATGCCGCACTCGCTGTAGCGCTTCGACACGCTGTCCACCAGGATCACGTTCTGCTCGATGCCTTCCAGGTGGCAGGCGCTGATGTACGGCGATTTGGTGTAGATGAACTCACGGTACACCTCGTCCGAGATCAGGTAGAGGTTGTACTTCTTCACCAGATCGCGTATCTGGCGCATCTCCTGTTTGGTGTACAGGTAACCCGTCGGGTTGTTCGGGTTGCAGATGAGGATGGCGCGCGTCTTGGGCGTTATCTGCTTCTCAAACTCCTCTACCGGCGGCAGCTTGAAGCCGTCCTCTATATGCGTCTTTACGGATTTCACCACCGCACCGCAGGAGATGGCGAACGCCATATAGTTGGCGTAGCTCGGGTCGGTCACGATTATCTCGTCGCCCGGGTTCAGGCATGACATATAGGCGAACATGATCGCCTCCGAACCGCCGGAGGTGATGATGATCTCGTCCGGCGAGAGGTCAATGCCGTAGTCGGCGTAGTAGCTCACCATCTTTGTGCGCAGGGATTTCAATCCTTGCGAGGGAGAGTAGGAGAGTATATCCTGTTTGAAATTCTTCACCGCCTCCAGCGCTTGCGGAGGCGTGGCTATGTCGGGCTGGCCGATATTCAGGTGATACACATGCACACCGGCGCGCTTGGCGTCGTCGGCATATTTCGCCAGTTTGCGGATAGGTGACTCCGGCATGGATTGAGCTCGTACACTGATTTCCATATAGTTGGTTTTTAGAATTCCGAGGTAAAGTGGAACTTAATATGTTTGTAGTCGTTTTGTGCCATTTGCAGAACATAGGCACTGTCCGCCATGAATACGTCGCGACCGTCCTTGTCGAACGCCATGTATTGCGGTTTGCGTTTCTTGAAGGTCTCCAGTTCTGCGGCATCGTCGCTTTCCAGCCAGCAGGCTTTGTACATCTGCAGCGGCTCCCAGCGGCACTTGGCCTGATACTCGTGCTCCAGACGGTATTGGATAACCTCGAACTGCAGTTGTCCTACCGTACCGATGATCTTCCGTCCGTTGAGTTGGCTGACGAACAGCTGTGCCACGCCCTCGTCCATCAGCTGGTTGATACCTTTCTCCAGTTGCTTCTGCTTCATCGGGTCGGCGTTCTCGATGTACTTGAACATCTCCGGCGAGAAGCTCGGCAGACCTTTGAAATGCAGCTGTTCGCCGCTGGTCAGCGTGTCGCCTATCTTGAAGTTACCCGTATCCGGCAGACCGACTATATCGCCTGCAAACGCCTCATCAACGGTCTCTTTCTTCTGCGCCATGAAGCAGGTCGGCGAACTGAATCGCATCTGCTGCCCTTTGCGCACGTGTGTATAATAGGTGTTGCGCTCGAACTTGCCCGAGCATATCTTGAAGAACGCGATGCACGAGCGGTGGTTGGGGTCCATGTTGGCATGAATCTTGAAGCAGAAACCTGTGAACTTGTCTTCCATAGGTGCTACTTCACGCTCCTCGGCGGTCACCTGACGCGGCGATGGAGCTATATGCACGAAACACTCTAACAGTTCTTTCACGCCGAACGTGTTCAGGGCTGAGCCGAAGAACACCGGTGCCAGTTCGCCTGCGAGATAGGCATCCTTGCTGAACGGGTCATAGACGCCCTCTATCATCTCCAGGTCCTCGCAGAGCTTGGCAGCATCGCTGTCACCCACCAGACGCGCTACCTCTGGGTCATTCACATCCTCAAACTGGATGGACTCCGTCACGTGCGTCTTGTCGGGCTGGTAGAGGTCGAGCGTCTGCTGGAAGATGTTATACACGCCCTTGAACCGCTGGCCGCTGTTGATCGGCCAGCTCAGCGGACGCACTTTGATGCCCAGTTCGGCCTCCACTTCGTCCAGCAGGTCGAACGGGTCTTTGCCCTCGCGGTCCATCTTGTTGATGAACACCATGACGGGCGTCTTGCGCATGCGGCAGACCTGCATCAGGCGGCGTGTCTGCGTCTCCACGCCTTTGGCGGCGTCAATCACGATAATCACGCTGTCAACGGCAGTCAGTGTGCGGAACGTGTCTTCCGCAAAATCCTGGTGACCCGGGGTGTCCAATATATTGATGTGGTAGGTTGTACCTGTCTCGTTGTGATAGGTTGGGGTATAGTCAAATCCCATGACGGACGTGGCGACACTGATACCACGCTGCTTCTCTATCTCCATCCAGTCGGAGGTCGCTGTCTTGCGGATCTTGTTGCTCTTGACGGCGCCTGCTACGTGAATAGCGCCTCCGTAGAGCAGAAGTTTCTCGGTCAGGGTCGTCTTACCGGCATCCGGGTGCGAAATGATTGCAAACGTGCGGCGACGAAGTATCTCTTGTTGGTCGGCTGTTGATAACATATTTATNNTTTGCTTTTATGCTTTTTTTTTTTTATCTTTGCATCCAAATTGCATAAAATGCAAAAATCCTTTTGATTGAATAAACTTATGAATCTGAAATCTGTTTCCTATATCGGTTGTGACGACCCTACGTTGGATCTCTTTGAGGGGCAGTACGCCCTGCCCGACGGTATGTGTTACAACTCGTACCTGCTCTGCGCAGACAAAGTGGCTGTGCTGGATACTGTTGACAAACGTTGTTCGGACGAGTGGCTGAACACGCTTGAGAAATCGCTGATGGGACGTACGCCTGACTACCTCGTTATCCATCACATGGAGCCTGACCACTCGGGCAGTATTGCGCAGTTTGTGAAGGCTTATCCTTCTGTGCAGCTCGTCTGCTCCAAGATTGCCGAGAACATGTTAAAGCAGTTCGGGGTAGAGTACAGCAAAATTTGTGTGGTCAAGGAGGGTGACGTGCTTGACCTGGGCGGATTGTCGCTCCGGTTCATTGCTGCGCCTATGATTCACTGGCCTGAGGTGCTGATGAGTTACTGTGAGCAGGAGCACGTGCTGTTCTCCGCCGATGCGTTCGGCAAGTTCGGTGTCTATGACGCCGATGCTGACGATTGGGCATGTGAGGCGCGCCGCTACTATTTCAATATCGTCGGCAAGTACGGCCAGCAGGTGCAGAACGTACTCAAGAAGATTGCACCGCTTGCTATCAATCACATCGCACCGCTGCATGGTCCGGTTCTTGAGGGTGAGAAATTGACCGAGGCGTTGCGGCTCTATTCTATCTGGAGCGCTTATGGCATCGAGACCGAAGGCGTGTTCGTCGTTTCGGCGTCTATTCACGGCAACACCTTGCAGGCTGCGGAATTTATCGCAGAGCAGCTGCGTGCCAAGGGACTGAAAGTCGCTTTCACCGACCTCACGCGTGACGATATGGCGGAGGCGGTTGAGGATGCGTTCCGCTATGGCAAGATGATTCTTTGCGCATGCACGTACGACGGCGACCTGTTCCCGCC
>LXOW01195524.1_pt1 | contig 13083 bp, 11 predicted proteins | sample 1368591 | NCBI WGS metagenome assembly LXOW01 (sample SAMN04884650, study PRJNA319009) | bovine gut metagenome | isolation source: Cow rumen | host: Bos taurus | place: Italy: Legnaro (PD) | collected 2014-07-09
TGACGATTACCTCCTCTGGTAATTTCGCCAAACTGAACCGCTATGATCTGGCTCAGAATGGCGTGACCGCTCCCGCTTTGTATCCTTATTTCCAGGATGCCGATTATCTGACACTTCCGATTCCTACAGGCGTTGAACAGACTATTATGGGTGTCAATTTCGCCACTTCCAAGATCGGTAGCAGTAGCTTCGATTACAGATACTACATTGTTCCTCGTTTTGTTTCCGACATGAGTGCTATGACAAGTGTTCCGGATTATGGCAAAATGCAGATTTCTGTCTATCCGAATCCTACTGTTGATGTTGTTCGCTGGAACAATTGCGACGCCACTTCCGCTGAGATATATGATATCAATGGCAAAAAGGTGGCAGAACAGAGTGTGCAAAATGATAATATGGTGTCTCTGCGCGGTTTGAGCACTGGCAGCTACTTCCTCCGTTTGTTGAATGACAACGAAGTGGTAGGTACCGCTAAAATCGTCAAGAGATAAGCCGTTATTANNGGGATCAGCAATGGTCCCGTTTTCTTTTTAAAAATTCTGACAATAATATTGCCATATTCCAAAAATTTCTGTAACTTTGCAAATTAATTTTAATTTCTATCAGAATGAGCGGAGAAAAATTATTCAACGAGTTTCCACCTGTCAGTACTGAACAGTGGGAAGAAGTGATTATCAAGGACTTAAAAGGAGCCGACTACCAGAAAAAATTGGTTTGGCGCACCGATGAAGGTTTCAATGTGCGTCCCTATTACCGTGCCGAAGACCTGAAAGATTTGGATTATCTTGACACGATGCCGGCCCAGTTCCCTTATACCCGTGGAACAAAAAAAGACAATAATAACTGGCAGATTGTGCAGGAAGTGGCCGAGGCTGACCTGAACAAAGCGAATGCCATAGCTGTTGACGCCCTGAAACGCGGTGCCAATACCATCGCTTTCAACGTGAAGAACGTGAAAGATGCCAATGACCTGGCCATTTTACTGAAAGGTATCGATTGCACCAAGACTGGCCTGCAGTTCAGCCACGCCCAGAATTATGTGGATTTCATGACTTTGTTTGTCAATTATCTGACCGACAATAATATAGATAAAGAAGCAGTAGTAGGTAGCATTAATTTTGATCCTATCACTTATTACCTGAAACGCACCAAATTCTATCGTTCCCAGGAAGCTGACATGGCAGAGTTGCTGAAACTGCACGAGTTGGCCGCCGATATGAAGAACTTCAAGCTGGTGAATGTCAATGGTATCGCTTTGCATAACGCTGGCGCCACCATCGTTCAGGAATTGGCCTATTCTTTGGGTATCGCCAACGAATATATCGCTTATGCTACTGAACACGGTATTCCCGTGGGCAAGGCTTGCAAGAAAATCCAGCTGACCCTCTCTGTGGGTTCCAACTATTTCTTCGAAATTGCCAAGCTGCGTGCTACCCGTCTGTTGTGGGCTACCATGGTGGACCAGTACCAGCCGACCTGCGATTGTGGTTATAAATTGCAAATCAACACGGTAGGTTCCACTTGGAACAAGACTTTATACGATCCCTACGTGAACATGCTGCGTAACACAACCGAGGGTATGGCCGCCGCTTTGGGTGGAGCCGATGCCATCTCGCTGCAGCCTTTCGACGTGGCTTACAAGGAATCCGATGATTTCTCACGTCGTATCAGCCGCAATGTGCAGGTGATTCTGAAGGAAGAGTCCTATTTCAACAAGGTGGTTGACCCCGCCGCAGGTTCTTATTATGTTGAGAATCTGACTGATGGTATTGCCGAAAACGCTTGGAAACTCTTCCAGCATGTGGAAGCTGAAGGCGGTATGATCCAGTTGATTGGTAGTGGAGAAATCAAGCGTGAGATTGAAGCCAGCTGCCAGAACCGTGATATGAAAATCGCTACCCGTAGATATATTTTCTTGGGCACTAACCAGTTCCCGAATATCAACGAGCAAATGGCCGATAAGATTGAGCGCCTCAAGAGTGACGACAGCATCGGTCTGCGCACTTATCGTGGAGCCTTGGCTTTCGAAGAACTGCGTCTCGAGACCGAACGCTATGCCAAAGAGCATCATCGTCCGAAGGTGTTCCTGCTGAAGGTGGGTAACTTGGCTATGCGTCAGGCACGTGCCGGCTTCATCTCCAATTTCTTCGGTTGTGCCGGTTACGAGATTGCCGAGACCGCTGGTTATAAGACAGTGGAAGATGGTGTTAAGGCTGCTGAAGAACAGAAAGCCGATTTGATTGCAATCTGTAGCTCTGATGAGGAATATGCTACGTTGGGTGTGGAATTGGCCGCTCAGCTGAAAGCCAAGCTGCCGCAGACTCCCGTGCTGATTGCTGGTAATCCGACCGAGGCAATGGAAGCTTTGAATGCCGCTGGCGTGGACGATTACATCCATGTGAAGGTGAACGTTCTGGAAACTTTGAGAAAATACAACCAACTATTATTGAAATAAGCTGTGAATAAATCATTTGCAGTTAGACTGCTGTTCTTTTTACTGCTAAGTCTGACGATATCATGCCTTTCACCCTCCCAGCAGGGTGAAAAGGCTTCTTTTTTTGATTATACCGACTGCTACGGCAATCGGGTGAAATTGGATTCGGTGCCGGCACGTATCATCTCCCTGTCGCCCGCTATCACCGAGATGGTGTTCATGCTGGACGATGGCGATAAACTGGTAGGTATTTCCGATTTCTGCCATTATCCCGAAGCCACCGACACCATGCACAGGGTAGGAGGGATGCAGAATATCAATGTCGAATCTCTGGTAGCCCTGAATCCTGATGTAGTTCTGATTGGTTCGATTGTCACTAAGCAGGACATGGAGAAGATGGAACGCGCGGGTTTGAAGGTGGTGGTGATCCGTGAGGAAACCAAACTGGAGGGACTTTGCGACGCTTTGTCGGTTATCGGTCAATTGCTGGACAAGAACGAGCTGGCCGATGAGCAAATCCAGAAGATTCATAATCAGCTGGACTCGGTCAAATCGCATATCGATACCACCTTGGCTCCGAAGAAGGTGTATTATGTGGTGGGTTTTGGCGAGCAGGGCGATTTCACAGCCCCTCAAAACTCACATATTCATGAGATTATCACCGCAGCCGGGGGGGAGAATATTGGTAAAGATCTGACCTCCTGGAGCGTGAGCCGCGAATACCTTTTCGAAGCCGATCCCGATATCATCCTGATTCGTAAGGAAGACCTGGAAATGTATGGCAAGACCAAGCCTTACACTTCATTGAGGGCTGTCAGAGAGGGTCATCTGTATCCCATTGAAAGCGGTTGGATTGATATTGTGTCGCCTCGTAATATTTTGGCGATTCAGTATATCAATAATTTATTGAAATAAAATATGTTAGAATTCTTCTCCAAACATCTTGAGAATGCGGTGAACGAGATTGCCAAGTTGCCGGGTATCGGCAAGCGTACGGCTTTGCGTCTGACTCTGCATTTGGTCAAGGCGGACAAGATAGAGGTAGCGGCGTTGACTACTGCTATCGACAATCTGAAGGAGCATCTGTGCTATTGCAAGAACTGCTTCAACTTGTCGGACAAGGATGTTTGTGATATTTGTGAGAACCCCAAACGAGACCATGCCATGATCTGTGTGGTGCAGGATATTCGTGATGTGATTGCCATTGAGAATACTAACCAGTACACGGGTGTATATCATGTACTGGGCGGAGTGATTTCGCCCATGGATGGCATTGGCATCAACCAGTTGCGCCTGCAGGAGCTCTTTGACCGCATTGACGCGGGCGGAGTACGTGAGGTGGTGCTGGCGCTTCCTGCTACGGTGGAGGGCGATACGACCAACTTCTATATCTATAAGAATATCAAGGACAAAGTGTCGGAAATCACTACCATTGCCCGAGGAGTGGGCATTGGCGAGGAATTGGAATATGCCGATGAGGTGACTTTGGGACGCTCGCTGATGGGGCGTACCAGTTTTGAGTCGGTTTATGTTAAAAGATAATTCAAGTATAGGGAATGAAATATTTGGAGCTAATTCTTGAAGTGTTGAAAAGTTCACTCACCCTGACTTGTCTGGTGATGATTATGATGTTGCTGATTGAATTCGTCAACGTTGGCTCGGCTGGCAAGTGGATGACAAAATTGCAGCATCGTCCCTTTATGCAGATATTGCTGGCGACTTTGCTGGGCTTGATTCCCGGTTGTATCGGAGGTTTCGCCATTGTGTCGTTGTTCACCCACAACCTCATGTCGTTCGGGGCGCTGGTGGCAGGCATGATCGCCACTTTCGGCGATGAGGCTTTTGTGTTGATGGCCTATAGTCCCAAGTGGACGCTGATCTTGTCGGGGGTGCTGCTGGTAATCGCTTTGCTGGCAGGTGTGCTTACGCACTTGCTGTTCAGAAAAAAGAAGTTTGTGCTGGAAACCCATGGCTTTGAGGTGCACAAGGGTCATGATGACGAGGAAGAACATCATCATGAAGAGGCTTCGGAATCCTGCATGCATACGGATGGTGAATTAGAGCAGAGTGGGGCAGAACAGCATGAACATGGACGGGCAAAGGCCCAGCTGTCTTTCAGAAACCTGAGAAATATGTCATTTCCAAGGGCTTTGCTGCTCTTCGGTTTGATTTTGTATATTGTGGCTATCCTTACGGGCTCATTGGCGCATCAGCATGGCGTTTTGCCTGATGTGGGAACACCTCATGACAGTGTTGAGCAGGTGCATCATCATGACGCTGAGTGCTGTGAACACCACCATGAGGGAGAGTGCTGTGAGGCTCATGCTTCCATGCATTCTGAACATTCTGAACTGCATGAAGAACACTGGGGCGAGCACCATCATGGGCATCATGAGGAAGCCCATGGCGGTCATCATCACGATCATAATGACCCGGATGCTTGGGAGAACATTTTCTTCCTGATTTTAGCCTGTATCACTTTGGTGGTGGTGGCTCTGTCGTCCGAACATTTCCTGCAGTCACACCTCTGGGAGCATGTCATCAAGCACCATTTCCTTTCCATTTTCCTTTGGACTTTCGGGGTGCTTTTGTGCCTGAAGTTCTTGTATCTTTTTGTGGATGTGGATATGCTGATAGGGAAAAGCCATTGGACCATCTGGCTGCTTATGTTACTGGCAGTGCTCATCGGCATTATCCCCGAGTCGGGACCGCATTTGATTTTTGTGGTGATGTTCATGAACGGCACCATTCCTTTCAGTATCTTGCTGGTGAGCTCCATAGTGCAGGACGGTCACGGTGCTTTGCCCTTGCTGGCACAGTCCCGCAAAAACTTCTTCTTGATGAAAGCCCTGAACATGGCGGTAGGGCTTGTTGTCGGGGTGGTGTGCCTTTTGCTGGGAGTGTAATTCAGTTGACAGTTGACAGTTATCCTACTAAACTCTAAACATTAAACATTAAACATTTGAATCCTAATACCTCTCAGTTTTCAGTTTTCAGTTTTCAGTTTTCAACTACTTTAAGTATTTCCTCGAAAAAATATTGTATTTAAGGATGCAGTGGATGGCGCGGAAGCCGTCCTTCCAGCCTATTTTCTTGCCTTCCTCGTAAGTGCGGCCGTAGTAGGAAATGCCCACTTCATAAATGCGGATGCCTTTAAAACGAGCTATTTTGGCGGTCACCTCGGGTTCGAAGCCGAAACGTTTCTCGTGGAAGTAGATGCTTTTGATAATATCTGCCCTGAACAACTTGTAGCAGGTCTCCATGTCGGTGAGGTTCAGGTTGGTGAACATGTTGGACAGGAAGGTGAGGAAGCGGTTGCCTCTTGAGTGCCAGAAAAACAGGATGCGGTGGGCGTTGCCTCCCATGAAGCGAGAGCCGTAAACCACATCGGCAAAACCGTCCACGACGGGTTTCAGCAGCAGGTTGTATTCCTCGGGGTCGTATTCCAAGTCGGCGTCCTGCACAATGACATAATCTCCTGTCGCTTCATCGAAGCCACGATGCAGTGCCGCGCCTTTTCCCATGTTTTTTTCCTGTTTATAGTAGCGCAGATCTGCTTCCGGATGCGCGGAAATGTAGTCCGCGATGGCTTGCTCCGACTGGTCTTTGGAGCCGTCATCCACCAGGATAATCTCTTTGGAAATATCGTTTATCAATTTGACATTCAATACTTTGTCTAGTATCTGATGGATGGTTTTCTCTTCGTTGTAAACGGGTATGACGACAGATAATTTCATAAAATGAATTTTGCATACAAAAGTACGGAAAATTTTTGTATTTTTGCAACCGCTTTTTCGGGGTGTGGCGCAGTTGGTAGCGCGCTACGTTCGGGACGTAGAGGCCGCAAGTTCGAGTCTTGTCACCCCGACAAAAAAAACGAGGAGACATACGTCTTCTCGTTTTTTTGTTTGGTTTTGGGAAACCACATTTTTACGTAATTCTTGTGCGATTATCCCTGATATTGGAGCATGCAAATTTGTATAGCGGCTGAATAGGGTGTCCGTCTCAGTTTCGAATACAACGGACAGAGTATCCAACGTCCTTGAAGTATTTGGTCAATAATACCTCTGGTTCGTCAAATTGGAAAACGTAGCCATAAGCCGTACTGTCACTGTATTGTGTAGCACTCCAGAAATTGGCGGCATAGTTGAAATAGCTGAAGCCGTTCCAATAGCTGCCAGCAGGACGACCCGAGAAGCCTGTTGCGTTATTTGCGCTTGGGTTATAACTCGCAATACAATCGTCTTGCATTCCGTATTCTATCCATCCATCCGTTGATGCTAACGCTTTCGCTATGTTTGTGCTTACTCCATCACACCAATATTCGCTATGGCTTTCAACAAATTCCGTCAGTTCTGTCCATTCCTCAGCACTTGGCACATGCCATCCACTGGGACAAATACCTTGGACACCACTGGGATTGTTGTTACTACTGCTTGACCCACGCATCACCGCTGCCCAGTTGTAAAGGTAGCCATATTTGCTGACATTGTCCTCACTAGAACTCGGTGCATAGCGTAGAGGTATGGTATAATTGGGTGCTATTCCTGGTAGTATGTCACTACCATCGGAATACTTTGTGGTGCGTAAGTTTTCGGCCATCCATACCTGATCGCCAATCTGTACTGCATCATAAACATTCCCATCGATATCCGTCACCGCCTCGCGTATCACATGGGCAGTGGCTGGATAACTTTGATTTGAGGGGCCAGTGCCAGTCCTGTTTGTCTTGTCCTTTTTGCAAGAGACCAGAAGTGTTGACATTACGACAGTCACAGTTATACCCAAAATAATGAACCTTTTCATTTTAATCTATATTGGTGATTAACATCAGGAAAAAAACACAAGTTTTCTTTGCGATTAGTACTTGTAGAAGCCTTCACCGGTTTTTCTGCCAAGCAGACCAGCGCGGACCATCTTGCGCAACAGCGGATGCGGACGGTATTTCGGATCGCCGAATTCGTTGTACAGCACTTCCATGATGGCCAAGTTGACATCGTTGCCAATGAGGTCGGCCAATGCCAAAGGACCCATCGGGTGGTTGGCACCCAACATCATGCACTTGTCGATGTCTTCTGCGGAGGCGATACCGTCGGCCAAGATACCTACTGCTTCGTTGATCATGGGGATCAAAATGCGGTTGACCACAAAGCCGGGAGCTTCGTTCACCAACACGGGAGTCTTGCCGATAGAGGTAGCCAAGTCAACAATTTGTTTGCAAACGTCTTCTGAAGTCACCTGGCCCTTGATCACCTCTACCAAAGCCATACGGTCGGCAGGATTGAAGAAGTGCATGCCGATGAATTGGGTGGGACGGCTGGTGCAGGCAGCGATTTCAGTGATGGACAGAGAGGATGAGTTGGTGGCGAAGATCGCTTCGGGCTTGCAGATTTTGTCGAGTTCCATGAACACGTCTTTCTTAAGCTGCATTTCTTCCACAGCGGCTTCGATCACCAAGTCGGCATCGGCGAAAGTGGCATAGTCGGTGGTGGTGCTGATGTTGGCCATGATGGCATCCATAGCTTCCTGAGCGATTTTGCCCTTTTCCACTAGCTTGGCATAAGATTTTGAGATAGAGCCCATGGCCTTGTCCAAAGAAGCCTGGGTTCTACTTTTCATCACGACTGGCATTTTAGCGGCAAAAGCTTTTACAATGCCCTTTGCCATGGTTCCGGTTCCAATAACGTAAATCTTCATAATATTTTTATTTTAAGGTTGTTGTGTTTATTTGATATCCCCCACATTGCGCTACGCTTATGTGGGGTTATTGAGATTTGACCTCTTCGAGGTCGTTTTACAATTACTTTTTTACCCTGAATTCTGAACTTTGAATTTTGAATTCTTAATTGTCAACTGTCAATTATCAACTGTCAATTGTTCTTGAATTCCGCTTGGCGTTTGTTCAAAAACGCACTCATGCCTTCTTTCTGGTCTTTGGTGGCGAAGCACTGGCCGAACATTTTGTTCTCGAAAGCGATAGCGGCATCAGCATCCAGGTCGTATTCGGCATTGATGCACTGTTTGGCGTATTTGACGGCGATAGGTGCCATAGCGCAAATCTTCTGCGCCATAGTCACAGCGGCATTCATCAGTTCCTCTTTCGGATAAACGGCGTTGACCAGTCCGATGCGCAGCGCCTCGTCGGCACGGATAGCTTTGCCGGTGTAAATCATTTCTTTTGCATAGCCCATGCCCACCAGTTTGGCGAGGCGGTAGGTGCCCGAGAAACCAGGGATGATGCCCAAACCCACTTCCGGCTGACCGAACTTGGCGTTGTCGGAGCAGATGCGGATGTCGCAGGCCATGGCCAGCTCGCAGCCGCCACCCAGGGCGAAGCCGTTGACAGCGGCGATAACGGGAATGTCTAAGGTTTCGATTTTGCGGAACACCTGAGCGCCCAAGCGACCGAAAGTTTCTCCTTCGGCGGCATTGAGATTGGCCATCTCGGAGATGTCAGCGCCTGCCACAAAGGATTTCTCGCCGTCGCCAGTGATAATCAGCACGCGGATGTCTTTGCCGATATGGTCAATAAAATCGCCCAACTCTTTCAGTATGGTGGAGTTGAGGGCGTTCAGGGATTTCGGAGCGGAGATTGCCAAGGTGCAAATCCCGTTTTCCGTATTGATTTTCAAGAAATTGTAATCCATGATGTTGTAGTTTGATTAATCAGTCTGCAAAGATACGATTTTTGTTGAAATGTTGAACCGCTGACAAGTTGAATTTTTGAAAATAATTGTAAGTTTGCAGCGGTAAATTTGTCTAACGTGAAAAAACAGAAAATAATCTGATGAAAAATACGAAAGAGAAATTATTTGAGGAGATGGTGCGGCGGTATCAACGAACAATATATACCGTTTGCTATATGTTCTCCAATGACACTGAGGAGATTAACGACCTTCATCGTGCGATAATTTTCCCGATATATGGTTTGCTGATAGTTGTTATTTTTATAAATTGGTGCTTTTCCCCTATTCGTCTCGGTTTTATGCTTGCCTCTGTGGTCATGTTCCTTATGATGGCAATAATTGAAATGAAGTCTTGTGGTAAAATATTGTATACGGGTGCAGGAGATGTTGATTTGCAGACATTTAAGGAAAGTGTGAGTCGTTTAAATAAGCGTTACTTCTTGCTTTGGATTTTGAGTGTTTTCATGATGTGTTTGTGGATTTTCGCATTGATTTATGAATGCATATATCGCTATGAGGTATGTGAGTTTGGTCCACAGTTGATGATACCGGCCATTAGTTTGACATTCAGTATCCTTTTGGTTTTTTGGAATATGCACCGCTTGATAACGCTTTGTGATGAACTCTCTAGCCAGATAATGCAGAATACGGAGGAAAATACCTCTGTGGTTTCCGGTTATCGCCACGGTGCATCGTATTGGTCTGGCATAGTGATGCTTGTACTATCAATAGTGGGCATGAATCTGAAATTATTTCATCTGCCGTTTGGATCCATCACCTTTATTGCGGCAAGTTTGGCTGGAATTGTTTACGTGATTACAACCGCCCGATACGTGGTGCATGTTATCCCTGAGTGCCGTGTTTACAGTGGCATTACAGCGACAGCATTTATCTTTATCTTGCTGGGCATGCTGTTCAAAATCCAACATTACCCGTTAGATAACCTGCTGCTCATTGTAGGGATGGTTCTCTTGATTCCCTTGAACCTGATGGTTTATCTGATTACTAATCCTTCAAACATCCGATAGGTACCACATATACGCCATCTTTGCGGCGATATGCGAAGTGTCCCACGGCTGTAAGTACCATCTTGAAAGCGGGGGTTTTCATCCGTGTGGTGTCAATCTTATCAGAGAGTTTGTGTAATGCGGTAACCCCCTCGTTAATCAGTTTATCACCGCCCAACTTGAGTTCGATCAGTCCGTATGAACCATTACGAAGATGTACTACGGTATCGCATTCAAGTCCATTCTTGTCACGATAGTGGAAAACCTGCCCGTCGATTGCGTCAGCAAATATTCGTAGGTCTCGTACACAAAGGGTCTCGAACAATAGTCCAAGGGTATTAAGGTCGTTCATCAGGTCATTGGGCCCTATGCCTAAGGCGGCAACTGCGATAGAAGGGTCAACAAAATACCTGTTTTCTGAGGTGCGAATGGCGGTCCTGGATCGCAGATTGGGATTCCAAGCTTCCAAGTCTTCAATGACAAATAGTTTCTTCAAGGCACCAATATAGGAATATACAGTCTTGTCATCTACATTGTCCACGTCATTCGCTCGAATGTCGTCGGCAATGATGCTGATAGGAGTCTGTGAGCCTTGATGACGAGCGTATGACCTCATAATGCGTCGTGTTCTCTCCGCATCTCTTTTGACACCATCCACTCTTGAAATGTCCTTTTTTACTACTGCATCAAAATAGTCAAATGCTCTACCCAATGCGATATTTTTTCTTTGCAAAGTGGCTCTGGGCCAACCGCCACGGCATATAAGATAGGCAATGTCCTCAAGTTTTAAGAAATTTTCCGCAAAGAGTTGTTCGGGAGAGTCGAATAATTCTTTTAAACTCACCTTGCCGTTGGAATCTCCTGATTCCCAAAGACTCATGGGGCGCATGGTGAGCCACGAAATGCGTCCTGTACCGGAATGCTTCATCAGACTGTCATCAACAGGAACGGCAGAGCCTGTAAGGATAAATTGACNNTTTCATATCAATATTTTTTCAGCCTGCAAAAATACAAAAAATATTGATATACAAATAGTTTTGTTATTTTATTACCAAAGTTGGCTGATTTTTATTACCAGAGTTGGCCGATTTTTGTTACCAAAGTTGGCCGGTTTTTGTTACCAAAGTGGGTCGATTTTCACTTCCAAAGCAGGCTGATTATAGCAGCATGTGTTTCCTTAAAAAAATACTAATCCCTAAAACCTAATCCCTGACTCCTGGTCCCTGAAACCTGTTATCTCATAAACTCATACGCCCCAATATCCGGAATAGTGACACGAGGGTTGCCATCGAGGTCGTAATTGACCCCGATGTTGCTTTTGCCGCGATTGATGGCATAGGAGAGGACTCCAAGGTGATAGTCGTTTGCACTGGGACGCACAAATTCGGGGTCGTGGCGATCGCAGTCAATGAAATGCTCGTTCTGGAGCGTGGACTTGATCAGGCAGTTCTCAAAACTGTAGTTGAAGGGCACCTGGGTGTTTTCTCCAATAGCGATTTCCTCATTTGAGCTGAGGTTTCCGTAAACGATACAATTTACAAATGAGGCCTGGGTCTCCATGGGGATTTGGTACAGGTCGGTGGTGTTGCTGAGGTACAATGCCGGATTCTGGCGGGCTGGGGTAGTGCTGAAGTAATTGCCCACTGTCACATGCTTGAAGTCATATTCGCCGGCCTCCAGTTGCAAACTGCAGCTGCCGTTGTTGCCAATGACACAGTTGGTGGCCTCGATATTGGAATAACGTGACAAGATGCCACTGTTATACGTGTTCTTGATGATGGTGTTGGTGATGACGTTGCGGTTGAGCGTGACGGTGATGTCGTTGAAGCCACCCCAAGGTTCAATCTGCAAACCCACATACGAGTTGGTGATGATGGCATAGTCGATGGTGTTTTCTTGGTTACCTTCCAGTATCCAGATGCGGTCCCACTGGTTATAGTCGGTCTCATACTGCGGTTCCAGACGGTCACCCCTGAAAATGACAGGCTGTTCGCGGGTGCCGTTGACATGGATGTTGCCATAGCGCCATACCAGCAGTCCGCTGCCTTTGTGGAAATAGATGCGGGTGCCGGGGTCGATGTTGAGGGTGCCCAACGAGTCCACCACAGCCCATCCTCCCATCACCACGTAGGGCTTGTCGTTGGTCCAAGTGATGTTCTCGTGCTCATGAGCCACTATGGCCAGTCCGCTTGAGTTGGCCACAATAAAGTGGGCGTCCTGTCCGTAGGCGGTTAGTCGTACCTTCTGGTCTATTTTGCTGTTTTTGAAGATGATAGAATCGCAAATCAGGAATGGCTGGTTCTGGTTGCCGGGGTTGATGGTGACCTTGGCGAAGACGAAAATACTGTCCTTGGCGGGAATCAGCACATCGCGTTGCTGGTTGCCGGCCACACCGTTGACGTTGATGCTGTAGTAGGAACTGTTGCCACCAGCCAAGTAAACATCTACTTTGATATCTTGTTCTGAAGGATTATAAACGGTGAAATAGCGTGTGGTGGAGCCCAAAGTGGTGAACACCGTGTCGAAGGTTATGGAACTGGTGGACAACCACAAACGGGCATTGTTGTCAAGATTAGGCTTGCGACAGGCATTGCCACAGAGGACGATGAGGAGGAGGACGGTGAGGTATAGGGGGTGGCGTTTCATTATGTTGTTGGTTATAGGATTACGGAATTACAGGGTTAGAAGGTTAGAAGGTTAGGAGGTTAGGAGGGTTAGAATGGTTAAATGATTCTGGATTTTGGATTTTGGATTTTAAATTAACTTGTTAGTACACTGATAATTAGTATAATATTTCATCTATCCCCTAAAACCTAATCCCTAACACCTAATTATAACGTACATTTTCCAAAAATAGTGCGTGGGCGGGGGCGGAATCGCCGGCTTTGCAACGGTCTTTCTGTTCGATGATGTCCTGGAAGTCCTGCACGTTGATCTTCCCCTTTCCCACCAGCAA
>LXOW01028492.1_pt1 | contig 13081 bp, 14 predicted proteins | sample 1368591 | NCBI WGS metagenome assembly LXOW01 (sample SAMN04884650, study PRJNA319009) | bovine gut metagenome | isolation source: Cow rumen | host: Bos taurus | place: Italy: Legnaro (PD) | collected 2014-07-09
CTGCTCTGTACGCGCTGGAAGAATGTGGGCGACGACACGGAGAAGCGTGAAAGCTGGGAGATCGCATCCATCAAGGATGGCAAGATGAATTGGACAGCCCTCCGCGAGAATGCCGATGGCTCCACCTACACCTCCCAATTCAGCATGACCCGCGTAGAATAAGACTAGTCATGGGGGACTAGTCATGGGGACAGGCACCTGGGTATGGGTGCCTGTTTTCATGTTATTTTTTTTTGCAATATTTCTGATGGTCTCGTAATTCATGCCAGTGACTCTTGAGAGTTGTCTTGGCCTGACAGTCCTATCCAGCAGGATCTCTTCGACACGAATGCGGAGACTATCCAGAAGATGCGACGTTTGGATGCCGTCGTCGATCGCATCAATCGCCTGCATGGCTCCGAGACCATTGTTATCGGTTCACAGCAGTATACGCAGAAGAACGGCAAGGGTAAAGCCGATGTCTTTGCCAATGCCATCAAGCACGACTACAAGAGCAAGAATCCCACGACAAGATGGAGTGACATCATCAAACTGAAATAAAAGATCTAGGGGACTGGTGACGAGATTGCCAATGTTAAATTAATTCTTGCACACTATTTAAGTTTTGTGCAGAGATAATAAAAAGGATGGATTTTCATTTGGATGATCCGTTTTATTTTTGTATCTTTGTAGCCGCTTTCGCCTAAAAAATTTGGCGATATTAAATTAGATTAAAACAATCATATGGAAAATAAAACCCAGGAATATACTATATTAAGTAATTTTGAGCGANNGGAATATACTATATTAAGTAATTTTGATCGCAAGGTTGATGCGCTGGCGTGCTCATCGTGTTTGCTTTCTCTGAACGCGATGAGCATGAGTTTAGCGGTAGATGTTTGCAGGATGACAAAGTATTTTGAGTTGCTGCTAAAATCGTGGCAAGGCTGCCTGCCATTGGGCGATGCTTTTGATGTTCAGTTTTCGATGTGGGGAAACAAGATGTGGGAGATTATTCAGAAGGTGCAACATGCTTTCTTTATGAACAATGTTCGTCTGAACCAATATGAGTATGAGGCGGTTTGTTTCCTTGATTTCAAGAACCAACAAGATGTTGTTGGACCGATGGAAGATTCGATGATACCCTTGCAGACAGTAAAGGAAGGTGATCCCGGCATTATTCTTGTCTGTGCCTTGCGTAAGCTAAGCGAGATGCTACTTGAGATTTCAGAGTTTCTGAACTCGCCGACGGAGGAACAGATCATGAACTCATTCGAACAATGGTGGGATTGCTATATGAAGCATTATCACAAGTCCTGTCTGAAGAAATACAATAAATGGAAGATCCAGTATACCAATCGCACGTTGAAGAAACACCTTCAAGAGCGGATTGAGAAAGACAAGGAGGCTTTCAGAAAGATGTTTAAGGATGATGACGAGTTTGAAATGGTATATGATTTCGAGAAGAAGGACATCGATATCGAGGGCGTATCCCGCTTCTTGTTTACCAATACGGAAAGGTTCGGGGTTTCGCATATTGACAACCGTCCTACCTTTAGCAAAGAGCTGCTCAAGTTGTTTAATTTTGTTGATACCTGGCGTATGATGCAGGACGATCTGCAGCCAAAGAGGAAACAGTCGGAGAAGGCTGCTGCTCCTGTGGTAGACGAGTTGGAGGTGAAGGTTAAAGAACTGGTGGAAAAGCTTCATCACCTGGCATCTGAAACCTGGGTGCAGCATTTGCCGAAGTTGTGGAAGAGCATCTTTGTGAATTTCCGGAGTGAGATCAGCAAGGCCGGCACGCATGAGAAGTTCAGAGAATATAGCAAGAAGACCGTTTATTGCATCATTGGTCATCTGAAAACAAAAGGTGTTTATCAGAGGCAAGTCTCGAATGTCCAACTGACCACGCTGTTGGAAGGGTCGAACAACGGGATGCGTAAGTATCTGAACAATGGATTGATTGAACTGGAGTCCTCACTCAAAGCCCGTATCGAATCGTTTGTTGATCAGGAGATGAAAAAGCTGGTTCCTACGCCTTGATAGTTGACTGATAGTTGATGGATAATTATGTGATAGTTGGCCGTTGCTAACTATCACATTTTTTGTTGATGCCTTTGTTTTCGGGGTGATAGAAAAATGATAGTATCATCCTAAATGATAGTTTCCGCTCATCATGGTTAATGTCTACCTTTGCGGCAAAGAATTGCAATATGGAAAAAATTGTCGTAAACCCCAGATCCAGAAAAGAGCTCGTTGAAAAGTACGGCTCTTACAATGTGTCGAAGGCCCTTTCCTTCAAATCGAATTCACAGATGTCGAAGGAAATCAGGCACGAGGCCATGAACGTGTACAAAGGTGCCATTTTCAAGTTTTAATTCACTATAGTATTCATTTCAAAAAATTATCAGTTATGTTAGTACAAGCAAAAGTATGTAAGGAACTCCCGTTGATTGAGGGAGACGGCCGCAACGGTCATTATGAAATCCATCCGTTTATCGTTGAGTGGGAAGACGAGGGACCTCGTGGTACCTACACCCAGTCGGCGAAGATTGAACTCAATGCGAAGAACTACGACGTCAAGGCGTTCGCAGCCCTGATAGGTAGTGAAGAGCGCATTCCTCTCGGCATTTCCATCCAGGTAGACACTTTCAATGAGAAGTACTACAATGGCGTGTACGGCTACCCGCAGGATGAGAAATTTAAGATAGCCCGTCAGTATTAACCCCCCACAAAAACAACTCACGAAAATGGATAAAGAGAAAGAACTGGCAATGATAGAATTGCCCGATTTCACCACAGAGAAGCCCATGAAGCTGGAGGTGGGCGTGACCTATAAAGGCTCGTTCAGACTGTCACCCAATGGCCAGATACTGGTAAAGCCCTATCAGCAGGGCGCCAAGCCCACCAACCTGAAGAAGCTGGTAGAGGGCGACCGCCACGCGATTTACGGATCAAGCCATCTGGTACGCATCGTGATCAGCATTCAGAAGGGCAGTCCTGAAGAGATACGCCGGGCCTACAAGGAAATCATTGTCGAATGTTACAAGAATTTAAACGAATTAGCACTATGAGTATTTTCAGGTATGCATCAACGCGGCTTGACAAAAAGACCAAGCCGCTTGACAAAGCAAAGTTTGACGCGATAACAAGCGACCGGCAAGTCACGATGTATTGCGATGCCGCAAGGGCAGCCAGCGAGCGGGGTGACAAGGCGGCCTACGAGGCCAACAAATACCAGTTGCCGGTGGCTTTCTATTGCGGCTTCAACGACAAGGGGAAGCGTGAGAAGGAATTTCTCACGCCCACCCAGTATTACATGATCGACATCGACCACGCCAGGATGCCGGCCCGTGAGATCTGGCAGGACCTGTATGTGGAGAAGATGCTGAACCGGTTTGACAAGCTCGACATCACCGAGGCCACCCGTGAGAAGGGCGCCCTTGCCTACTGGGGCATCGCGCTGGTGCATGAGACGCCCTCGAACGGGCTGCGCATCATCGCCCGATGCACCATGCAGTTTACAACCCTCAAGGAGCATATCGAGTGGTTCGGCGAATACTTCCACTTGGCGGACTACGGTGATAATGACACGGTGGTAAACGACCTGTCGCGCTGCTCGTTTATGGTGAAGAAGGACTGGATTATCTACGAGGACCCGACGATATGGGAGGCCCAAGCCGAGGTGTATCCGATATTGCCGGAGTCAGGGGCGCAGTCAGGTGGACAGGCACCTGGGACAGAGCCCAGTGAGCCAGTCCCCCAGAACTGTGCTCCCCGAGATACCGCCAAGTTGCCCAAGATCACCGACAAGATGCGCAACTTCGAGTTCAACGGCAAGCGTTGTGCGGAGATAGCCGATGATTATATCATGGACAAGGGGGGTGTGCCTGAGGAAGGGCTGCGCCATGGGTTCTACAATGACCTGATCAAGGACTTCCGGAATATCTGCGACAATGATCCGAGAATCGTTTTCGCCGTGCTACCGCTCTGCGAGGGTACACCCGAGAAACGCTGGTCGCAATGCACCTCGATCTGTAAGACCAACAACACCTCGCAGATTCCCAAGGACTTCTATCTCTGGCTGAAGAAGCGCGGCTATGTGGTGTCGAAGAAGGACAAGGCGGTATTGGACTATATGGAACAGGACGAGCCCGAGAAAGCCCCGTTGCCGACACTGCCCCCGGTGTTCAGGGAGTTCTGCTCCATCTGCCCGAAAGATTTCGTCTATCCCACCATCGTGGGCCTCATGCCTGTGATGGGTACGTTGACCAGCTATGTGCGGGCTGACTATATCGACCTGACAGAGCAGAGTACCACCTTCTTCTCGTGTATCTGGGCACCGCCCTCGGCAGGCAAGAGTTTTGCCAAGCGGCTGGTGGACCTGCTGATGAGCAAGATCAAGCTGAGGGATGAGATGAATGATCTCCGTGAACAGCTTTGGCTGATAGACCAGAACACCAAGGCTGATGACGAGAAGGGCAAGGACCTGCCCCATGTGATGGTGAGGATCATGCCTGCCATCAACTCGCTGCCGGAGTTCCTGGAGAAGATGCGCGACAATCGCGGCTACCACATGTTCACCTTTGCCGAAGAGGTGGACACCTTCAAGAAAGGCTCCTCGTCGGGCGGTGCTGACAAAAGTGACCTCTTCCGCACGGCCTGGGACAACAGCGAGTATGGCCAGAGCTTCAAGTCGACGGCCACGTTCAAGGGCAAGGTAAAGGTGTATTATAACATCCTGCTGACGGGTACCCCCGGGGCTGTGAAGAAATACTACTCGAATGTGGAGGATGGTATGGTGACGCGCATCTCGATCTGCGAAATCGAAAACCAGCAGTTTGCGGAGTTCCAGGCCTGGAAACCGCTGACGGCCAGGCAGAAGGAGGTGATAGAGCGGTTTGTGGAGCGTTGTGATGAGAACACCTATTCTGATCCCGTAGAGATGACGAGCGAGGAAGTGCATCTGTATAATACCACCTCGGCCAACTACGACAAGAACGTCAAGTGGAAATTCAACCTGAAGGAGAAGACCAAGATAGACATGGCCTGGCTGTTCCCGACGATCAAGGTATGGCTCGAAAAGACGCGCCGCTCTGCCTCGCTGGCCAATGACTTTGCCGCCGATACCTTCCGTAGGCGTTGTGCCGTGAAGGGTTTCCGACTGGCCATGGTCTGTATGTGCTGCTGGCCACAGGTCAGGGATAGGGAAAAGAAGATCATCAGGGATTTCGTGCTTTGGTTTATGGACAGAGACCTGTATGAAAGCCTGAAGATGTTTGGTGAGAAATACAACAAGCTGCAGAATGAGGCCACCGTTGAATCCAAACGCCACCAAGGACTGTTTGAATCGCTGGGCGATGAATTCACGAAGAACGACGTGATCTCTGCCTGCATGAAGCTGGGCGTACACTCGAAGGTGAAGGTGATCATCTATCGCTGGAAGAAGGACAAGGTGATTACGAAGTTGAACAATGAAACGTATAGGAAGGTCAGGAAATGATAGAGTTTGCTTTAAAACGGTTTGAGGATAACGGCTACGTGACCTTTGGCAAGCTGCTGATTCCGCGCTTCAACTTCTCGTGCCTGACCATTGAACTGACCGACGGCTCGGCGCTGCAGTTCAAGCAGAACTGCTGCATCAACACAGGCTCCTATCCCTTGAAAAGCGGGTTTTATCAGAAGTATGCCATGTATCCGATCTTCAAGAAAAAGCCGCATGGCTTCTCCAAGAAGCCCAGCTTTAATCTGGAGGTGACCGACTACACGAACCTGCCTACAGGGGATATCGGCCTGGGCACGTCGAGGGCATCTGACTTCGCGCTGAGCACCAGTACGGAACTGCAGGAGAAGTTTCCGGAGATCTGCCGCGAGGTGTTTACGTCGAACGAGATCGTGGTGCTGTCGGTATACCGTTCTAAGAAGTTCAAGAAGACGACGGTCGAGACGACGACCGTGATGGGTAATTTTGATTTCATTGAGGAGGACTTTGACGATGATGAACCAACTGAACTGGAACACGACGGAGAGCCATGATGTGAGGTATCTGTATCTGACCATCATGCGTGACCTGCGGAAATACTGTGAGCGGGGCTATTGTGAGACTGAGATCTGCCTGTATCACTTTGTTGCTCTGCCCAACAGTCTGATCAAGCGGCTGCTCAACAAGTTGCCGCTGCACGTAAGAATAGCACACGTCATCATCGACTGGAACGACTACACATCCGTACACCGCTTTATGAGGGTGATGGTGGCTATTGTCTCTCAAATCAACAGCTGCCCCTTTGACAGCAAGGCTTTCAACGAGGCGTTCGAAGAGTTTGCGCAGTACATCACGAAAGGAAAGCGATAATTCAAACACTCGGGGACGGTTCTTTTTTGTTTGATAGCCTTTGCGGGCGATTTGTCAAACAAAAAAGAACCGTCCCCGAGTGTTTGAAGCGGCCACTGTTTCTTATTCATATTTATAAATAGGTTTAATGCTGCAAAGATACATATTTTTCGGACAAAAGAACAAAAGATGCAAAAAAACTTATGTTCTTATGTACTTATGTCTGAGAAAATGTGTAATTTTGCGCCCAAAATCAACCATCATGGAGAAAATAAACGTTGCAATCTTTGTATCAGGAGGTGGAACCAACTGCGAAAACCTGATCAACTATTTCAAGGGTTCGGAGCTGGTGAACACAGCCCTGGTGGTCAGCAACAAGCCCGATGCCTACGCGCTGGTGAGGGCTGAGCGGCTGGGGGTGCCCACGGCCGTTGCCCCCAAGGCAGACCTGCAGAACCCCGAGGTGATGATGCCGCTGCTCGAGAAGTATGACATCGGTTTCATCGTGCTGGCGGGCTGGCTGCCACTGATACCCAACTACTTGATCGACGCTTTCCCCCACAGGATGATCAACCTCCACCCCGCCCTGTTGCCGAAGTACGGCGGCAAGGGAATGTGGGGTCACCATGTGCATGAGGCTGTGAAGGCAGCGGGAGAGACGGAGACGGGCATGACGGTACACTGGGTGACGCCCGTTTGCGACGCAGGCGAAATCATCGCACAGTTTAAGGTGGCGCTCTCGTCCGACGACACCGTGGATGACATCGCGGAGAAGGAGCACCAGTTGGAGATGGTGCACTTCCCGAAGGTCGTGGAAGATATCATTCGAAAAACGCTGTAGAGGTTAGTCTACAGCGTTTTTTAGTATTTCGGAGAGCGTCGGATGGATGTGTACCATGTCGGCGAGTTCCTGGAGAGTGGTCTGCTTGCACATCAGCACGGAGACCTCCTGAATGATGTCGGCCGCATGGGCACCGTAGGCATGACAGCTGAGGATCACGCCCTCAGGGGAGGCGAAGAGCTTGAGCATGCCTTCAGTCTCACCCATCGCCAGGGCCTTGCCGTTGGCGCGCCAGAAAGCTTTCTTGCAGACATAGTCGACACCTTGTTCTTTCAACTGATCTTCCGTAGGGCCGACACAGGCAGCCTCAGGCGAGGTAAAGATGGCGGCGGGCATGATGTTGAAGTCGATACCGTCGGACTTGCCGAGGATATGGTTCACAGCCCGGACGGCCTGCATCTCTGCCGCATGGGCCAGCATCTGACGGCCGTTGGCATCGCCGATGGTGTAAAGCCTGGGGGAGTCAGGGAGACAAGGAGACAGGGAGTTCAAGGCAAATGTTTCAGGATCGACGGGGATGGCGCCGTTGGGGGCGAGGGTGATGCCAAGGGCGGAGAGGTTGAGATCAGCCGTGCGGGGCTTGCGGCCCGTGGCCATGAGGATGACGTCGGCCTCAACGGATTCCATCTGGCCCTTTTTGGTCTCGAAGAACACTTCACCATCGGCAATCTGCTTCACGGCACATTGCATGTGGAAAGTGATGCCCTCCCTTTCCATCTGTTTGCGCAGGCGCTTGGCGATGTCGCTGTCGAGGGCGGGGAGGCACTCTTTGAGGTATTCGACGACCGTGACCTCAGAGCAAAAGCGACGGAACACGGAGGCAAACTCCATGCCGATGACGCCTGCGCCAATGATGCACAGGCGCTTGGGCAGGGTGTCGAGATTCAGAAGGCCCGTGGAATCGACCACATGCGGATCATCACAACCGGGGATGGGGAGCCATTTGGTCTCAGAGCCTGTAGCGATAATGATGTTGTCGGCGGTGTAGGTCTCGCCACTTGTTCGAATCACGGGGACAGTCCCTCTGTGCGCCGCAAGCTCTGCACAGCAGGGACAGTCCCCATGATTCTCGAACGAGACCTTTTCGCGGATGAGGGTGATGTTGGGATGCGAGAGGATGCCCTCGACACCTGCACGGAGCTGGGGAACGACAACGGACATACGTTCGCGGGCCTCAGCAAAGGTGGCGCTGTGGACATAGGTCTTCGTAGGGATGCAGCCCACATTGAGACAAGTACCACCCACGTTGTCGCCCTCGAAGATGACGACCTTCAGGCCTTGCTTGGCGGCATATTCAGCGGCGCGGTAACCGCCTGGCCCCGCGCCGATGATGATGAGATCAGTTGTTGTCATTGAGCATCTGTTTATAAGTAGTGATGGGATGTTTGGCAGCCAAGACATCGTCGACACGGCCGATGGGCGTATCGTGAGGGGCCGACTTCACCAGGTCGGGATCGGTCTTGGCCTCGTCGGCGATCTGACGCATCACGGCGATAAAACCATCAAGGGTTTCCTTCGACTCGTTTTCCGTGGGCTCGATCATGAGCGACTCGTGGAAAAGCAACGGGAAGTAAATGGTCGGGGCATGATAGCCGTAGTCGAGCAGGCGCTTGGCCGCGTCCATCGTGGTGACGCCCGTGGACTTATCTTTTAGGCCGTCGAAGACGAACTCGTGACAACACATGGTGTCGATGGGCAGTTCGTAGACATCCTTGAGCGACTCTTTGATATAGTTGGCGTTGAGGGTGGCCAAAGGACCTACCAGACGGACATTCTCGCGACCCAGCGAACAGATATAGGCATAAGCGCGCATCATAACGGCATAGTTGCCATGATTGGGAGAGACGAAGGGGAAGAACTCCTGCAGTCCCTCGCGCACACCCACTGGTCCGGAGCCGGGACCGCCACCGCCATGAGGCGTGGAGAAGGTCTTGTGGAGGTTGATGTGCATCACGTCGAAGCCCATGTCGCCAGGACGGCAGGCACCCAGCATCGGATTCAGGTTGGCACCGTCGTAATACATCAGGCCTCCGCAGTCGTGAATCAGTTTCGCAATCTCAGGGATACTGGTCTCGAAGAGGCCGAGGGTGTTGGGATTGGTCATCATCATGGCGGCGATGTTGGGGCCTTCTAGAGAGACTAGACGTTCTAGATCTTCTAGATCGACCAAGCCATTCGCATCGGATTTCACCTCGATGATCTCCAGTCCGCAGACGGCTGCTGAGGCGGGATTGGTGCCGTGGGCGCTATCGGGCACGATGACCTTCTTGCGCTGCAGGTCGCCACGCGAGCGGTGGTAGTTGTCGATGGTCATCAGACCCGTGAGTTCACCATGTGCGCCGGCATAGGGCTTGAAGGTGAAGTGGGCCAGACCCGTGAGGGCACAAAGTGATTTCTCCAACAACGACACCAGAGCCAATGCGCCCTGTACGCTACCCTTGGGCTGTTTCGGGTGCAGGTTCTGGAACTGTGGCAGGGCGGCTATTTCCTCGTTGATCTTGGGATTATACTTCATCGTACAGGAGCCCAGCGGATAGAAGCCTGTATCCACGCCGAAGTTATTATTAGAAAGGTTCGTATAGTGGCGCACCACCGTCAACTCGTCGCACTCGGGCAGTTCTGCATCCGCAGCACGCTGCATCGAAGCGGGTATCTCGTAATCGCCATAATTGTTTTTGGGCAGATTGTAGCCTTTGCGACCCTCCTTGGAGAGTTCAAAGATCAGATTTCCGTATAGTCGATTGTTCATAATCTCACGTTTTGAAAATTAACCTACACCATGTGCCATCGGAAGGAAATCAACAAACCGGTCGATTTCTTCCTTTGTACGCTTTTCCGTAACCGCAATCAGCAGACTGCCATCACTCATCTTAAGGCCAGGCAGGATGCCATTCATCATATAGAACCGGAACAGTTCATCGACATCCCCATCATAGCGGACGAGGAACTCATTGAAGAAGGGCTTGTCGTAAACCAAATGGAACTTACCCGTTGCCAAGAGTCTGTCGCAGAAATAATGCGCACCGGCATAAGAGAGCTGTGCCGCTTCCTTCAGTCCCTGTTTGCCCATCAGCGACATATAGATGGTCACGAAGAGTGCCATCAACGACTGATTACTACAGATATTAGAGGTGGCCTTCTGACGACGGATATGTTGTTCGCGCGCCTGAAGCGTCAGCACAAAGGCACGCTGATCGCGGTTATCCTTGGTCATGCCCACGATACGTCCAGGCATCTTGCGGATAAGTTTCTCCGTGCAGCACATATAGCCTACGTAAGGGCCTCCGAACTGCATGGGGATGCCTAAGCTCTGGCCATCGCCCACAGCGATATCGGCACCCCACTCGCCAGGGGTCTTCAACACAGCGAGATCAGCAGCAATACTGTTGATGATGAAAAGTGCCTTGTTGTCGTGACACGCATCGGCAAAGCCCGTAAAGTCCTCAACGATACCACAGGCATTCGGTTGCTGGACAATCACGCCAGCCACGCCACCCGCAGCCAGTTTCGTCTTCAAGTCGTCGACATCGGTCACGCCATCCTTCTCAGCGATGGTCTCCAGCGCAATACCCTGATGCAGGGCGTAGGTGTCGAGCACCTTACGGACATCATCGTTCAAGGTGTCTGACACCAGCACTTTGTTCTGCTTCTTACCAGCAGCCACAGCCATCATCATGGCCTCGGCCGTAGCCGTCGAACCATCGTACATCGAGGCATTGGAGATGTCCATGCCCGTCAATTCGGCCATCATGCTCTGGTACTCGAAGATATAGTGCAGCGTGCCCTGTGAGATTTCAGCTTGATAGGGGGTATAGGAGGTCAGAAACTCTGAACGCTGCAGCAGTTGCGGGATGACGGCTGGGGTGTAGTGGTCGTAGACGCCATAGCCTGCGAAACATGTCATCTGACGGTTTTGTGAGCCCAACCGCTCGAAGAGCTGTCGTACCTCTATCTCGCTCATTTCCGAGGGGAGGCCATAGTCGCCTTTGAAGCGGATGCTCTCAGGAATCTGGGCATAGAGCTCGTCAAGGCTCTTCACGCCCACCTTTGCCAGCATCGACTGCAAGTCATCCTCTGTATGGGGGAAGTATTTGTACATTTATGAAATGATAAATGATAAACGATAAATGATAATTATTTGGCGCAGAAAGCTTCGTAGGCCTTGGCATCCATCAACGCATCAAGATCCGACTTGTCGGAAAGTTCCACCTTGATGATCCAGTTTTCGAAAGCATCCTGGTTGATGAGTTCAGGGGTATCCTCGAGGGCTTCGTTGATTTCGACCACCGTGCCACTGACGGGAGAAATCAGGTCGGAGGCAGCCTTCACGCTCTCTACGGCACCGAACTCCTCACCAGCCGTCACTTCGTCATCCACTTCCGGCATATCGACATACACCACGTTGCCCAAGGCATTCTGGGCATAGTCTGTGATACCAACGAAACCAAAATCACCTTCTACTCTTACATATTCGTGCGACTCCGAGTAGTAGAGTCCTTCAATTACTTTTGCCATAATCTTATTATTTACTTTTTTACTTTTTTACTTTTTTACCTTTTTACTTTTTGTAGCTCTTGTTATAGAACTGTTTCTTGACGACTTTGCCGGGGAATACCTTTTTGCGTATCTGTATCTGCACCTCGGTGTCGAGCTTGGCATATTGTGCATCAATCAGCGCCATACACACGCTCTTATCGGTAGAGATGGTACGATAGCCGGTGGTTACCTCTCCGATGGTTTCACCCTCAGGCGAGAGCACTGGATAACCATGACGGGGGATGGCCTTGTCAGCGAGTTCGATACCTACCAGTTTCTTGGCTGGGCCTTCTGCCTTCTGCTTAGCCAAGGCTTCCTTGCCGACAAACTCTGCCTTGTCGAGCTTTACAAACATGCCTAAACCTGCCATAATGGGGGTGATATCCTCTGAGAGTTCATCGCCATACAGGGGCAAGCCCACCTCAAAGCGCAAAGTGTCGCGACAACCCAGTCCACAAGGCTGAACACCAGCCTTAATCAACTTATCCCAACACTCACGGATATAGTCGTGCGAGGCGTAGATCTCAAAGCCATCCTCGCCTGTATAGCCCGTACGCGAAATGATCACATCCCCAATGGTCTTGCAGGTATAGAAGTTCAGCTCTGCACATGGGAGGCCCAACACGTGCTCCACGGTGTACTCGCTCTCAGGGCCCTGTACGGCGATCTGGCCATAATCGTCAGAGCGATTCTGCAGGTCAATATCGAAACCCTTGGCCTGTTCTTGCATCCATGCCCAGTCTTTGTCGATGTTAGCGGCATTGATCACGAGGAAGAAGTCGTTCTCGCCCATCTTGTAAACGAGCAGATCGTCTACCGTACCACCANNCCTCTCCCATGTGCGACACGTCGAACAGTCCCACTTTCTCGCGCACAGCCATGTGCTCTGGAGCGATACCAGCCAACTGATACAGCAGGGGCATGTCGAATCCGCCAAAGGTTACCATCGTTGCACCTAATGACACGTGCTTGTCATGCAGGCAAGTACGTTTCTCCTTTCTCTGTAATTCTTGTTTAATAGCCATAGTTATTTATAGATTTTAATAAATTCCTCACGCAGATAGTTTTGTTCCAGTTCCTCTATCTCAGCTATCTCTTTTTCCGTCAGCATCCGCTCGCCCACGCAGAGCGTCTCGCGAATCATCGCCTTCAAAGCCTCTACGCCCTCCAGGGTCGTATAATCTTTTAATAAGGTGATGCGCTGGCGAACGCTCTCAATGCCTTTCTTCTGCAATTTCTCCTTGCTGGGGGTAATGGCATTGGTCATGTGCTGCATATTGGTATCGTAGAGCATGGTGCTATGTACGATGCTCTTGCCGCTCACGTGATAGCAGGCCGTGCCGCACACCTTACGGTCGCCTATCATCACGTCGTTATGACTCGTGCTTGTAGCC
>LXOW01443951.1_pt1 | contig 13080 bp, 10 predicted proteins | sample 1368591 | NCBI WGS metagenome assembly LXOW01 (sample SAMN04884650, study PRJNA319009) | bovine gut metagenome | isolation source: Cow rumen | host: Bos taurus | place: Italy: Legnaro (PD) | collected 2014-07-09
CCGCGATGCACACTACACGTTCGTCGAGACGCTGCCCTGGACATCGAAGCGCAACCCGCGCCTCTTCAACGGCAAGTACATCTCTATCACGCGACGTCCAGACGGCAGCCTCCGTCCGAACTTCAAGCCTCTGAAGGTCACGAAGGGGTTCAGCGTCGAGCGCTACACCTTCAATGTCTATCTTGAACTTCATAAAGCACTGAAAGGCCTGGTAGGGAATGAGTGAAGAGTGAAGAATCAACGGCCGAAGCGTGACATGACAGTTGTGACAATTCAAAAAAGAGGTTACAAAATACCTTATAATATTATATAACTAATTAATAATTAAATAGTTATATATAATATTGAAAGAATTGACACCCCTCAAAAACGAACTGTCACAACTGTCACTGTCACGCTCACTCATAATTTATTCATCTAAAAAGCTGATATACAATGAAATACGAAATTAGTAAAGCGACTGCGCCCGCTATGCCGACCCTCGGTAAAGGCACAGAATGTATCAAATTGCTGCTCTCGCAGGCCTCGAAAGACATGCACGAACCCCTCGTTCCGATGCTTTTCCCCTCTCTTGGCGCGCACATCAGCGGCGCAGAATTCAAGTATCCGGACAACAAATACTATGAATTATGTGGTCAGATGGGGCACTTGATAGGTCCTTAGGGTATCGGCAAAGACCAGTTGCACGATCTCGTAGAGGCCATTATGCGCTCGTTCCGAGACCACGACAAGGCAGAATACAAGAAGCTGGAGGACTGGGTGCGCCATCAGTTGCCCCAGGCTGCAAGGACTTCAGCGAGTACTATTTAAGAAGGCTGAGGTCTGAGGGCTGAAGTAAGAGGGCTGAGTAGTGCACAATAACATGCCTTTATTGAACAATAACATGCCCTTATTGCTGGATAAGGATGGGTTATTGACGATGCAAAAAAGAGGGTGGTTTTTATTTGAAAATAATTGCGGAAATGTTTGGCGGTTTCACGGAAATTTTGTATCTTTGCAATGTAATTCAAGAGTGAAATACAAAAGGCGGTAAGCGGCTGGCCGATGGATTCAGTTGCATAGTTTCTAATACCATAAAAAACACTAAAAAAGGTATGATTGAACTTTATTTGAGTAAGGTGACCGAGACTTCGGAAACCGAAACAGCGGGTAAGATGTATGCCCGCGTGAGTTACAAACAGACGATGGACCTGCACGACATGGCTCATCACATGGCGGAGCACAACACGGCCTTCTCGGAGGGCTTGATCGTGGGTGTGCTGACCGACTTCGTGAAGTGTGTGCGCGAGATGGTGCTCAGCGGCAACACCGTGAAGGTGGGCAACCTGGCTATCTTCAAGGCTACCGTGGAGTCGAACGGTCTGGAGGTGCTCTACGATGCCCAGAACGACATGGTGGCTCGAGCGGCGACGAGAACCTGGGCGACGGCGATTAAGTTGACGGGTGTCTAAGAAAATGGGACTGCTAAAATATGGTGGTCTCGTTTTTTTTTCGTACTTTTGCAGCATTGATGGAAAAACTTAAAATAAGAAGATTGCAATGAAACGATTTTTTCTCTTGACGGCAGGCCTCCTGGCTGGAATGTATGCTGTGGCCTGCACCAACTTTATCGTGGGAAAGAAGGCTTCCGTTGACGGTAGCGTCATCTGTTCCTATAATGCCGACTCGTATGGCGCTTTCATGTGGCTGTACCATTATCCTGCCGGCAAGCACCAGAAGGGTGAGATGAGGCAGATCTACGAGTGGGACACGAACAAGTATCTGGGTGCGATTCCTGAGGCGGAAGAGACATACAACGTGGTGGGCAACATCAACGAGTGGCAGTTGACCATCGGCGAAACGACCTACGGCGGTCGTGAGGAGATGGTGGACTCAACGGGACTCATAGACTATGGCTCGCTGATCTATATCACCCTGCAGCGTTCCAAGTCGGCACGTGAGGCCATCCAGGTAATGACCACATTGGCAGAGACTTACGGCTACTACTCGGAGGGTGAGACATTTACCATCTGCGACCCAGAGGAGGCGTGGATTCTGGAGATGCAAGGCTGCGGACCCGACCGTAAGGTGTCGAAGGAGCGTGTGGTGTGGGTGGCCAGGAGAATTCCCGACAACGCCATCTGCGGACATGCCAACCAGAGCCGCATAGGCACCTTCCCCCTGAAGGACAAGGAGAACGTGCTGTACTCGAAGAATGTCATCAAGTATGCGCGTAAGATGGGGTGGTTCAACGGCAAGGACGAGGAGTTCTCGTTTAAGAATGCCTATGCGTTCCCCGACTTTGGCGGTCGCCGTATCTGCGATGCCCGCGTGTGGAGTTTCTACAACCACCATGTGAAGGGCATGGAGCGATATCTGCCCTGGGCGCTGGGCAAGGACAAGGATGCGGAGGACATGCCGCTGTGGGTCGTCCCCGAAAAGAAACTGAGCGTGCAGGACATCATGGCCGACATGCGCGACCACTATGAGGGAACACCCTTGGCCATCGACTCCACCGACGTGGGTGCCGGCATCTGGAGCATGCCTTACCGTCCTACACCTCTTTATTATAAGGTGGATGGCAAGAAGTACTTCAACGAGCGTCCCACATCGACTCAGCAGACGGCTTGGACCTTTGTGAGCCAGATGCGCTCGTGGCTGCCCCGAGAGGTGGGCGGCTGCTTCTGGTTTGGCAACGACGACGGCAACATGGTGGCCTATACGCCCATCTACTGCTCGATGACGGAGCGCCCTGAGTGCTACAACACGCCTGGTGCCGACGATGTCACCTTCAGCGACAAGAACGCCTTCTGGGTGGAGAACTGGGTGTCGAACATGGTCTATCCGCGCTATAAGGTGCTGTTCCCGTCGTTGAAGGCGGTGCGCGACTCGTTGGAGAAGTCGTACTTCATGCAGCAGCCTGACATCGAGGAGAAGGCCCTGAGCATGGAGCCTGCCGCTATGCAGAAGTACCTGAACGACTACAGCGTGGCACAGGCACAGCGCATGCTGGCACGATGGAAGCAGTTGGCTACCTACCTGATAGTAAAGTATAACGACATGGCGGTAAAGCCTGATGAGAACGGCAGGTTTAAGCGTGACAAGTATGGGCTGGGGGAGCGTGTACAGCGCCCGGGATACTCACCAGCCTTCGCACGCAGAATAGCGAAAGAAACGGGTGAGCGGTATGTGGCACCGGAGTGAAGCGCTTCGCTAGTGAATAGTGAAGAGTGAGAGGTGAGAAGGTTACTTCTTGCCTCTTAATTTTTTCAGTCGGCGCAGGGCCTCAGGATGGTCGGGGCAGAGTTCGAGCGCTTTCTCGTAATTGCGGATAGCGGCTTCGTTCATCTGCTCCTGCTCACACTCCTTGCCCAGCAGGGTGTATTCCACGGCCAGTCGTTTCAGCAGGGCTTCGCGGCGGCTGATCTCGTTTTGCAGTTCGCTGATGCGTGTCTGCTGCTTGGTGATGATGCCCAGCTTACGGCGGATATAGCGTTGTACCACGGGCTGTTCGATGTCGTAGCGGGAATGGATGGCCAAGAAGAAATTGTGCAGAAAGGCGTCGAAGTCCTGACGGTCGAAGGCATCTACGGCATCGTGGTACTCCTTGTCGGCCTTGCTCTCGAAGAGTGCCTGTCGCATCAGTTTCCCATCGTTGTAGCGACGGGCAAAGGCAAGCACTTCGGGACGGACAAAGATGTCGGTGGGACGGATGGGCTCCTCCAGCGTAATGCCCTGCAACGAGGTGCAGCGGCTTAGCGCCACATAGGTCTGTCCGCCGGCAAAGGCACCGCCCCCCGAGAAGTCTATCTTGACACGGCGGAAGGTGAGGCCCTGGCTCTTGTGAACGGTAATGGCCCAGGCCAGTCGCAAGGGAAACTGGATGAAGACGCCCAGCTGTTCCTCGACAATCTTCTGCTCCTTTTCATCGAAGGTATAGCGAATGTTCTCCCAGATTTCGCGAACCACATCGTGCTCGTTGCCGTCCTCGTCCACCACACAGATAAGCCCTTCTTCCTCGTCGATGCCCGTCACCACGCCAATGGTGCCGTTTACCCAGCGTTTCTCCTTGTCGTTCTTGACAAAGATGACCTGTGCGCCAGGCTTGACCTCCAACTCCATAGGGGCGGGTAGGGAGGTCAGGGGAAACTCGCCCTGGATGGTGCCCTTGAACATGGAGGTGGTACCGTCCAGCGCAGAGAGCTGCTGGTCGTTGATATAGTCCACCGTATCGCGGCGGGTGGCCAGCGTTACCTCGAAGGAATCGGCTCCTGCCGAAACGTTGGAGACGGCTCCCACACGACTGTTGATGGCTTGGATGTCGGCGGTGGTGGCAGCGTTCTCACGGATGCGGTCCAGAATGCCAATGAACTGGGAGTCGTTCTGGCGGTACACCTTGCGGAGTTCGATGCTGACAAGCTGCATCTCCTGCCATACCTTGGCAGAGAAGAAATAGGCTGAGGTGTAGAAGGGCTGCATCAGTCGCCACTCGTCCTCCTTGACCACGGGCTCCAACTGGAAGATGTCGCCCACCAGCAACAGCTGCTTGCCGCCAAAGGGCTCGCGCATGTTGCGACAATAGATGCGCAGCACCTTGTCGATGAAATCGATGATGTCTGCCCGTACCATTGATATCTCGTCGATGATAATCAGTTCAAGCTCGCGTAGCATCTTGGTGGTTACTCCGCTGTACTTCAGGGTTTTGCGGATGTTGCGGGCGTTGTATCGCGTGTCGTTGGGCAGGAGCGGGTGGAAGGGCAGCTTGAAGAACGAGTGAAGCGTCTGGCCTCCGGCGTTGATGGCGGCAATGCCCGTGGGAGCCAGGATGACATGCTTCTTCTTGGTGTTCTTGGCAATATAGCGGAGGAATGTTGACTTACCCGTCCCTGCCTTGCCAGTAAGGAAAAGCGAGCGACGGGTAAACTGAATGATCTGGAGGGCTTGTTGCCACTCCTTATTCTCAAGGTCTAACTCCTCTGTGTTCAATTTTCTATCTTTGTTTGCTTGGGTTCTTCGGCAGCCTGCTGGCTGTTGGGCGTGGTCTGGGTGTTCACGTGGTCGTGATGCTCCTTGGGACGCACCACCTCATTGCCGAACTCGTCAAGTACCATCTCCATCTCGGGTTTTGCAGCCAGGCTATCGACAGCTATCGAGTCGGAGTCGGAAGGAGCCTTGAAGTAACCGCCACAACCATAGTCGTTGATGTTGCCAATGCCCTCGGGCTTGCTGAACTTGGTGCGGTAGTGCTTGAACTGATTGTCGGAAAGCACAGAGCCCAGGAAGTAGCCGCAAATGGGTAGTGCCGTGCGGTTGCCTTGTCCCAGCTGTCCGGTGCGGAAGTGGATGCAACGGTACTCGCCGCCTACCCAGGCACCGCAGACCAACCGGGGCGTTGTGCCGATGAACCAGGCATCGGAGTGGTTGTTCGACGTGCCGGTCTTGCCACCGAAGTCGGTATCGTTGTTGGCGTTGCCCACAAAGCCACGAAGGCGTGACGAGGTGCCGCTCATGCCGCCCATCAGCAACTGCTGGACATAGAAGGCACTCTTGGGAGAGAGCACCTGGCGCTCCTCAGGATTAGCCTCGTAGAGCACGTTGCCGTCGCGGTCCTCAATACGGGTCACCAGTATGGGGTCGATGGCCTTTCCGTTATTCACCGGCGTACAATAGGCACCCACCAGTTCGAGCAGGTTGACATCGCTGGCACCCAGCGTGAGCGAGGGTGTGGCGTCGAGCTTCGACTTGATACCCATCTCGTGGGCCGTAGTGACAATACGGTCGATGCCCACCTCTTGACCCAGACGGACAGCCACGCTGTTGATACTCATGGCAAAAGCCTGCTTCAGGGTGATGTCCATGCCCGAGAAACGTCCGTCGGCATTGGTGGGAGCCCAGGTCACCTCCTTGCCCTTGTCCATCACCTTCATCGAGAAAAATTCGTCCTTGCGGGTGTCGCAGGGGGTAATGCCCTGGTTCATGGCCTCGGCATAGACGAAGAGCTTGAAGGTAGAGCCAGGCTGGCGCATGGCCGTCACCTTGTCGTATTTCCACGTCTTGAAGTCTATGTCGCCCACCCAGGCCTTGACATGTCCGGTCTGAGGCTCTACGGCCACGAAGCCACAATGCATGAAGTGCTCCATATAGCGGATGCTGTCCATGGTGGACATCTCGCGCTCGATGGACCCTTCGTCATAGTCGAACAGCTTGACACGATGGGGGAGGTTCAGGTAGTAGTTGATGGAATCCTGATTGCCGTCGTACTTCTGGCTCAACCATTTATAATAAGGTGTCTTCTTGGCCAGGTCCTCAATGAAGTTGGGTATCTCGATATGGTGCTCGTCCTGCCAGGGGTTGACATTGCCCCAATGCTGGTTGAAGGTCTTCTGAACCTGCTTCATTTGCTTGATGGCAGCCTCCTCGGCATAATGCTGCATGCGACTGTCGAGGGTGGTGTGGATTCTCAGACCTTCGGTATAGTAGGCATAGACGCGGTCGTCGCCATAGTACTCCTTGCACCATTTCTTCATCCAGTCGGCCACCGCCTCGCGGAAGTAGTTGGCATTGCCGTCATAGGCATTCTCAACACTATAGTCCAAGCGGATTTCCTTCTGCTGGAGGTCCTTGCACTCCTGGGCAGTCAGATGACCGTGGCGCAGCATGTTGTCGAGCACCACATTACGACGGCTGAGGGAGTTCTTGGGATTGATGCGGGGATTGTAATAGGTGGTGGCCTTGAGCAGTCCTACCAGAATGGCAGCCTGGTCGGTGGTAAGGAGCTTGGGCGTTGTGCCGAAATAGGTCTTTGCCGCCGTCTTGATGCCGAAGGCGTTGGAACCGAAATCGACCGTGTTGGCATACATGGTCAGAATCTCCCGTTTGTCGAAATACCATTCCAGCTTGTAGGCGGTAATCCACTCCTTGCTCTTCATGATGAGCATCTTCAGGCCTGGGATGTTGCCCAGCAGTCCCGTAGAATACTGCGTGCGGACGCGGAAGAGGTTCTTGGCCAACTGTTGGGTGATGGTGGAAGCACCACGGGCATCACGATGCAGCACATAGTCCTTCAGCGCAGCGCCAAAAGCCTGATAGTCAATGCCATTATGGCGATAGAAACGCTCGTCCTCGGTATCGATAAGGGCTTCCCAGAACTTCGGGTTGACCTCGTCATAGGTCACAGGCATGCGGTTCTCGCTGAAGAACTTGCCGATGACTTTGCCGTCGGCACTATAGATTTGCGAGGCTTCCGCAGGATGGGTGTTCTTGACGTCGTTGATGGAAGGCGACTTGCCAAACAGCCATAGGAAATTGATGTCAACCATCACCAGGTAGAGCAAGAATGTAACGACAAGCGTAGCCATGGCAACACCTGTCTTCACGTACCAGCGGCGCCCCTTGTAGAGACCCTTATACCATTGCCATCCTTTCTGGAAGGATGTTCTAACTTTCTCAACGTATTTATTCATAGTGTGATATAAAATTCAGAATTTCTTGTTGTTGATCGGGATGAAACCACCTGACCTGTTCATCGCGTTTGTACCAGGTGAGTTGTTTGCGGGCATAGCGGCGGGTGTTTCCCTTGATGCGGCTGACCGCTTCGGTTAAGGGCCATCGCCCGTCGAAATAGTCGAAGAGCTCCTTGTATCCTACCGTGTTCAGGGCATTGACATTCCGATAGGGCAACATCGCCCTGGCTTCCTCCAGCAGCCCTTGCTGCATCATGTCGTCCACGCGAAGGTTAATGCGCTGATAGAGCTCGTCGCGGTCGCGGTTCAGCCCTATCTTGATAATCGTGAAAGGACGCGGCTTGCGGGCCTGTGTGCGGAAGGAGGTGTAGGTCTTGCCCGTCTGGTAGCAAATCTCAAGGGCATGGATGACGCGACGATGGTTCTGACGGTCAACCACCTCATAGTGCTCAGGGTCCAGACGCCGAAGGTCTTCACAAAGACTCTCCAGTCCTTCCTCCTGATAGCGGCGCTTCATCTCGTTGCGGATATCGTCGCGAACGGTTGGTATGTCGTCGATGCCGTTGCACACCGCATCGATGTACATCATGCTGCCACCCGAAAGAACCTGGATAGGGGATGAGGAGAATAGCGTTTCTAACAGGCTCAGCACCTCCTGTTCATACATGGAGGCATTATAATAGTCGCGAATGCTCTTGGAACCTACAAAATAGTGGTGAACCTGTTGTAACTGCTCAGTCGTCGGGGAGGCCGTGCCAATCTTCAGTTCCTTGTAGATCTGACGTGAGTCAGCATTGATGATTGGTATGCCGTAGTGTTTGGCAAGCTCGAGGGTGAGTGCCGTTTTCCCTACTGCGGTAGGCCCCGTGATGACGATGAGTTTGTTCATTTACCGGATGACTCCGCGCTTTGAATTCTCTATGAATGAGCAGATATATTCCACCTCTTTGCAGTTGGGATACTTGGCGCGGGCTTCTGCAACACCGTCCTTCAGGATGCCTTTGGCATAGATGATGCGATAGGCATCGTGAATGGCCTCTATCACCTCGTTGGGGAATCCGCGACGGCGAAGGCCAATCAGGTTAACACCTGCATAGCGAACAGGCTCTTTACCCGCAATGACATAAGGAGGAATGTCCTGAGAGGTGCGTGTTCCACCTTGGAACATGATGTAACCGCCAACGTGGAGGAACTGGTGGAACAGGCAGGTGGCCGAGATGATGGCATAGTCATCGACAATCACTTCGCCGGCAAACTTGGTGGAGTTGCCGATGATGCAACCATTGCCTATCTCGCAGTCGTGACCGATGTGCATGTTCTCCATCAGCAGATTGCCGTTACCAACAACCGTCTTGCCCTTGGAAGCAGTACCCCGGCTGATGGTCACATTCTCGCGAATGGAATTGTTGTCACCAATCTCGCAGGTGGTATCTTCGCCTTGGAACTTCAGGTCCTGTGGCTTTGTTGAAATAGATGCACCGGGGAAGAACTCGTTGCCATTACCGATACGGGCACCGTAGTGGATGGTTACATTATTCAAGAACTTATTATTATCACCGATGACTACATTCTTGTCGATGACGCAGAAGGGACCAATCACATTACCGTCGCCAATCTTGGCTTCAGGGTCCACTACTGCTAAAGGATGAATATTATTCATTTACAATTGGACTATTTACTATTTACAATTTATTTGTTCTTCACAATTTGAGCGGTGAAGGTTGCCTCAGCCACCACATGGTCGCCAACGAAGATGTAACCCTTCATCGAAGAGATGCCGTGACGGACGGGGGCCAGCAGGTCAACCTTGAACAGCAGCGTATCGCCTGGAACCACCTTCTGGCGGAACTTCACATCGTCAATCTTCATAAAGTAGGTGGACCAACGCTCGGGCTCTTCCAACGTGTTGAGAACCAGCAGACCGCCACATTGTGCCATAGCCTCAATCTGTAATACGCCCGGCATGACAGGCTCTTCTGGGAAGTGACCCTGGAAGAAAGGCTCGTTGGCTGTCACGTTCTTGATACCCACAATGGTGTTGGCACCCAAGGAGATGACCTTGTCAACCAACTGCATGGGATAGCGGTGGGGCAGGAGTTCGCGAATCTTGTTCACATCCATTACCGGCTCCTCGTTGGGGTCGTAGATGGGTGCCTGGATTTCGTGCTTGCGAATCTCCTTGCGCATCTGACGTGCAAACTTGTTATTGATGGTATGTCCCGGACGGGTGGCAATGATGCGTCCCTTGATGGGCTTGCCAATCAGGGCCATGTCGCCAACGATATCGAGCAGCTTATGGCGTGTACACTCGTTCTCCCAAACCAGCGGCTTGTGCTGGATATATCCCAGTTCGGTGGCGTCACGATGCTCAACACCCAACATGTCGGCCAGCTTGTCTAAGCGCTCCTGAGTAGTCGGACGCTCGTAGATAACGATGGCGTTATCCATGTCGCCGCCCTTGATGAGGTTGGCCTGCAACAGGGGCTCTATGTCGCGTACAAAGACAAAGGTACGAGCCGGGGCTATCTCCGTAGGGAAGTCTTCCACCCGGTTGACGGTGGCAAACTGCGAATTGATAATCTTCGAGTCGAACGAGCACATGGCTGTGAGCGAGAACTCGTCGTCAGGCAGGATGGTAATGCAGGAACCTGTGTTCTCGTCCTTCACCTCTATCTTCTTGCGGATGATATACCAGTCCTTGGGGGCATTCTGCTCCTCAATACCGACCTCTCTTATTTTCTCAACATACTGGACGGCGGAACCGTCGAGAATGGGAAATTCAGGGCCGTTCACCTGGATTATACAGTTGTCAACTCCCAAGGCATAGAGGGCTGCCAAACCATGCTCCACAGTAGAGACACGGACATCGCCCTTGCCCAGAACAGTACCACGCTGGGTATCTACCACGTTTTCAGCAATCGCATCAATAACGGGTTCGCCCTCCAGGTCAATGCGCTTAATCTTGTATCCTGTATTCTCAGGAGCTGGATTAAATGTTACTGTCAGGTTCAAACCAGTATGCAGTCCTTTTCCAAACAAGGAGAAACTGCCTTTAAGTGTCTTCTGTTTCATTATAATTTCTTCTTGAGTTCTTCTAATTCCTTGCGCAGCGCGCTAATTTCCTTATACATGTCGGGCAAGCGACGATAAAGGGCTTTGGCTTTGAAAAAGTCCTTTGGATCCATGGCGGGTGAACCGATGAGATTCTCGCCATTACCCTTGGTGTTACTGATAACGCCACACTGGGCACCCACCATCGTCTTGTCAGCCACATGGATGTGACCGGCGAAACCAGCCTGTCCGCCAACCATACACCAGGCACCAATCTTGGTGGAACCAGCCATGCCGACCTGGGCAGACATGACGGTGTTTTCGCCAATCTCACAATTATGGGCAACCTGAATGAGGTTGTCAAGCTTAACACCCTTGTGGATAACGGTCTGCCCCAAGGTAGAACGGTCGATACAGGTGTTGGCACCTATCTCAACATCGTCCTCAATGATGACGATACCCAACTGGGGAATCTTCTCATAACCTTCGGTATTGGGGGCAAAGCCGAAGCCGTCGGCACCAATCACGCTACCTGCATGGATGGTTACATGCTTGCCAATCTGACAACCGTCGTAGATGGTGACGTTGGGATTAATGATGGAACCGTCGCCAATTTTGACACCTTCACCCACATAGGTGAAAGGACCGATATAGACGTCCTTGCCAATCTGGGCAGACTCGGCAACAAAAGCCAAAGGATGGACGCCCGTCTTCTTGGGAAGCGAGGCAGCATACATCTGCAGGAGCTTGGCCACACACTCATAGGCATTCTTCACACGAATGAGGGTGGTGTTGACAGGCTTCTCCAGTACGACATCCTCATTGATGAGTACGATGCTGGCTTTGGTTTCATATATATACGGGGTGTATTTGGGGTTTGAAAGGAAGGTAATAGCGCCTTCCTGACCTTCTTCAATCTTAGCAAACGTGCTGACAGTAGCATTCTCATTGCCTTCCACACGACCGCCGATAAAATCGGCTATTTGCTTGGCTGTAAATTGCATCATATAATCTGAGTTTTAATAAACGCTGCAAAGTTACAAAAATTTTCTTAAACTCGTTGATAACAAAGGTAATATTTACGTATTTTTTTCGAAAGTAATTGCACATTTAAGATTTCGGAAGCCTCTGAAATGTCCTTTACGGTACCGTCTTTGTATAATATTCCGATACTGTCGTCCTCGGGATTATACATGTCTTTCCCTATCTCCGTCAGGGAGAGCATATAGCTGGCGTCCTCCTCTGGAATGCCCATGGAAACGGCTATCTGGCGCATTTTCTCCTGCAAATATTCATCAGAGGGGCACTCTTCTGTTACCTCTACTTTGAAGAGGTGACGGTCAATCATGTCGGTAGCCAACGTCGCCAGAATCTTGTCATCGCTATGTTTCCATACTTTTAACGCACTCCAGATGTCGGAATCGTCCAGTTCCGCATACATCTGCAAGGTCTCAGGATGATGGGCAAACCATTCGGCATCAATGTCGTTCTTAAGGAAATAGGCGAGGGCAGGGGTGGCAAAGATGTCTTGCCCGTGATGCACCAGGTATTTGGCGCGGCGAAGCGTATTCACCAGCACCTTTTCATATCCCACGGCCGTCTTGTGCAGATAGACTTGCCAATACATCAGGCGGCGCGTGGTCAGATAGTTCTCGATGGAGTAGATACCCTTGGAATCGACCACCAGTTTGTCGTCCTTCACATTCAGCATCTTGATGATACGGGCCGAACCGATATTCCCCTCTGTCACGCCAGTATAGAAAGAGTCGCGACGCAGATAGTCCAAACGGTCCATGTCCAACTGGCTGGATATGAGCTGATGGAAAATTTTGTTAGGATATTCGTCCTTGAAAATGGATATGGCCAGATTCAGCTGTTCCTTCAAGTCGCGGTTCATCTGTTCCATCATCAACAGGGAGATATCCTCATGGGAAATACCATGAATCAGGGTATTCTCCAATACATGCGAGAAAGGACCATGTCCGATGTCATGCATCAGAATGGCCGCTTGTACCGCCTCCGCTTCGGAATCGAAAATGTAAATTCCTTTTTCCGTCAACGACTTGATAGCCTCTGACATTAGGTGGAAGGCTCCCAAAGAATGCTGGAAACGGGTGTGGCGGGCTCCTGGATAGACCACGGAAGCCAGACCTAACTGGTTGATACGGTTAAGACGTTGAAAAAAAGGATGCTGTACGATATCATACAGCAGTCCTCTTTTAATTTTGATAAACCCGAAAACGGGATCACTTATAATTTTATGTTCGTTCATCTTTTAATAGAATAGCATAGACAGCAGGTATGCCACAATGGTCGATGTGAACACACAGATCAGACCAGGCATCATAAACGAGTGGTTTAATAGGTATTTACCAATAATCGTTGTACCTGAGCGGTCGAAGTTCACCGTGGCAATATCGCTGGGGTAGTTGGGGATAAAGAAATATCCGTAAACCGAAGGTAATACGCCCAGGAGGATAGGACCGGCAATGCCTAACGAGTAAGCCAAGGGCAACATGGCAACCACCACAGCACCTTGCGAATTGATGAGTACCGAAACCAGGAAGAAAACAAATGCAATAGACCA
>LXOW01070512.1_pt1 | contig 13072 bp, 11 predicted proteins | sample 1368591 | NCBI WGS metagenome assembly LXOW01 (sample SAMN04884650, study PRJNA319009) | bovine gut metagenome | isolation source: Cow rumen | host: Bos taurus | place: Italy: Legnaro (PD) | collected 2014-07-09
ATCATCCTGGCCGCCACCAACCGTGCCGACATGCTCGACTCCGCCTTGCTACGTGCAGGTCGTTTTGACCGTCAGATACACGTCGATCTCCCCGACCTCAACGAACGCAAGGAGGTCTTCAAAGTACATCTCAAGCCCGTAAAGACCGACGACAGCGTAGATATCGACTTCCTGGCCCGTCAGACACCGGGCTTCTCAGGTGCCGACATTGCCAATGTCTGCAACGAGGCTGCGCTGATTGCAGCCCGCCATAACAGTCAGACCGTGAAGAAACAGGATTTCCTCGATGCCGTCGATCGTATCATTGGTGGTCTGGAGAAGAAGACCAAGGTGATGACGCAGGCTGAGAAACGCTCCATCGCCATTCACGAGGCAGGCCACGCTACCATTTCCTGGTTCACGGAGTTTGCCAACCCATTGGTGAAGGTCAGCATCGTTCCCCGCGGTCAGGCCCTCGGTGCCGCCTGGTATCTCCCTGAGGAGCGTGTTCTCCAGACAAAGGAAGCCATGCTCGACGAGATGTGTTCTCTGCTTGGAGGTCGTGCTGCTGAAGAACTCTTCGTCGGCCATATCTCCACAGGTGCGATGAACGATCTTGAGCGCGTCACGAAACAGGCCTATGGTATGATTGCCTACGCCGGCATGAGCGACAAGCTGCCCAATGTCTGCTACTACAACAACGCCGAATACCAGTTCCAGAAGCCTTATTCTGAGACAACGGCCAAGATTATGGATGACGAGGTGCTACGTATGATCAACGAACAGTACGAGCGCGCCAAAAAGATCCTGACAGAACATGCTGAAGGTCACGCCCAACTGGCACAGTTGCTCGTGGACCGTGAGGTCATCTTCGCAGAGGATGTCGAGAAGATCTTTGGCAAGCGCCCTTGGACCAGTCGCGCCGAAGAACTGCTGGAGGCCCAGATGAAGGCCGACGCTGAACGTATGGCCGAGGAGCGCGGCAGACAGTTGGAAGCCGAAGCCAANNGTTCGACAACACGGAAAAAGAAGAGAAAGAAGCATAAAGAAGTTATGAAGAATTTCATTGTCAGAACCATTACGGCGGTATTTTTCGTGGCCGCCATCGTCAGCTGTTTCCTGCGCGCTGAGGCCATGGTACTGCTCTTTGCCTTGGTCACCGGACTCACCGTCTGGGAGTTCACCGGACTTGTCAACGACCGTGACAACATCACTGTCAACCGTATGATCTGCACCGTGGCAGGCGTCTATTTCTTTTTCGCCATGGCCGCCTACAACAGTGGCATCACTGCTGCCAGTATCTTCATCCCCTATCTCGTCACCCTCATCTACCTGATGGTGGCAGAGCTCTATCTGAAGCATCCTGACCCCGTCGGCGACTGGGCTTATACAATGATGAGCCAGCTCTACATCGCCCTGCCCTTCTCGCTGCTCAACGTGTTGGCCTTCCAGTCTGGCACCGAGGGGATTCACTACGTGTGGACGCTTCCACTCTCCGTCTTTATCTTCCTATGGGTCAACGATGCCGGAGCCTACATCTGTGGTTCACTGCTGGGCAAGCACAAGCTATTCCCCCGCATCTCACCAGGTAAGTCTTGGGAAGGCAGCGTCGGTGGTGGCATTCTCGTGATGCTGGTAGCCGTACTCATCTGGCACCTTACCGAACAATACGGTCTTAACGAAGCTGGGCTGACTCATCTACAGTGGGCAGGTCTCGGTCTGGTCATCGTCATCTTCGGCACCTGGGGCGACCTTGTCGAGTCACTCTTCAAGCGCACCCTTGGCATCAAGGACAGCGGTCATATCCTTCCTGGTCACGGTGGCATGCTCGACCGTTTCGACTCCACCCTTCTGGCCATCCCCGCCGCAGTGGTGTATCTCTATACGCTAACGATGATTTAACCAAATGAATGGGGGATGCCGATTGGCATCCCCCATTCATTATTTCTTCACTTCATAAAGCACTTGGAGGGTCGGGGTGTAGGTGTTTTCGAGGGTGAGGGTGACGAAACCGCCATCAGTCTCGAACTTCGCAATCTTGTGATCGTCACCATGCTTCGGCATATTGGGCCAGGCGCCGAAATCCTTCTCAAACTGGTCTCTCATCTCCTGCCAGAGCTGACGAGTACTGTCGTTAGTAGAGATTTTGTAGTTCTCCTGCAGAGCTATGAGCTGACCGTCTTTCTGAGCCAGCATCAGACGGAACTTCTCCCCAGGATTAGCCATCACGACACGCGTGAAGGCGGAATCAGTCTTAGCGGAGTCAACCGCAAAGCCACGAGCCTGCATGGAGTCGATAAACGTCTGGAAAGGAAGAGCCATCGACAAGCCACGATACTTCAACTCTTTCTGTTCACTGCTGCAGGCGCAAAGCACCAAAAAAGCCACAAGGGCCACTGAAATCTTCTTCATATTCGTATGGTTATTGAGTTTATGGCAGCAAAATTACGAATTATTTTCGATTTTCACCTCATCTTAGCCGTTTTTTCTTAAGATTTTACTACCTTTGCACCCATGTTTATACTTGGCATCACCCTAACAGCTCTTTCGGCAGCTTGTTTCCCGGAAGACACCGACACCATCCGCAGTGAACGGTTAGAGGAGGTTATCATCACCTCCAACTCCGCACGTCAGCGCATCCAGAATGTGCAGACTGGCGCCGAAGTGCTGCAGATAGAGGACCTGACAACCGCACCACAGCTGTTCGGCGAGAACGACATCATGCGCTCTATCCAACTGCTGCCTGGTGTGAAGTCGGAGAGCGACGCCTCCAGCAGTTTCCAGGTACGTGGTGGCACATCGGCACAGAACCAAGTGCTATTTGACAATACCCCAGTCTATAACGTGGGGCACATGGGCGGTCTTTTCTCTGCCTTCAACGACGATGCGTTGGCCTCTGGTACGCTCTACAAGGGACTGCTCCCGGCTCAGTATGGCGGTGCTTCATCAGCCGTGCTCGACATCACGGGGCGGACGGGTGACCGTCACCACTATCACGGTGGTGCCACCATCGGCCTGCTATCAGCAAAGGGCACTATCGAGGGGCCTATCCTGAAAGACAAGGCAGCATTCCTCATCACCGCGCGCCGTACGTATATGGATATGTTCCTGAAACTCTCACCCGACTTCAAGAACAACACCCTCTATTTCTATGACATCAATGCGAAACTGGACTGGACGCTCGACAAGCGTAACCAACTGTTCCTGACATTCTTCACTGGCTACGACCGTACCGCCGTAGAGGATATGATTGATGTAAAATGGAACAACATGACGACCAGTCTGAAATGGCTGCACCACTTCAATGGAGGCTCCAATTCGCAGACCACCTTATATTATAGTGGCTATCAGACCGACAACGGNNCTGAAGGCTGGCTTCCAATCGTCGCTATTCAACGTGAAATCGGCAGAATGGCAGATTGTCAGCAAATACAACAAGGAGGAACGCCGCGCCTGGGAGAATACGGCCTGGGTGAACGGCACGTTTGAATTCGATCGTCTCACGGCCTCACTCGGACTGCGTTTCGACGCTTTCTCGCCCCTCGGCGGCTCGCTCTACTACGACATCGCCGATGACGGCAGCATCGACTGGTACTACAACTATGGGAAGAACCAGATCGTGACAACACACTACGTGCTGGAGCCACGCGCCAGCCTTAGCTATCAGATGACGCATGAAGCCAGCGTCAAACTGGGCTATGCCCGCACCTCACAAAACATCCACGCCCTGCGTAACCAGAACACCTCTACCCCCTTCGACCGCTATGCCATCAGCAGTAACATCATCAAGCCCGAAGTGGCCGATCAGGTAAGTGCTGGCCTCTATATGATGACACCATCGCAAGAATACGACTATTCATTGGAGGCCTACTACAGGAAGACCCGCAACGTGATTGACTACCGCGACGGCAAGTCGTTCAGAAGCGAGATTGAGATAGAGCGNNAGCCTGACGGGATGGATCGCCTACACCCTTGCCTGGTCGAAGACACGCATCGATGGCATCAATGGAGGTGAATGGTATGACGCCAACAACGACCGACGCCACGACATCAACATCGTAGGCATGTATCGGCTGAACGACAACTGGACCTTCAACGCAGCCTGGATCTTCAACAGCGGACAAGCCTTCACCGCCCCCAGTGGCAAATACCAGATCATCGACAACTGGATCTACTACTACGCTGAGCGCAACGGCTACCGTGCACCAGACTACCACCGCCTGGACGTCAGTGCCATCTGGACGCATAAGAAACCTAAGTACACCACCCAGTGGGTCTTCGGCATCTATAACCTCTACAACCGTTACAACCCGTTCCTCATTAATTTCGAGGACAGCGAAAACGGTGCACGTACGCGAGCCGTGCAATACAGTCTCTTCGGTATCATACCGTCGGTAGCTTTCAACATCAAATTCTGAACATCAATGAGAAGAATAAGCGAAATACTCACCCTAGTTGGGATACTCATCCTATTTGGCTCCTGCAAGAAGGACATTGAGATCGACTATCACCGTGTGGCTCCGCTCTATGTGGTCGAAGCCTCAGTGAGCAACGACGGCATGAAGGCACGTGTCAGCCGTACGAACGCCATGGATGACAACACAACGGTCAGTGACATCACTGGAGCCACGGTAATCGTCACTGGCAATGACGGCACCCGTGAGCTGCTCTTACACAAAGGCAAGGGCATCTACCAATCAAAAGCTACGGGGACGCCCGATGTGGTCTATACCATTGACGTCGATGTTGACGGCCAACACTTTACGTCGAGTTCGACCATGCAGAAAGACCCCATTGTCAATGATTTCTACTTCATCCGGAAAAAGATCGTGGGCGAGAACTTCCTGATGGCCAAGTTGCTGATACAGGATATCCTCAATGAGGATAACTACTATTTCGCTCATCTCTACCGTAACGGTACCGGCTTCAGATGGGCCGTCAAGAAAGATGATACCGACCCCAACAAGGAGCAACAGATATTGTTCACCTTCGCAAGGGAAGGAAGCGATGACAAAGATCTGCCTCAGGAAGGCGACCGTTTCCGTCTGGAGGTGCGCACTATCGACAAGAAAAGCTACGACTATCTCTTCTCCATGCAACAGATGGACAATACCGGCACAAACCCGCTTCCCGATTTCACCGGCGGGTGTTTAGGATATTTCTCTGCCTTTAGTCAAGTCACAGAGAATTTTGTATTCCACTATGACAAAGTGAGCGAAGAGGAATAAATCAATGGCTATTGCTGCTTGTAAATGTTCACGGTGATGGTTACACCAAAAGTCCCCATGACATAGCGCAACCGTACCACATCCTCCGTAAACGAGACCACCTGCATCAAGAGTTTCTGCTTTTCGCTATACTCATCGATGTATTCCAACCGCAAGTTACTGTTATCACACTGATAAGTACCTTCAGAAGTGATTTCTCCATCCTTGCTGAGGGCCTGGAAGGAACCCTTTCTTACCATGCCGTTATAGGAGCCGTCACCAAGGAAGATCAGTTTTTGGATTGGCAGAGCATCCGGATCCAGTTCAGCGTCACCTTCTATCACCACATCATCAGGATTCGTGCCACGATGCCAGGTGCCCACAATCGTATCACCGATTCGCCGGCCATCGTCATCACCGCCGGTACAACCTATCAACAGAAGCAGTAAGACAAAAAAGGCAGAAGCCCTGGCAATACCAGAGCTTCCAAAGCCTATATGATTGAACCTATACATCGCCATTTACTTCACGTTACCAACATTCACGAGGTATTCGGCAATCTGCACAGCATTCAGGGCAGCACCCTTACGTATCTGGTCGCCAGAGAGCCAGAAAGTCAGACCACAGTCATCGCTGAGATCCTTACGGATACGACCTACATAGACATCATCCTTGCCAGCAGTCTCCAACGGCATCGGATAGGTCAGTGTAGCAGGATCGTCCTTCAATGTACAACCGGGAGCGGCAGCGATGGCTTTCTGGGCCTCCTCGACGCTGATGGGCTTCTCTGTCTCGATCCATACCGACTCTGAGTGTGAACGCAGCGAACTGACACGCACACACATGGCCGAGCACTTGGCATCGGTATGCATGATCTTACGGGTCTCGTTGTACATCTTCATCTCTTCTTTCGTATAGCCATTGGGCTGGAACACGTCAATCTGAGGTATCACATTATAAGCCAGCTGATGAGCGAACTTCTTGATGGTCTTTACTTCACCCTCTTCTACCATCTCCTTATACTGCTGCTGCAACTCAGCCATCGCAGCGGCACCGGCACCAGAGGCACTCTGATAACTGGCCACATGGATGCGCTTGATATGAGAGATCTGCTCCAGCGGCTGGAGCACCACTACCATCATGATGGTGGTACAGTTCGGGTTGGCGATGATGCCACGGGGACGGTTCAGGGCATCCTCAGCATTGCACTCCGGCACCACGAGGGGCACATCCTCATCCATACGGAAAGCACTGGAGTTGTCGATCATCACGGCACCATACTTCGTGATGGTCTCAGCAAACTCCTTTGACGTACCGGCACCGGCACTGGTAAAGGCGATATCGACATCCTTGAAGTCATCATTATGCTGAAGCAACTTCACTTCAATCTCCTTGCCCTTAAAGGTATATTTGCGTCCGGCACTGCGCTCTGATCCGAACAGCACCAGTTCATCCATGGGGAAATTCCTCTCATCAAGAATGCGCAGGAACTCCTGTCCTACGGCTCCACTTGCACCTACAATTGCTACTTTCATCTTGCCTAATTCTTTAATTGGTTTATAATTTGGCTGCAAAGTTATATAAAAAATGGAACACAGAGACACAGAGATACAGAGTTTTTTGTTTTTTTATTAAAATTCTCCGTATCTCTGTGTCTCTGTGTTTAAAAAATATCGTAACTTTGCACGCAAAATGACACTATTGGCAACATATTTCCCCATCACCGACCCCACACTGATCTTCTTTGTGGTACTGCTGATTATACTCTTTGCACCGATCGTGATGAGTAAACTGCGTATCCCCCACATCATCGGCATGGTACTGGCAGGCGTCCTGATCGGAAAATATGGGTTCAACATCCTTGAGCGTGACAACTCCTTTGAACTGTTCGGACGCGTAGGACTCTACTACATTATGTTCCTCGCCGGTCTTGAGATGGACATGGAGGGTGTCAAGAAGCACTCCCGACAATTCGTCATCTTCGGACTGCTCACTTGTTTCGTACCGCTTCTCCTGACCTATATCATGGCGATAACCCTGCTCGACTATTCTGGGACAGCCTCATTCCTGCTCGGTTGCATCATGGCCTCCAACACGCTGATAGCCTATCCCATCGTAGGACGTTACGGTCTTCAGCGCCATCCGAGTGTCACCCTCAGTGTCGGATCATCCATGATTTCCCTGTTCATGGCACTCGTCATGCTGGCAGCCCTTGCCGGTTCGTACGAGGAAGACAGTACTTGGCTCTTCTGGCCGCTGTTCATCCTGAAGTTCGCCATTTTCTGTCTGGTAAGCATCCTCTTCATTCCAAAGCTGACGCGTTATTTCCTGCGCAGATACAGCGATGCGGTCATGCAGTATATCTTTGTACTGGCCATCATGTTCCTGAGTGCTGCCTTTACGTCACTTATCGGACTGGAAGGTATTTTCGGTGCCTTCTTCTCCGGTCTGATACTGAACCGCTATATCCCCCGTGTGTCACCGCTGATGAACCGCATCGAGTTTATCGGCAACGCCCTGTTTATCCCTTATTTCCTGATTGGTGTGGGAATGCTCATCAACATCAGCACGATCTTTGAAGGACCAGGTATGGTCTGGACCGTGTTCCTCATCGTCTTCTTCGGCACCTTTGGAAAAGCGCTTGCTGCCTACATCTCAAGTCTGTTGTTCCGACTGCCCCAAGCAGACGGTCACATGATGTTCGGTCTGACCTCTGCCCATGCTGCCGGCGCAATCGCCATGGTGATGGTGGGCATGCGACTGGAGGTAGCCCCTGGGGAGTACCTGATCAACGACATCATGCTAAACGGTGTCATCATGATGATTCTCTTCACTTGTATCATCAGTACCCTGATGACCCAACATGCCGCCAAGCAGATCATCATTCAGGAGAGGACCCATCTGCAGACAGACACCCCCAAGGAGGATGACGAGAAGATCCTGCTCTGCGTGAAATACCCAGAAATCGCCCCTCAGTTGCTCGACCTCGCTATGCTGATACGCAACCACCGGCTGAAACGTGAACTAGTAGCACTCAATGTGGTCTATGACGGACAGAACAGCAACCGAGACAGGAACAACGGCATTCAGCTTCTTGAACAACTACAGCGACAGGCAAGTGCCTCAGACATCAGAGTGCAGACGCAGGTACGTCTGGCGACGAACATCGCCAACGGTATCAAGCATGCCTTCCGGGAGTTCGGTTGTTCGGAGATTATCATGGGTATGCACGTACATACAGACACCAATCCCCGCTTCTGGGGAGAGTTCATACAGAGCCTTTATAACGGTCTGAACCGACAGATATTTCTCACCCGTTTCGTTCAGCCGATGTCCACACTGCGCCGCATACGGGTGGCCGTACCTTCCCGAGCAGAGTTTGAACCCGGCTTCCACCGTTGGCTTGAACGTCTCTGCCGTATGGCAGGACAACTCGACTGCCGTATCCAGTTCCATGGACGTCAGGAGTCATTGGTACTGATAGCAGAGTATATCAACAACCGCCATCCCAGCGTTCGCACCGAATACACGCCCATGGCACATTGGAACGAGCTGCCACAACTGGCTTCAGACATGGCAGAAGACCATCTTTTCGTAGTTGTCACCGCCCGAAAAGGCACCATCTCCTATAAGAACGCACTGGAGCGGTTGCCTGACGAACTGCAGAAATACTTCTCTGGCAAGAACCTGATGATCATCTTCCCAGACCAGTTCGGTGAGCAGAAGGACGAACAGATGAGCTTCACCGAGGCTCAGCACCATGAGGAGAAGAGTATCTATGACACCATCCTCCGCTGGTTACATCAAAGGAAAGTAAAACATTAAAGAAATGATTGACATTAGACATATCACCAAAAGTTTCGGCACCCTGCAGGTGCTGAAAGGCATCGACCTCCATATCAACAAGAGTGAGGTCGTAAGCATTGTAGGACCCAGTGGTGCCGGCAAGACGACACTGCTACAGATTATCGGTACCCTTGACCGTCCTGACAGCGGCACCGTTGTCATTGAAGGCATTGATACCAGTCAGCTATCCACAAAGAAGCTGTCCGACTTCCGCAACCGGCATCTCGGTTTCGTGTTCCAGTTCCACCAGCTGCTCCCTGAGTTCACGGCCATTGAGAACATCATGATACCTGCTTATATTGCAGGTGTCTCCAATAAACAGGCCCGTCAACGGGCAGAGGAGTTGTTGGACTTTCTGAAACTCTCTGACCGTGCCACGCACAAGCCTAACGAACTGTCAGGAGGTGAGAAACAGCGCATTGCCGTTGCCCGTGCGCTGGTGAACAAGCCTGCCGTCATCCTCGCAGACGAACCGTCCGGCTCGCTTGACACGAAAAACAAGGAAGAACTGCACCAGTTGTTCTTTGATCTGCGCGACCAGTTTGGCCAGACCTTTGTTATCGTGACCCACGACGAAGCACTGGCAGCTGTCACCGACCGCACCATCCACATGCGTGACGGCATCATCGAAACACCACTCATCCCACAACCCTTAGAAGAAGAAACATGCTTACCCTTGGAGACTACAATACCCTCAGAATCGTAAAGTCAGTCGATTTCGGACTTTACCTGGACGGCGGTGAAGAAGGCGAGATCCTTCTCCCACAACGTTANNGAGTTCGCTTGGTTGGAAGTGGCATGGGTCAACCAGTATGGTGCTTTCCTGAAATGGGGACTGATGAAGGATCTCTTCTGTCCCTTCCGTGAACAGAAGATGCGCATGGAACAAGGCCATAGCTACATCGTCTATATCAAGGTGGATGAAGACAGCTACCGCTTAATGGCTACCGCCAAGATTGACAAGTATCTCTCGTTACCGACAAAGGAAGAAGAAAACGCCCTCAAACACGGCACCCAGGTTGAGATATTGGTATGGCAGAAAACCGACCTCGGTTTCAAGGCCATCATCAACAACCGCTACCAAGGACTGCTCTATGAGAATCAGATCTTCCAGCCCATTCATAGCGGTGACCGTCTGACGGCTTACATCGACCACGTGCGTCAGGACGGCAAGATCGACCTGACCCTCCAAGCCACAGGCAGACAGCACACACTCGACTTCGCCGAGGTGCTGTTGCGCTACCTCTACGAAAACGATGGTCACTGTAATCTTGGCGACAAGTCACCCGCCGAACTCATCTACGACCGTTTCCAAGTCTCCAAGAAAGCCTATAAGAAAGCTATCGGCGACCTGTATCGCCGCCGGCTGATCACCATAGAAGAAGAAGGTATCCGCCTGGTCAAATAAGAAAGCCTCGCCAGTTGGCGAGGCTTTCTTATTTAGAACTCTGCAGATTTCGGTGTTCTGGGGAACGGAATGACATCGCGAATATTCTGCATGCCCGTCACGAACAAGATCAGGCGCTCGAAACCAAGTCCGAAGCCTGCATGCGGACAAGAACCCCAGCGACGGGTATCGATATACCACCACAGATGGGTCTGATCCATCTCACGACGCTCAATCTCGCCCATCAGTTTCTCATAGCTCTCTTCACGCACAGAGCCACCGATGATCTCACCGATCTGCGGGAACAGCACGTCAGTGCCCTGCATCGTCGGTCCAGGAGCCACAGCACCCTTGTATCCGACAGAACCACCATCAGCAGTCTCCTCATTCTGCTTCATATAGAACGACTTGAATGCACGGGGATAGTCGGTCATGATGACAGGCTTCTTGAAATGCTCCTCTACGAGATAACGCTCATGCTCAGAAGCCAGGTCGTCACCCCAATTACAGGGGAACTCAAACTTCTTACCGCTCTTGATTGCTTCCTGCAGGATGTTGATACCCTCCGTATATGGCAAACGTACGAAAGTCTCCTTCAGTACACCTTCTAGACGCTCGATGAGCGTTTTGTCAATCATCTTATTGAGGAACTCAAGATCGTCCTTGCAGTGATCCAATGCCCAACGCACGCAGTACTTGATGAAATCCTCCTCGAGATCCATCAGTTCCTCCTGATCGATGAAGGCCACCTCTGGCTCCACCATCCAGAACTCAGCCAGATGGCGCGGTGTATTGGAATTCTCAGCGCGGAAGGTCGGACCGAAGGTGTAGATAGCCCCCAGTGCCGTAGCACCAAGTTCACCTTCCAGCTGACCAGACACCGTCAGTGAGGTCTGCTCACCAAAGAAATCGTCGTCGTAGATGATCTTGCCGTCCTCTCCCTTCTTCAGGTCATAGAGATTCTTCGTCGTCACTTGGAACATATTGCCGGCACCCTCACAATCCGAGGCCGTAATCAGTGGCGTGTGGAAATAGAAGAAGCCATGCTCATGGAAATAAGTATGGATGGCCATGGCCATGTTATGACGGATACGCATCACGGCACCGAAAGTATTTGTACGCAGACGCATATGAGCGTTCTTACGCATAGCCTCGAAAGACTGTCCCTTCTTCTGCATAGGATAGTCGTTGCCACAGAGGCCATAGATCTCGACCGTCTCGGCCTGAATCTCGGAAGGCTGTCCTGCCGCAGGCGACTCGACAAGCTTACCCGTGGCACAGATGCAGGCACCGGTAGTGACCTGTTTCAGGATCTCTTCACTTACTTTTGCAGGATCGACCACAACCTGAACGTTCTTGATGGTCGAACCATCATTCAGAGCGATAAAGTCAACTGCCTTTGAGCTACGGTGCGTGCGCACCCAACCCTTTACACAGATATCCTTACCGTATTCCGTGCTCTTCAGCACGTCAATGATCTTAGTTCGTTTCATTACCTTTTTACTCTTCCCTTTTCACTATTCACTATTCACTTTTACCTTACCTTTACTCATAGGCTCCCATACGCAGACGGTCAACCTCCTCCTCGGTGAGGTAACGCCAGTCACCGCGCTTCAGGTTCTTCTTCGTCAGACCGGCAAACTGCACACGGTCCAGTTTCTGTACCCGATAGCCGAGTGACTCGAAGATACGGCGCACGATACGGTTCTTACCACTATGGATCTCAATACCTACCTGCTTCTTGTCTGTCGGATGAGCGTACTGCACGTCGTCAGCCTTGATCTCACCGTCTTCCAGCTGGATACCCTCCAAGATCTGCTGCAGATCACGAGCCGTCACATTCTTATCGAGATAAACGTGATAGATCTTCTTCTTCAGATACTTCGGATGTGTCAGCTTAGAAGCCAGGTCACCGTCGTTCGTCAGCAAGAGTACACCTGTGGTATTGCGGTCCAGGCGTCCAACGGGATAGATGCGCTCCGTGCAAGCATTCTTCACCAGATCCAAGACCGTCTTACGCTGCTGGGGATCGTCACTGGTCGTCACATAGTCTTTCGGCTTATTGAGCAGCACATAGACCTTCTTCTCGATGGTCACAGGCTGATCGTGGAACTTCACTTCATCGGTACGCAGGATCTTCGTACCCAGTTCGGTAACCACCTGTCCATTGACGGTGACGACACCAGCCTGGATAAACTCATCAGCCTCACGACGGCTGCAGATACCAGCATTAGCCAGGAACTTATTCAAGCGCAGAGGCTCATTGGGATCATAGTTGATCTCCTTATACTCGATACGCTTCTTCATGCTATATTTTGCATTCGGATCGTAGTCGGCCGTATGCTGACGAGGACCTTTCTTATAAGGTGCTGCTCCGTAAGGCTTACCATAACTGGGCTTATTGCCATAGTTAGAATTGTAGCCACCCTGACGAGGCTGACCGTAGCTGGGACGCTGCTGATAGCCGCCCTGGCGCTGCTGGCCATAGCCACCCTGACGGGGCTGACCGTAGCTGGGACGCTGCTGATAGCCACCCTGACGCTGACCATACTCGCCCTGCTGACGAGGCTGATAACCGCCTTGACGAGGCTGGTAACCGCCCTGGCGGGGCTGACCATAGCTGGGACGCTGCTGATAGCCACCCTCATAGTTG
>LXOW01456949.1_pt2 | contig 13069 bp, 15 predicted proteins | sample 1368591 | NCBI WGS metagenome assembly LXOW01 (sample SAMN04884650, study PRJNA319009) | bovine gut metagenome | isolation source: Cow rumen | host: Bos taurus | place: Italy: Legnaro (PD) | collected 2014-07-09
CGGGGCACGGACAGCGTCACCTTCCGGCCTGAGCGCAGGCTCAGCATCTGGGCGAGCTGCTCAGCGTCCCCCACGGGGCAGGACAGCAGCACCTCCCGGGGCGGCAGGATGCCGTCCCGATCGTAGAACTGCGCGAGGAAGGCGGAGAGGACGTCCGCCGGATCGTCCTCGTCTACGGCGGNNCCGTCCCCACGATCTTCCCCTGCCGCAGGAACAGGGCGAACACCATGGCCCGATCCTCCAGCTTGGCGGGGGCGAAGATATCCGCTTCCGTCTCCTTGGGGAAGATGGCCACCTGCTTCTCGTTGAGGCCCTCGATGGAGCGGATCTGGTCCCGGAGCCGGGCGGCCCGCTCGAACTCCAGGTTCGCCGCCGCTTCCTCCATTTGGGCGCGCAAATCCGCCATAACCTTCTCCGTGCGCCCCTCCAGAAAGGAGATGACCTCCTTCACGTATCCGTGGTACACCTCCCGGCTCACGTTCCCGGAGCAGGGGGCGCAGCACTTGCCGATGTGGTACATGAGGCAGGGCCGCTCCCGCCGGGCGATGGACCGGGCCATGTCCTTCCGGCAGGGCCGGATGGGGAAGTGGGCCCGAATGATAGCCACCTGTTCCCGCAGGACGATGGCGGAAAGGTAGGGCCCCAGATAGGTGGCTCCGTCCTGTTTGATGCGGCGCACCACCTCCACCCGGGGGAAATCCTGCCTGAGGTCGATCCGCACGTAGGGAAAATGCTTGTCGTCCTTCAGGAGGATGTTATACTTGGGCATGAACTCCTTGATGAGGTTGCTCTCCAACGAGAGGGCCTCCATCTCGTTGTTCACGCCGATGGTCTCAAAGTCCGCGATGTGGCTGACCATGGCCCGGACCTTGGGCGTATGGTCCTTGCCCGCCTGAAAGTACTGGCTGACCCGGTTCTTCAGGCTGACGGCCTTGCCCACGTAGATCACCGTGCCCGTATCGTCCAGCATCTTGTAGACGCCGGGGGTGTCGGGCAGAAGCTTCAGTTTGTCGGCGATGACCTGGTTCATAACACCCGGTGCCGCCGGTCGATCACGCCAGCCTCCAGCAGCATCTCGTAGAGGGTGGGGGCGGGCATGCCGATGATGTTGAAATAGTTCCCCGTAAGACTATCCACGAACAGGCTGGCCGGCCCCTGTACCCCGTAGGACCCCGCCTTGTCCAGAGGGTCCCCGGTGCCCACGTACCAGTCGATCTCTTCGTCGGTCATGGGCCGAAAGGTCACGTCCGTCCGGACGGAACGCACGTCCGCCCGGCCCGGAGTCAGCACGCAAATGCCGGTGTACACGATATGGCTCCGGCCGGACAGAAGCCGCAGATACTCCTTGGCCCGCTCCGGTGTATGGGGCTTGCCCAGCACCCGGCCGTCCAGGTCCACCACCGTGTCCGCGCCGATGACGCAGTCGTTGGGGTGCATGCTGAACACGGCCCTGGCCTTCTGCCGGGCCAGCGCCTTCACCAGCTCCTGGGGCGTAGCGCCGGCCGGGGGCACCTCCTGCACGTGGCTTTCGATGACCTCGAAGGGAATGTCCATCAGGGTCAATATCTCCCGCCGCCGGGGGGATTGGGAGGCGAGGATGATCTTCATAGGTCCTCCAGCAGCAGCCCCACGGGGCAGTGGTCGCTGCCGTACACGTGGCTCAGGATCAGGCTGTCCTTCACTCTCTCCATGAGCCGCTCGCTGACCAAAAAGTAGTCGATGCGCCAGCCGGCGTTGTTCTCCCGGGCGTGGAAGCGATAGCTCCACCAGGAGTACCTGTCCCGCGCGTCCGGGTACAGGCGCCGGAAGGTGTCCGCAAAGCCGCCGGACAGCAGCGCCGTCATCTTTGAGCGCTCCTCGTCGGTGAACCCGGCGTTCATCCGGTTCGATTTGGGGTTCTTGATGTCGATCTCCTCGTGGGCCACGTTCAGATCCCCGCAGACGATCACCGGCTTCTTCTCGTCCAGCCCCTTCAAATAGGCCAAAAAGGCGTCCTCCCAGACCATGCGGTAGGAAAGGCGGCGAAGCCCGTCCTGGGAGTTGGGGGTGTAGACGGTGACGAAATAGAAGTCGGGGTATTCCGCCGTGATCACCCGGCCCTCGTGGTCGTGCTCCTCGATGCCCATGCCGAAGGTCACGGCAAGGGGCGGCTCCTTGGCCAGCAGGGCGGTGCCGGAATAGCCCTTCTTCTCGGCGCTGTTGAACCACATCGAATAGCCGGGCAGGTCGAAAGCTGCCTGCTCGGGCTGCATCTTGGTCTCCTGCAGGGCCAGGATATCCGGCTGCTCAGATTGAACGAAATCCAGAAAGCCCTTGGTGAGACAGGCCCGAAGGCCGTTTACGTTCCATGAGATCAGTTTCATGGGCCCATTATACCATCCGCGTTTCCTGTTGACAAGAACGGACAAAAGCAATACCATACAAAAAACGGAGGCATCTATGGAAGAAAAGCTCTTGGAAGCCCTTCGAGCGCGGGCCTTTTCAGGCGCCTGCCGCATGGAGGATCGGAAGGAACTGGCCCGGGAACTGGGCATATCCGGGGGAAAGCTGGCGGCCCTTCTGTACGCCCTTTGCGCCAAGGGCCGCATCCTGCAGCAGGGGGACACCATATTGCTGCTGGATTGAATGAGGGCAATCCCTTGAAATTTTGGCGGCGGTGTGCTAAAATACCATATCTTATGTATCGTGGAGGTTCATGGGGATGAGCATCACGCAGAAGGAACGCAGATTTCCGTCGGCGACGGGCCTTTGCGACATCGTCTATCGGCAGTGGATACCCGAGGAGGTCCGCGGCACGGTGGTGCTGGTCCACGGCATGTCGGAGCACATCGCCCGGTATGACGCCTTTGCAAAGTTTCTGGCGGAAAACGGCTTTCTGGTGTCGGGCCTCGATCTGCCCACCCACGGCAAGAGCTGGAAGGAGGGTCTGCCTCGGGGCTACTTCGGCACCGAGGACGGCTGGGGCAAGACCCTGCTGGACATCCGCACCCTCTGCGCCACGGTGCGGAAGGAGAACCCCCAGGTGTCCGTGACCCTGTACGGCCACTCCATGGGTTCGCTCCTCTCCCAGGACTATATCTCCCGCTACACCAACGATTTTGACGCCGTGGTCCTCTGCGGCACCTCCGGGCCCAACCCCATGGCGTCCATAGGCAGGTTCCTCTGCAGCCGGGAGATCAAGGCGGGCCGGGGCACGGCTCCCAGCCCCAAGCTGGACAAGCTCTGCTTCGGGGGCTTCGCCAAGAAGGTGCCCAACGCCAGGACCCCCTTCGACTGGCTGAGCCGGGAGGAGGAGACCGTGAACGCCTACATCGCCGACCCCCTCTGCGGCTTCCCCTTCACGCCCTACGGGTATGGGGATCTTATGGGGGCCATGGGCCACATCGCCAACGCCAAATGGGCGGCCAAGGTGCCCAACCTGCCGATCCTGCTGATCTCCGGCGACAAGGACCCGGTGGGCGGCATGGGCAAGGGCGTGCGGAAGGTGGATCGCTATCTGGAGAACTCCGGCCACACCCGGGTCACCTTCAAGCTCTATCCCGGGGCTCGCCATGAGATTTTGAACGAGACCAATCGGCAGGAGGTCTATGAGGACGTGCTGCTGTTCCTGGAGGCCGTGGCGGCGGGAGGAGAGCGGGAATGAGCGTTCTTGTCTTTTCCGACGCCCAGACGGCGGCCGCGGCGGCGGCGACGCTTTTGGCCGGGCAGCTCCTGGAAAAGCCGTCCCTGGTGCTGGGCCTCGATTGCGCCCGGGCACTTTCGCCCGCGTTCGCTTCCCTGCGTGCCATGACGGCCAACGGCCTGTTGAACTGGGGCAAGGCCACCTTGTTCCAGCTTTCCGAAAAGGTGCGTCAGGAGGGCGAGCCCTCCCTGCGCGGCTTTATGGAGGAGGCTCTCTACGGGGAGCTTTCCCTGACGGCGGGGCAGGTGCTGGCGCCGGACGACGCCTCCGACAACTGGGCGGACAGCTGCCACGGCTTTGAGGACGCCATCCTTCAGGCCGGGGGCATGGACGTGGTCCTGCTGTCGGTAGGGGCGGACGGTTCCTTGCTGTTCAACGAAGCGGAGGGGGAGATCCCACCCACCACCCACGTGGAGCTCTATCAGGGGGGGAAGATCGTGACGGCGGGGCTTTCCACCCTTATGTCCGCCAAAAAACTTATCGTGCTCATGACCGGCCGGGACGTGGCCGAAACGGCGCGAAGGGTCATCCGGGGGGCTATCGACTCAGATGTGCCCGCCACCATGCTGCAATTGCATGCGGCTGCCACCTTCCTTTTGGATGAGGAAGCCGCATCTCTATTGGGATAATTCTTTCACTTCAGGAGGTTACTATGTCCGGACATTCCAAATGGGCAAACATCAAGAACAAGAAGGAGAAGACCGACGCCGCCCGCGGCAAGATCTTCACCAAGATCGGCCGTGAGCTGGTGATCGCCGTCAAGGAGGGCGGCGGCCCCGATCCCGCCAACAACTCCAAGCTTCGCGACGTGATCGCCAAGGCCAAGGCGGCCAACATGCCCAACGACAACATCAACCGCTCCATCAAGAAGGCGGCCGGTGAGGCGGGCTCCGTCAACTATGAGGAGATCACCTACGAGGGTTACGGCCCCGGCAACCTGGCCGTTTACTGTGAGATCGTCACCGATAACCGCAACCGTATCGCCGCGGAGATGCGCCACATCTTCTCCAAGGCCGGCGGCAATTTGGGCGCCACCGGTTCCGTGGCCTGGATGTTCGACAAGAAGGGCCAGATCATCATCGAGCGCACCGCCCTTATGGATGAGGACGAGGTCATGATGGAGGCCCTGGACGCGGGCGCCGAGGATTTCGTGCCCCAGGACGACGTGTTCGAGGTCTACACCGCGCCCTCCGATTTCTCAGCGGTCCGCGAAGCCCTCGAAGCCAAGGGATACGCCTTCCTGAAGGCCGAGGTGGCCATGATCCCCCAGAACACCGTGGATATCTCCGACCCCGAAACGGTGGAGAAGGTCTATCGGTTCCTGGACAATTTGGAGGACAACGACGACGTGCAGGAGGTCTACCACAACGGGAACCTGCCTGAGGACGACGAGGAGTAAGCAGGCATAACCGGACATCCGGCGTGCGTAAGCTCACATAAAAGAGGATCAGAAAGGAGACGCAGCATGACGATCGAGGTCAGGAATGAATACGGCAAGATCTCCGTTCAGGAGGATTTGGTCTCCGTGGTGGCGGGCTATGCCGCTGTGGAAAACTATGGGATCGTTGGCATGTGCTCGAAGCGCACGGGCGACACGCTGGCCGAGCTGCTGGGCAGGGACAGCCTGAAGAAGGGGATCAAGGTGACCACCGTAGGCGATAACCTGGTGGATATAGATCTGTACGTCATTCTGCAGTACGGCGTTTCCTTGCCGGCCGTGGCTTCCAACTGCAAGAGCAACGTGAAGTATCGGGTGGAGGAAGTCACCGGCGTCAACGTGAACAGCGTGAACATTCATGTAGAAGGGATCCGCGTGGTGTAAGCGGCGCGGGAGGATACGAACTTGATTAGAGATACGATAGATGGCGCTCTGCTGAGGGATATGTTCCTGGCCGGCGCGTCGCTGCTTGAAAAGAACCGGGCGCTGGTGGACTCCCTGAACGTGTTCCCCGTTCCCGATGGGGACACGGGCACCAACATGTCCATGACCATGCAGGGGGCCGTCAAGGACCTGCGCAATCTCCCTGAAACGGCCACGGTGGAGGAAGTGATGGCCAAGGTCTCCTCCGGCGCGCTTCGCAGCGCCCGGGGCAACTCCGGCGTCATCCTTTCCCAGCTGTTCCGCGGCTTCTATAAGGCCGCCCGGGGCCGTGAGGAGCTGGACAGCGCCAGCTTCGCCGCCGCCATGGCTGAGGGCACCGCGGCTGCCTACAAGGCGGTCATGAAGCCCAAGGAGGGGACCATCCTCACCGTTTCCCGCATGATCTCCGACGAGGTCCGGCGGGCGATGGAGGAGGACCCCGAAAAGGGATGCGAGGCGCTCATGGTCCTGGCCATCCAAAAGGGCGAGGAGGCCCTCAAACTCACCCCCGATCTGCTGCCCGTGCTCAAGGAGGCGGGGGTGGTGGACTCCGGCGGCAAGGGATTGCTGTTCATCTACCATGGCTTCCTGATGGCCATGAACGGAGAGGTGGACTTGGAGGCGCTGCCCGCGGAGGAGAAGCCTCAGGAGCGGGAGGCCGACGAGACGGCCAACTTCGACCAGTTCAGCGCGGAGGACATCCAGTTCGGCTACTGCACCGAGTTCTTCATCGTCCATCTGTACGAGGGCTTTGAGGAGAAGGATCTGGACCAGTTCCGCCGTCATCTGGAGCGGGTGGGCGATTCCGTGGTGGTGGCCTGCGACAGCGACACCGTGAAGATCCACGTCCATTCCAACTGCCCCGGCAAGGTCCTGCAGATGGCCATGCGCTACGGCGAGCTGGACCGCATCAAGATCGAGAACATGCGGGAGCAGAACCGGCAGCTCATCGCCAACCGCAAGAAGAACGAGAAGGAGTATGCCCTCATCTCCGTCAGCTCCGGCGCAGGGGTGGACGAGGTGTTCAAAGCCCTGTCCGCGGATCACATCATCTCCGGCGGGCAGACCATGAACCCCAGCATCGACAGCATCGTGAACGCGGTCCATCAGGTGAACGCCCGGAACGTGTTCATCCTGCCCAACAACAGCAATATCATCCTGGCGGCCAACCAGGCCTCCGTGCTCTGCAGCTGCCACGTGGTGGTGCTGCCCACCAAGACCATCCCCCAGGGCATCGCCGCGGCCATGGCCTTCAATCCCGACGAGTCCCTGGACGCCAACGTGACCAACATGACCGAGGCCTTCCAGCAGGTCATCTCCGGGTCCGTGACCTTTGCGGTCAGGGAGACCCAGCTCAACGGCAAGAGCATCCATCAGGGGGACTTCATCGGCATGCTGGACGGGGATCTCAACACGGTGAGCGCCGACGCGGACGAAGCCGCCTTCGAGCTGGTGGAGCACATGATCGAGAAGCTGGGGGACGAGGAATGCTCCGTCACCGCCTATTTCGGCGCGGACGTGGACGAGGAGCGGGCGGACGCCCTGCTTCAGAAGCTGGAGGAAAAGTATCCGGAGTCCGAGTTCATGAGCCGAAACGGCGGACAACCCCTGTACAGCTACTATTTCTCGGTGATCTAAATCAAACGCTGAGCCGCCGTTCGGCGGCTTTTTTCAAATCATGGAGCTGGCGGACATCAAGGGCATCGGCCCCAAAAGAATAGAGCTGCTCAAGGAGCTGGGGATCGAAAGCCTCAGCGATCTTGTGACGTACTATCCCAGCAGCTATCTGGACTATTCCGCCTGCACCCCCGCAGATCAGCTGGAGGACGGGACCTTCGCTTCCGTGCAGGTCACCCTGACCTCCGGCCCATCCTGGTATTCCCGCAAAGGACTGACCACCATCTCCGTCTCCGGCCGTGATCCGGAGGGCAAGCGGGTGATCCTGCGCTTCTACAACCAGCCCTATCGGTCCAGGGGCCTGGAGGCGGGGCAGACCTACGTGGCCTCGGGCCGGGTGCACCTGGGCGAAAAGGGGGCCCCGGTGCTGATGAACCCGGCGCTGGCCGGGGAGCTGCGGGGGATCGTGCCCGTGTACGCCGTGCTCAAGGGGCTGACCCAGAGCAACATTCGAGACGGCATCCGCGCCGCCCTGGAGGCGGCCCCCATCGACGAGACGCTGCCCGGGTCCCTGCGAAAGAAGCACGGCCTGCCCGGGCGGAAGGAAGCCCTGTGGGAGCTTCATTTTCCCACGGACAGCCAAAGGCTGGAAGCCGCCCGCCGCCGCCGGGCCTATGAGGACGCCCTGTACTACTTCCTGGCCTCCCAGGAGCTGAAGGCGGAGCGGAAGCGGAAAAACGGCATCGCCTTCTTAGCCCGGGGGGCTCTGCCGGAGTATTTGAAGACTTTGCCCTTCACGCCCACCCAGGCCCAGCTCCGGGTGCTGGGCGAGGTGGCCCGGGATATGGGGGCCCCCGTCCCCATGAACCGAATGATCGAAGGGGACGTGGGCTCCGGCAAGACCAGCATCGCCCTGTTCGCCCTGTACGCCGCGGCCCGGGACGGATACCAGGGGGCCCTGCTGGCCCCTACGGAGATACTGGCCCGGCAGCATTATGAAGCCTTGAGATCGCTCTTTGCTGACCAATGCGGGCTTTTGCTGGGCAGCGAGAGCCAGCGGGAGAAGCGGGAGGCCCTCCAAAAGCTGGCAAGCGGCGCATGGAAGGCCGTTACCGGCACCCACGCCCTGTTCTCTCAAAACGTGAAGTTTCGCAATCTGGGCGTGGTGATCTGCGACGAGCAGCACCGCTTCGGCGTGGAACAGCGCTCCGCCATGGAGCAGAAGGGCAGCCGACCCGACGTGCTGGTCATGAGCGCAACGCCCATTCCCCGGACGCTGGCGCTGATCCTCTACGGGGATCTGGACCTTTCCGTCATCGACCAGCTGCCCGCCGGGAGAAAGCCCGTCAAGACCCATCTGGTGAGCCCGGCCAAGCGGAAGGATATGTACCGATACCTGGCCCGGCGAGGGAAGGAGGGGGAGCAGAGCTACGTGGTCTGTCCCCTCATCGAAAAGACCGAGGGCCTGGAGGGCCTGTCCGTGGACGAGGTCTACGAGGAGGTCCGCTCCCTGGTGGGGGACGTGCCCCTTTTGAAGCTCCACGGCCGCATGAGCGAGGCGGAGAAGCAGGCCGTCATGGCAAAATTTTACGCCGGCGAGGCGCCCATCCTCATCTCCACCACGGTCATCGAGGTGGGGGTCCACGTGCCCCGGGCCGCCCACATGGTCATCGAAGGGGCGGAGCGCTTCGGCCTGTCCGCCATGCACCAGCTCAGGGGCCGGGTGGGCCGGGGCGAGCAGCAGGCCCACTGCTATCTGGTGGTCTACGAGCAGAAGAAGACCGCCATGGAGCGGCTCAGGGCCATGCTGGACACCAACGACGGCTTCACGATCGCCGAGCGGGACCTGCAGCTGCGGGGCGCCGGGGATCTGATGGGCATCCGCCAGGCGGGGGAGGAGCGGGAGGACACCTTTTTGAAGGACTGCCCCCTGTCCCTGTTGGAGGCGGCCTCGGCGGACGCGGCCCGGATATACGCCCTGCCCACCATGGAAAACGATCAGATCCTCCAAGAGGCCCGGCAGCGATACAGGGGCATGGAGAACATCGCGCTGAATTAACGAAAAAGGCTGTCCCGGGGGGACGGCCCTTTTCATGCCATATTGTATTTGATCACAGCGCCGGTCGAGCAGCCATGTAATTGCCTGCGTATGCGTTCATACGCGATCCTGTTCGGCAGGTCAGTGCATGTTCTTCTCAGCGTACTCGATCATGCGCTTCACCATCTCGCCGCCGATGCTGCCCGCCTCGCGAGAGGTCAGATCGCCGTTGTAACCCTGCTTGAGGTTGATGTTCAGGGAAGAAGCCACCTCAGACTTGAAGTTGCCGAGCTTGTCCTGGTTTTCAGGAACCATAGAGCTGTTGCGTGCCATTTACGTTTCACCTCCTTTGCTTTGCTTTTCGCCATTACTTTTCCCCCGCAGCGCCGTTTTATTACTGGAAAAAACTGCTTCTTCCCGACGAAATGTAATATTTCAGCGGGAGCTGTTCACATACTGGACAAATATCAGCATATGTGGTACAATGCAATGACTATAAATAGGTGGTAGTATGCCATGATGATCGTCAGCGCCTGCCTGGCCGGCTTCCCCTGTCGATACGACGGCAAGGCCAAGCCCTGCGCCCGGGTGCTGGAGCTGGTCGGGGAGGGAAAGGCCATTCCCCTTTGCCCGGAGCAGCTGGGCGGCCTGCCCACGCCCCGTCCGCCCTGCGAGATACGATCGGGCAGAGCGGTGGACACTGCCGGAGAGGATAAGACCGGTGAGTATCGCCGGGGCGCGGAAGCGGTCCTGGCCATTGCCAAGACATACGGAGCAACCCAAGCGCTGCTTCAGAACAGAAGCCCATCCTGCGGAGCGGGATGGATATACGACGGAACGTTTTCCAAAACACTGACGGCGGGCGACGGATTCACGGCCCGGCTGCTCAAGGAAAACGGCATACAGGTGATCGGTATAGACTAACAGGAGGTCCCCCATGGATAACAACACCATTCTCGTGATCGATGATGACAGAAACATTCTCTCCATCATTGAACTATATTTGAAGAAGGCCGGGTTCAACGTAGCCACCTGCGCCACCGGGTACGACGCGCTGTCCGCTTTTCGCAGCGTGAAGCCCACGCTGGTGGTGCTGGACGTGATGCTGCCCGGACGGGACGGTTGGTCCATTCTGGGCGACATCCGGCAGGAGGCCGCCACGCCGGTCATCATGCTGACGGCCAAGGGCGACACGGGCGAGCGGGTCCGTGGATTGGAGCTGGGCGCCGACGACTATATCGCCAAGCCCTTCGACAGCAACGAGCTCATCGCCCGGATCAAGGCGGTCCTGCGCCGCAGCGTGCCCGCGGCCGATCAGGAGAAGGCCATCGTGCTGCCGGACCTTTCCATCTCCCTGGAGAACTACTCCGTGATCCTGGACGGCAACCAGCTGGAGATGCCGCCCAAGGAGATCGAGCTTTTGTACTTCCTGGCCTCCCATGCGGGGAAGGTGTTCACCCGGGAGCAGCTGCTGGAGCAGGTGTGGGGCTTCGATTTCTTCGGCGATTCCCGCACGGTGGACGTGCACGTGAAGCGTATTCGTGAAAAGCTGGGCGAGCGGCAGAGCTGGCAGCTGAAGACCGTATGGGGCGTGGGATATAAGTTCGAGATCCATTCCTGACGTTCCCCTTCTCTCCATGGCGAAAATCCGTTTCAAATCCATATTCGGCCGTATGCTGTTCCTGCAATGCGTGACGGTCCTTTCTCTGCTGCTTCTTTTGGGGCTGGGGATCGGATACGTTTCCCGTATGCAGAGCTTGAGTATGGAGAAGGACGTGCTGGTGGAGAAGGGGCAGCAGGCGGCGCAGATCCTGGAGGAGGGGGGCGGCGTGCGGCAGCTGCGGCCGCTGACCCAGGAGCGAAAGCTCCTCATCCAGGTCCTTGATCCGGAGGAAACGCTGTCCGCCTATACCGACGAGAAATGGGCGCCGCTGGCGTCCCTTAGCGGCGAGGGGACCCGCTCCGCGGAGGCGCAGCGCCGCAGCGGCGGCCTTCCCGAGGCCATGGAGCGGTACTTTTCTAAAGCCCCGTTCCCGGTGTACACCGTCTACGTGCGCCTGGGCGAGGGGAGCGGGCAAAGGATACTGCTGGTCCACAGCGACATCTCCCGCTGGAACGCGGCCTTTCGGCAGCAGGCCGTCTGGACGCTGGCCATCTGCGTGGTGGCCGCCTTCCTGGTCCTGTTCTCCTCCTATTTCACCGCCAAGCGGATCATCAACCCCTTCGTGGACATGAACCACATCGTGCAGTGCTACTCCAAGGGGGACTTCTCCCAGCGTATCCCTGTGCAGGGGAAGGACGAGGCCTCCCAGCTGGGCCGCAGCTTCAACGAGATGGCCGACCAGCTGAAGAACCTGGAGGTGACGCGCCAAAGCTTCGTGGCCAACGTGTCCCATGAGCTCAGGTCCCCGCTGACCAGCATGAAGGGCTTTCTGGAGGCCATGATGGACGGGACCATTCCCCCCGAGGAACACGATCACTACATCGAGATCGTGCTCTCCGAGACCCGGCGCATGACCGCCATGGTCAACGATCTATTGGACCTGGCCCGTATCGAAAGCGGCATCATCACCGTCAACTACGAGGTGTTCGACGTCAACGAGCTCATCCGGCGTACCCTCATCACCTTCGAGACCCGGATCTTCGAGAAGCAGATGGAGCTGGACGTGCGCTTCGCCAACGAGCAGAGCTTCGTCTACGCGGACAGCAACCAGGTCTCCCAGGTCCTGCGGAACCTGATCGACAACGCCATCAAGTATTCCCCCGAGGGGCGGACGCTGGTGGTGTCCACCTACGCCCTGCGCAAGGAGGTCTACGTCACCATCCGGGACACGGGGGAGGGCATCCCGGCGGAGGACGTGCCCCACATCTTCGACAGGTTCTACAAGGTGGAGAAGGCCCACACGCCCTCTCCCCAGGTGGGTTCCGGGCTGGGCCTGGCCATCGTGAAGAAGATCATCGAGGCCCACGGCCAGTCCATCACGGTGAAGAGCGCCCGGGGCAAGGGGACCCAGTTCACCTTTACTTTGGAAAAAGCCAACACGCTCAAGCGTGTGACAGACGGAGGCAGAAAAAATGGAGCGTAAATCAAATCGAACCAGGCGGGACGCAGCCCTTTGTGTGACGATCTGGAGTTTGGTCATCCTGCTGTGCTGGACGATCATCCTGTGGGTGGTGGTCTTCACGGGCTTTTTGACCGGCATTCGGGCCCAGGCCGCCATAGCGCCCTCCGTACAAGGGGAGCAGCCGCTGCCTCGCTCGACCATGCCGGCCCCGACGCCGGGCGTGGCCCTGCCCTCTTTTGAGGCTGCGGCCCCGTCCTCCGTGCCCACTATGGAGCCCGCCCTTCGGCAGGAGCTGCCGGAGCTGGAGCTGAACGTGCAGGGACAGGACGAGATGCAGACCTTCGCCTCCATTCCCGACGTGGTGGCGTCGGCGTCCGACTCCGTNNGAACGGCTACGTGCTGACCAACGCTCACGTGGTCAGCGGCGCCGCGGCGGTGGAGGTCCTGTTCAGCGACGGGGAAAGCAAGCCCGCCCTGGTGGTGGGATCGGACGTGAACACGGACATCGCGGTGCTGAAGGTGGAGGGGGAGAACTATCCCGCCCTGCCCATCGGCGATTCCGACGCGCTCCGGGTGGGCGAGTACGTGATCGCCATCGGCAACCCTCTCAGCGCCTATGAGCTCTACGGCACGGTCACCTTCGGCATCATCAGCGCCACCGCCCGGGAGATCAACATCGACGGCTTCGTCAACACCTATCTGCAGACCGACGCCGCCATCAACTTCGGCAACAGCGGCGGCCCCCTCATCAACATGTCGGGCCAGGTCATCGGCATGAACACCGCCAAGACCGTCACCGCCGGCTA
>LXOW01173636.1_pt1 | contig 13067 bp, 9 predicted proteins | sample 1368591 | NCBI WGS metagenome assembly LXOW01 (sample SAMN04884650, study PRJNA319009) | bovine gut metagenome | isolation source: Cow rumen | host: Bos taurus | place: Italy: Legnaro (PD) | collected 2014-07-09
TCCTACCCACCAGCTATTTGACAAGAACACCGCAATGGCAGCAATCATGATGATGATGCAGAAAGTGCCAAAAGAGGCATTACGGTTACCGCCAAGCGGAATGTAGAGGTAGTCTTTCAGCCAGCGTGAAAGTGACATGTGCCAGCGGTTCCAAAATTCCCCTGGGTTTTTGGCTTTGTAGGGTGAGTTGAAGTTTTTGGGTAGATAGAAACCCATCAGCATGGCCACACCAATGGCGATGTCGGTATANNGTGTACATCAAAGGTTGTGCAAACACACTGTCGATAAAGTTGACGGCGAGGAAGTCGCTCAGGATGATTTTCTTCGCCAGACCGTTCATAATCCAAAACATGGCGATGCCAAACTGGTGACGGCTGAGGAAGTATTTTTTGTGGAGTTGTGGAATAAACTCGTTGGCCCGAACAATAGGACCTGCCACTAACTGCGGGAAGAAACTGACGTAGAAACCGAAATCAAAGACGTTGCGTACAGGCTCAATGCGGCGGCGGTACACATCCATAATGTAGCTGATGGCCTGGAATGTGTAGAACGAGATGCCAACGGGTAACACGATGACATCGACGCTGAAACGGTTGTCGCCAGTAATCTGGTTGCCCATCCATGAGAACACATCAAACACGCGAAACTCCAAGCCGGTCAGGTTGTTGAGTACATCCGTGAAGAAGTAAGCATATTTGAAATAGAACAAAATGGACAAATTGACAATTACGCTGAGTGCCAATATGAGGTTACGACTTCCATCCTTCTTTCGCGTATGGAGCCATCTGCCTGCAACATAATTATATAATGTAATGAAAACCAGTAGTAAGGTGAAGAGACCGCTGGTTTTGTAGTAGAAGAACAAACTGACAAAAAACAGGAAGGCGTTGCGCAACAGGCATTTGTTTTTGAACAAGCAGAAAAACGCAAATACGACCGCAAAAAACGCCCAAAAATAGAATTGGGTAAACAAAAGAGGGTTGGTCTTATCGAACGAAAACAAGTTCGTTAGGAAATCCAATGCTATGTCTTTAAAGCTAATCATTTTTCGGCGCGTGTTGCAGTGGATTGAATGTGTTCGATATACCTGGTGATTAAAGCGTTATAAAGCAGGTCACCCAAAAGCCGATAGCCATCGGAGGTGAAGTGTATCTTGTCTTTCTTCGCCAACCCGGCGTTTTCCCATTGTTGCATGGATTTCAGTCCGCCCATGATGTCGAACTGATTCCATACGGCAGCATTGTATTCCTGCCCCATCTCCAAAAAGGCTTCTTCAACGATGAGACCGTTCTGATTCACCTCATATCGTTTCTTCTTTTTGGTTTTGATAGATTTGAAGCTGTCGTTGTTGGTGATGAAGAGCAAGGCACAATCGGGATTGACACGCTTGATGACTTGGATGAGTTCATCGTAGTTGTTTTTGAAAACCTGTTTCTTGAAACTTTTGCCCACAGCATCATTGATACCGATGCTAAAGATGATAAGGTCAGGGCGGATGAGTTCAAGATCTCGTTCGAAGTCGTCGCATCTCAGGTACGAGGGTACACTTGCCCCGTTGACCCCAACTCCATGAACGCTGATGCCGGGCATGTCGCTTTCAAGCAGGATACCTGTCAGGGTGAACTCGCCTGGGACGGAGTCAAACAAGATACAGATGGAATCGGTGAATGAGGGTAGCGAGAAAGAATAGGTTGATTGCCACTCGTCATGCTGCCCATGGATGTTTGTGCCATCGTAACTGACAACAGGAATAACATTTTCTGTTTCAGAGAAGCCTATGATGGTTATTTTGTTGAAATCAAAATCGGGGGGGAGGTCTGAAGGGTGCTTTTCTCGCGTTACAATGCTTACTCTTGCCGTTGAGTCGGATGTGGTGATGGCAGCACCTGCCAATCCCATGCGTTTGTCAGTCTCCTTGCTGACAGCATTGCGGCAATAATTCCAGTTGCCTGTCGACTTGACAATAAAGTGTGACGGGTTGTTGGTCCCTCCAGCAGAGAAGGGGAAGATGAAATATTGACCTCCAATCAGGTCGGGGCTGATGCTCAGGAGGTCATCCCTAAATTGTTGGGTGAATACACCTGCTTGCACATGCGAACCGCCAATGTGCATAATACTTACATTGCCTTTGCCGAGTAAAACGACAGAATCCATTTTCTGGAAGAAACGCTCCATAGCCAAGCTGTCGCCTGGATAGGTGATTTGGTTGTGCTCGAAGTTTGCAAAACCAAGCTCGGGTACGGGCTTTACCAAAGGCAAACCCTGTGCCCAAATCAGTTTGCATGCCAAAAGCAATCCTATGGAGACCAGCCACCTTTTCATTCGTTCTTTGTGAGGTATGGAGGTTGGTAAAAAGGCATCCTTATGCGACCAGCAGTACGGATGGAGTCTTCCCTCTGGTCAAGGTTGATGAATTCAATGACTTTTTCGCTCGGTACGTGTTGGCGTAACTTGTAAAAATCGTAGTAGGTGGTGAAAGACTTGGCTAAGTTGGAGCCTATTTCCTGTGCACCTTTGAAAGTGAAGTGGATATAGTCGGGACCCGCCATTGGAGGTTTGTGCTTTACCCATTGTGCCATCGAGCCCTCGCCTCCCATTACGTTGAACATGTCCCAATAAGCTACGCCGTTGCGCAGGGTCATTACACGGAGGGAATCGTTCAACTCAGGAAGGTTTTTCCATGTGCCCATCTTGCCGTTGTAGCGTTTCCCCATATCGGAAGGGCCAATGAAGAGTATAGAAGCTTGAGGGGCAACGCGTTGTATGTAACGGATTTGTTTTTCGAGTTCTGCCATGTAAGGAGTGATGCTTTTCGTTGTTTTGATGCCTGGCATGCGGTTGCCACCGAATTGCATGATAATCAGACGGGTGTTGAGCAGCTTGAACGATTGGCGTAATGTGCTTTCATTGATTCGGGTGAAGATGGTGCCCGAACAACCACGCAAAGCAATGTTATCAACAGCGATACCTGAGCCTCCGTCCAGTAGTACAGCATAGATATCGGCTTTCCCCTTGAAGGTGATGGTGCCGTGTTTCACATTGGTGGGGAGATCCCATGTGATAAGTGAAATGCTGTCGTTGGTGTGTAGCACTTTGGTTTCTGGCTTCAACTTGTCACATTTCAATGTGGCTGTGAAACCTTTGTTGTTTTTGCCCAAAAGAACAGATACTGTGGAAATCTCTTTGACTTTATCAAAAGCCTGAGAAAGGGTGGTTTGGGTAAATGTTATGCTACCACTGCCTGTCACCTGTCCAAATTGTGACATCACTCCATAGCGGTTGTGAGGAGCACGTAGGGCATCACCGTACACCATATAACGAGTGAGATTGGTGGCATCTTGTGAAACAGAAATGGAGCCAACGGGTTGGATGGCTGGAATCATGTTGGGGCCTGATCCTCCAAAGAACTCCTGTAGTTTCTGTCTTAACATTGACGAGATACGGTCCATCTCAATTTGTGAGTCGCCGTAGTGTATGACGCGATAGGTTTTGCCTTCTTCAGTGGCATGTTCCAACTGATAAAACAAGGTGTCAAAGAAAGTGTAGTCGTCATTGGGCAAGTAGATGCGATTGGGATTCTCTTTTAGATAGCTGCGGAAAAACCTCATGCTATCCAAAAGATTATCGGAACAAGTCATCTCAAAACTCTTGTTCACCTTATTAATAACGACATCCACGTCCATACTTTCCTGTTTTGGAGCCGAGTCATCGGCATAGGACGGGAATCTTAGTGTATGATTACCAATGGCAAGTCCTTCAGAGGGGAAAAAATACCAAATAACTCCCAATAGGAGTATTGTGGTGAGGATAAATATTAGTGTTCGTATTGGTCTCATTGTTTCTTGATTGTCAAATAATTACCTTCATAAATGGTGTCACTTTTCAAATTGTTCCACTTTTTCAGTTCGTTAACGGTGACGTGATGCTTAGTTGCTATGCTCCAAAGAGTGTCGCCCCATTTGATTCTATATCTGATGGTGCCAGCTTCTTGTCCAGGTTGAGAATTGGGCGTTTCGGCAGTCTCTATGGTTTTCGTTTCTGTAGGCTCAACAACCTTTGCTACCGTAGGCTCGTCAACTTTTGCTATAGTAGGCTCGTCAACGACTATTGCTTCTGCGGGTTCGTTGTCCTGACTCTTTAAACTTGTCGTTGGTTCTTGTTCGGTTTTGGGCTCAACTGCCATAGCGATACTGGATTCTGTGGCAGGAGAACCAAAATGGAGGCGATTTTGGCTTCCGAGGTAAGCGCAAGCAATAAAGTCGGGGATGACATACGTGTCGGGCATCAGCTTATTATCGTAGAAATCCCACAGTTCGGGCTTGTCACCAAAATGAATCAATGCGTGGCTGAGAGACGTGGGGCTATTGGCATAAGCCAAAATACTATACCACCAGTCGTCATACTTGCTATGTAGGTCGTTGAGATAATCCAAGGCGGCAATGGTTGAAGCTTCCACAGATTGGCGTTCATCGCAGTTTTCGTTGATGTGAAGACCATAGTGCATACCCACAAGTGAAGGAATAGCCCAGTAGCCGCTACGGTCGCCTTTGCTAAAGCATGAATCCATCCCGCTCAATGCATATGGCAAATACTTCAGTTCCAATGGAATATTGCGTTCAACAAGTGCGGAGTCCACAAAGGCTTCGTACCTTGTGAAGGTCTCAGGAAGATTTTTGTCAGCCAACTGCCTCACCGTGTTGTCTAAAGTTGCATGATAAGGCAAGGGAATGGCTTTTTCGTTGCTTTTCAGCTCCTTGGCAAAATCATCGTTGGCTGAGGACACACAGCAATTGTTTGCCATGAGGCAGAAAATACACGACCATAATATGATTAACGCTTTGAATCTCACTATTCTAACACAATTGATTGAGGTTTTGCGATACGAGCGGCAAAAATACAAAAATCCGTTTATATGACATGAAAGGGGCAATAACTATTTTTTTTGTACCTTTGCACGCACAAAAACAAAACGAGATGCCTCAGATTGACAGGACAAAGGAATTGGAAACGTTGAATATCAGCCGATTGCTGTTTATGTACGCAATGCCAAGTATTGTCAGTCATATTATCGCTTCCATTTACAATATCGTTGACCGTGTTTTTTTGGGTCAGTATGTTGGTGCTTTGGCCATTGCAGGTTTGGCTATCACCATGCCTATCATGAATATCATCCACGCCTTCGGTTCGCTGGTCGGAGCGGGAGCTTCGGCTCGAATGTCCATCATTTTGGGCAAAAAGGACTACAAATGGGCAGAGGATATTTTAGGTAACAGCCTCCTGTTAACTTTCTTCTTTGGTTTTCTCTTTGTCACGGGCGGTTATCTTTTCATGGATCGAATACTGACGGCTTTTGGTGCTTCGACTGATACTATTGCGTATGCTCGCGAATACATGGACATTGTGCTCCCTGGTATGTTTATGACCACCCTGTCGTTCAACCTTACAGGCTTGATGCGTGCAACGGGTTATCCGAAAAAGTCGATGTGGATTATGGCTGGCGGTGCCATTCTCAATATTTTCCTGGATGCTTTGTTCATATATGTATTGGATTGGGGCATTGCAGGAGCGGCTTGGGCGACCACCATCTCAATGACATGTACGGGTATACTTTCTGTAATCCATTTTTTGCAGAAGAGTTCGTTTATCCGTTTCCGTCGTCATGCCTGGAAGCCCAAGTTGTATATCTTCCGTAATATTTTGATGATAGGCATGAGTCCTTTCTCGATGAACCTTGCAGCATCGGCAGTGGTGGCCTTGCTCAATAACCAGCTGTTGCGTTATGGAGGCGACCTGGCCGTGGGTGCTTACGGCTTGGCAAATACCTTCGGCAGCCTTTGCGTAATGCTGATGTTGGGCCTCTGTCAAGGTATGCAGCCCATAGCAGGTTACAACTATGGTGCCGGGCATCCTCTACGACTGAAAGAAGTTTATTCCCTTACAATGAAAATCAACGTGTTGATAGGTGCGGTTGGAGCATTATTGGCTTTGATTCTTCCTCATACTTTGTTGCGTCTGTTTACGAAAGAGGAGGAGTTGATACAAATCGGCATTTCGGCCCTGCGTTTCATGTTGGTGATGTTTCCTTTGGTGGGCTTCACCATTACCAATTCCAATTTCTTCCAATCAATCGACAAACCTTGGATTGCAATTGTCACCAGCCTATCGCGGCAGGTGTTGTTCTTGGCACCTATGATTTACGTTGTTCCGTCTCTGTTTGTCAAAGTCGGAGCTGTTGGCCTGACGGGCGTTTGGGCCTCGCTGACCATTTCCGACTTTCTGGGAGCCCTTTTGGCTTTCCTGCTTATGCTATCACAACGTCATGTATTCAAACCGAAGGAATAACATGGTGCGTTCATACTACCTAAAAACTGTGAATATGAAAAAAACTAACATCATTATTTGGGCTTTATTGCTGGCATTGAGTACCACCAATGCCTTTGCCCAATTAGGTGGCATTGGCAAAGCCATCAAGCAAGGTGTCGGGAATTCCACTGCCTTTTCCGACAAGTTGAGCATCGAAAAAATCCCTGCTACGCTGGAAGAATTCCAATCTTTGCAAGCCGAAATCGGCACTACTCCCGAAGGCTGTATCATGCTGCAACTGGTGGCGATGGAAATGTACCGTCGCGATAAAGTTGTCGGGCTTGAATGCCTCAGGCTCAACAATACTGACACCAACCTCGGCAGCGTTACCAGTAGACTCAATGAAATCTTCCGCGAAAACGACACTTATGCTCGCCCCTACTTGGTCTCAACCTACTTCAAGGGAGCCAAACCTTCCAACGGTTACAACCCTGAGAAGCCTTACACCATTCAGGTGCGCAGAAACCCCGCCCATCCCAATGACGAACGTTCCCAGATGTTGCGCGGCTATGTGAAATATTTCCAAGTTTATAGTGAAGGTTACGACACACCTTGGCGCGGTATAGAAGTAGTGCAGCAGAAGGGAGATGATTATTATCGCGTTTCGAACTGTCCTGCTCTTTATGTGCAATGTAAAGAGGTGGATTTTGACGCTACTGACGACTGGCATGAACTGAATTAAATCTTTATCAACTTTATCCATGAAACACACATCACTATTACTGACCTTTTTGGTCCTCTTCCCGGCTTTTTTGTTTGCTGGTGAAGGAATGTGGATTCCCATGCTGCTGCAATACAACGAAAAAGAGATGCAGGAAATGGGTATGCGAATCACAGCTGAAGACATTTATTCCATCAACCACAGCAGTTTGAAGGATGCCATCGTGCTTTTCGGTGGCGGCTGCACCGGTGAGATTGTCAGCGACTATGGACTGCTGCTCACCAATCACCATTGTGGCTACGATTACATCCAGCGTCACAGCTCGGTGGAGCACGACTATCTCACCAACGGCTTCTGGGCTATGAACCGCGGAGAGGAACTTCCTTGTCCCGGACTTAGCGTCATCTTCCTCCGCGAGATGCGTGATGTCACAGAAAGCGTGCTTGAAGGCGTCACCATTGATATGCCCGAAAACGAACGCAAGGCCAAGGTTGACGAAAACATGAAGCGCATTATCGCTTCAGTGGAGAAAGAGACTCCCTACAAAGTCAGCATCAAGCCTTATTTCCTTGGCAATGAATACTATCTGTTGCTCAACGAGGTGTATACTGACGTGCGCCTTGTGGGTTGCCCGCCGAGCAATATTGGCAAGTTTGGTGGTGACACTGACAATTGGGTATGGCCCCGCCATACGGGTGACTTCAGCATCTTCCGTGTTTATGCCGACAAGGATGGACACCCCGCTGTCTACAGCGAGGACAATGTGCCTTACAAGCCTGCCAAGCATTTGGACATTTCATTGAAGGGTGCTAATGAAGGAGATTTCGCCTTCGTGTTCGGTTATCCTGCCCGAACCAATGAATATTTGCCTGCCGTAGCTGTCGACCAGGAAGCCAACCTCATCGACCCCATTACCGTTGACTTGCGTGGCAAAGTGCTTGACATTTACAACAAATATCAAGAACAAGACCCCAAGGTGCGCATCCAATACGCATCTAAGCACGCCAGTCTCGGCAACGGTTGGAAGAAATGGATGGGTGTTACTGAAGGCATCAATCATTTTCATGGCATTGAGAAGAAGACCGAATATGAAAGCCGTTTCTACGACTGGGTGATGCAGTCGCGCAGCCGCTATATGTATGCCAACCTGCTGAAGGACTTCAAGAACAATTATAAGGAATTGGAGCCCTATGAGTTGGCCTACACATATATGGCAGAAGCTGGTTTGCGCATCGAACTGGTGAGTTTTGCAGGACGTTTCTCGAAACTCTCAGAGGTGACCAAAGACACTCCGCAAGACGATATTGACCGCAGAATCACTACGTTAAAAGCCTCTGCTGCCAGTTTCTTTAAAGACTATTATGAGCCCATCGATCGTGAGGTGGCCAAAATGCTGCTTGATGAATACCTGAAGGCCCAGCCTGCCGACTTCCGTCCTGCCTTCCTCAACGACATCAAAGATGTGGACAGCTATGTCGACAACCTGTTCAACAAGTCGATGTTTGCTGATGAAGCCAAGGTNNGTCTACGAGAGCCTCATCGGGTTTTACTATGACAAAGTCAGCAGCCACATTAAGAGCCTCAGCGATGACAACGCCCGTTTGATGCGCATTTACATGAAAGGCCAGATGGAGATGGAACCAGAGAAACGCTTCTCACCCGATGCCAACTTCACCCTGCGTGTGACCTATGGAAAGGTGGAAGGCTTCAAACCTCAGGATGGCAAGACCTATCGTCACTATACCACTTTGGAAGGCATTATGCAGAAAGAGAATCCCGACATCTATGATTACGTGGTGGAACCGCGCCTGAAGGAGCTTTACAACAAGAAAGACTACGGACGCTATGCCGACAAGGATGGCTCGATGCACGTCGCCTTCACCGCCAGCGTACACACCACTGGTGGCAACTCGGGAAGTCCAATTTTGAATGCTGATGGACAACTGTTGGGTCTCAATTTCGACCGCTGCTGGGAGGGTACGATGAGCGACCTCATCTACGACCCCGACATCTGCCGCAACATCAGTGTCGATATCCGCTATGTGCTTTTCATCATCGACAAGTTTGCTGGTGCGGGTCACCTTATTGATGAGATGACCATTGTGGAATAATGTCTTTGCTCTTTTGTGGCGCAAAGTATTCATAGTAGCAGCGGCAATTGCTGTTACGGCTTGTCGCGAAGCCTCCTTGCCAAGTCGGTGGGAACTCATTTCTGAACAACCTGCTGAGATTTGGGAGGAGTGTTTCCCTTTGGGCAATGGTCACATCGGAATGATGCCGGATGGCGGCATTGATGCTGAAACTATCACGCTGAACGACATTACTTTGTGGTCGGGAGGACCTTCTGACGACAGCAATCCATTGGCTTTGCAGTCGTTGCCCGAAATTCAGCGGTTGTTGATAGAGGGCAGAAACGACCAGGCACAGAGCTTGATGTATGAAACTTTCGTTTGTGGTGGTGCAGGTTCGGGTCACGGACGAGGAGCCAATGTGCCTTTTGGCTGTTATCAGACGATGGGCAATATGACGATAGAATACCATTATCCCAACGATGATTCTGTGACGAACTATAAACGAACCCTTTGTCTCAATACGGCCACTGCCTCCGTGACATTCGAAAAAGGAGGTCAGCATTATGAACGAGAGGTCTTTGTTTCCCGTAAAGATGATGTAGCGGTGCTTCGTCTTGGAGGATCTGCTTCTGTTAGACTTGCCCTTTCCCGTCCCGAAAACGCTGAGGTTTTCACTGATGAAGAGGGTGTGGTCATGCGGGGGCAGTTGGATAGTAATGTGGAATATGTGGAAGGAATGAAGTATTTTGCAAAGGTACGCACAGTTACAGAAAACGACGAAACAGTCATTTATTTCTGTGCGGCCACTGATTTCATGTGTGACAATTCTGAAGCATATGTCGATGCACATCTGAAAACAGCTATCAATAAAGGCTTTGAAGCGGTAAAAAGCGACCACTTGAAAGCACATCAAGAACTCTTCAACCGTGTGGAACTTCAGATTGGCGACCCGAAAGAAAAGCAAGATCTTACTTTGGAGGAGCATTGGCGGGACTTCCTCGAAAACGACGACCCTTGGTTGCCAACGTGCTATTTCCATTATGGGCGTTACCTGCTCATAAGTTCCACACACGAGGACCTGTTGCCACCCAATCTGCAAGGGTTGTGGGCCAATACGATTCAGACTCCATGGAATGGCGACTATCACCTTAATATTAATGTGGAGATGAACCACTGGCCCTGTGAGGTTTGCAATCTGTCAGAACTTCATCTTCCATTAATCCGCTTTGCCGAAGGGCTGATGCCATCGGGGCGGAAGACATCGCAGTCGTTCTATGGAGCAAGGGGTTGGGTCGCCCATGTGGTCTGCAACCCTTGGGGTTTTACGGCACCGGGCGAGCATCCTTCTTGGGGTGCCACTAACACAGGGGGTGCTTGGTTAGCTTTGCACGCTTGGCAGCATTACCAGTTCACGCAAGATACAGCCTTTTTGCAAGGAGCCTACCCTCTGATGAAAGAGGCCGCCCTCTTCTTCCTCGATGCGATGATTGAAGAGCCTGAACATGGTTGGCTTGTCACTGCTCCGACCACTTCGCCCGAGAATGCCTTTTATCTTAATGACACTACGACCGTCAGCGTCTGCATGGGAAGCACAATGGATGTGCAGATTGTCAGTGAGTTGTATGACGCAGTATGTCAGTCGGCGGCCATTTTGGGTATCGATGAGGCTTTTGCTGACAGCCTAAAAAATGCAAAAACTCAATTCCCGCCTATGCAAGTCAGCAAAGAGGGCTATTTGCAAGAGTGGCTGAAGGACTACAAGGAAGTGGAACCGCATCATCGTCATGTGTCGCACCTCTTCGGGCTCTATCCTGGAACGATGCTTACCCTGAATAAGACCCCTGAACTGATGGATGCCTGCCGTGAGACTTTGCAACGCAGAGGGGATGAAGGAACAGGCTGGTCGCGGGCTTGGAAAATTTGCTTTTGGGCGCGACTTGGTGACGGCGACCATGCTTATCTGTTGTTGAAAAACCTATTACAGCCTGCTATCGACAGCACGGGACAGCAGCGTGCCGGCACTTATCCCAATCTATTCTGCGCCCATCCGCCTTTCCAGATTGACGGCAACTTTGGCGGTACTGCTGGTATTGCTGAAATGCTGTTGCAAAGTCACGATGGGAAAATTGAGTTGTTGCCGGCATTACCCTCCGTCTGGAAAGACGGTCATTTCAAAGGGCTTTGTGCCCGAGGTGGTAGGAAGGTGGCATGTACTTGGAAAAACGGCAAAGTCACGCAGTATGAAGTTACTTCGCGGTGAGGCTGTTCTCCAAGTAGAATGTGCCTGTCATGCTTCTTTACAGCATTGGCGTGTATTTCCCGTTATGAATTAGAGACATTCAGAAGATGTATGTGTCCATAACTAACCTAAATTCGAGTTATGGACACTTTTATTAATCGATCGGACTAAATAATCACCCGAGTCTACTTTGGATAATACGAACCACATCAATAGTTCGTTAATTTTTTAAATAATTACGCTGTGCTGGCGATACTATAATATAAGAGTCAGTCACGGCGATGTCAAGAATCTCTAGCCCATGCTTGGCGGCAGAGACTCTCACAGGAGTCTCCGAAACGGGACATCTGTATGAAATTGATGCGTTTTGGCATATTGATTCAATGTTTTCATATAGAAAAGCAAAATTTCCCTATTTTTGCAGTTTCTTTCAAAAACAGCAAAAAACACCTCGTTATATGGATTATAACTTTACCGAAATCGAGAAGAAGTGGCAGCAATACTGGCACGACAACAAAATCTATAAGGTCGACATCGACCACAGCAAGCCCAAGTTCTACGTCTTGGACATGTTCCCTTATCCCTCGGGCGCAGGCCTGCATGTGGGTCACCCGCTGGGCTATATTGCCTCCGACATCTATGCAAGATACAAGAGACTGAAAGGCTTCAACGTGCTGCACCCCATGGGCTACGATGCCTACGGCCTGCCTGCCGAGCAATACGCCATCCAGACGGGCACGCATCCCGCCGTGACGACCGAGAAGAACATCAACCGCTACCGCGAGCAGATGGACAAGATTGGTTTCTGCTACGACTGGGACCGCGAGGTGCGCACCTGCGAGCCGGGCTACTACAAGTGGACGCAATGGACCTTCCTTCAGTTGTTCAACTCGTTCTACTGCAACGGCTGCCAGAAAGCCCAACCCATCAGCAAGTTGATACACCGCTTCGAGGAGAAGGGTACAGAGGGTTTGAATGTGGCTGAGAGCAAGCCGCTGAGCTTCACCGCCGCCGAATGGAAGGCAATGAGCGAGAAGGAACAACAAGAGGTGCTGATGAACTACCGCTTGGCCTATCAGGCTGAGGCGATGGTGAACTGGTGCCCGGGTTTGGGTACGGTGCTCGCCAACGACGAGGTGGCCGATGGTCTCTCAGTGCGTGGCGGTTTCCCCGTGGAACGCAAGTCGATGAAGCAGTGGCAACTGCGCATCACCGCCTACGCCGACCGCCTGCTTCAAGGTCTTGAGACGGTGGATTGGAGCGAGTCGGTGAAAGACCTGCAACGCAACTGGATTGGCAAGTCGATGGGTGCCTCTGTCATCTTCAAGGTGGACGGTAAAGACATTGATTTGGAGGTGTTCACCACCCGTGCTGATACCTTGTTCGGAACGACCTTCATGGTGCTGGCTCCCGAGCATGAGTTGGTGAACGAAATCACCACTCCCGAGCAACGTGCCGAGGTGGAGGAATACATCACCCGCACCAAGAACCGCAGCGAGCGTGAGCGTATGGCTGAGGTGCGTAAGGTGAGCGGTGCCTTCACGGGTGCCTATGGCATCAACCCCATCACGGGCGTCAAGCTGCCCATCTGGATTGCCGATTATGTACTGATGGGTTACGGTACGGGTGCTATCATGGCTGTTCCGGCTCACGACAGCCGCGACTTCGCTTTCGCCCGTCATTTCAACCTGCCCATCATCCAAGTGGTGAAGAAACCCGGCACCGAGCCGAC
>LXOW01112583.1_pt1 | contig 13064 bp, 7 predicted proteins | sample 1368591 | NCBI WGS metagenome assembly LXOW01 (sample SAMN04884650, study PRJNA319009) | bovine gut metagenome | isolation source: Cow rumen | host: Bos taurus | place: Italy: Legnaro (PD) | collected 2014-07-09
GCCATAGCATATGCAATCACACTGGCCTTACCATTAGCGTATTGCTTATTATCAGGCCTTGACAGCAGATACCTATATATAATTAACAGTGCTATAGTTTTCTTGTAGTAGTCTTCATCAGGTATGAATCCCCTTTCAACGATGGATTTCATAAAGGCAGCGTACATTGTTGTCGCGCCCTTTACGGCATCAAATGGCAGTTGGTTCCAGTTAGACCATATTCTTGCCACATCCTCCTTAGAAAACTTCTTTTTCTTCGGGAAACAGAACTCGAAGTATTCCTTATCTTGCTTGGTTCTTCTCTTCTTGCACTCTTCGTCATACTGGCCCTTCAGTCGCTCGTAGAACCAGTGAGTAGGCTCATTATTGGCGTTTGGAATGAGAATACCACGAGACAGTTGCTCGAACTTAGTGTTAAACTCATTGCTAACCGTAAAGTCTGAGTATTGTACTTTGTTCTGGAAGTTAGACGAAAGTGCTATGTTACCGGAAATCTTTTCAATATCATCACTTACAATCAGCTTTAGCTGAACATATACACCCAGTAAATTGACTTTCTTTGTTGGGTCAGTGGTATTATTGCTGTAGTTTTTGGCATTGAATATGACGGCAGTTGTTTGGCCACCGTTAATAATGCGGAAATCCATGATCTTCTTCAGCATTCCCATAGAGATATACTGAGAGAATGATTTGCTATCAGGGTCTGTCACGTCTGTTTTTTCGGTATCATCAAAAGATTCTATACCCTTTGCCAAAGCCGTTATTCCATTATTGTATGCCAAGAACATCTCGTTTTCTTTACGCAGAGTATCGAGCATGGCCACGTTAGGCTTCTTGTCCTTGGTTCCCTTTAGGCCTAAAAAGTAACGAACATTGTTGTATAGCAGGTTCGTGTTGTAACGCTCATAGAGTTGGAATAGCAACTTCGCTGGGAACATCGCCTGAATACATTTATATCCATACTGGCTAGATTCCATTTGAATAAAGGGGATTTTGTATCTTTTATACTCGTCGGAATCAAAGTCAATGTCTATAGCCATGTGGTCACTCATCGAGTGGGTGTTGGCATAGAGTTTCTTCAAATCCCATGTATCAGTGAATAGTGGTTTGACTACTGTAACCCTTTTTGCAGTCAGATTATTAATGATATAGTTTGAGAGTATAACGATGTTGACGGAATTGAACTTTTGTACGTTGTCGTAAATATAGCGCAAAGCTCTGTATTCAGATGAAGAAGAATCAACGTCATTATATGCAAAGCGAACTGCCTGGTTATAAAAACCTTGCGGCCTGTTTATCAGTGGCTGACATTCCGTATTGCTCTTGGTCTTTACTTCCGGAAGTGGGTTATAATCGGTATAAAAGAGGTATAACACTTCGCCGTTGACGCTTTCTGCATAAGCATGAATTTCTCCAATAGTGTCACCATTGGATTTAGTCAACTTACAGTGCTCTATAACTGGATCTGTACAATCCAGTAATTCTACTATTTTGTCCAATGCTACTGCCGTAAAAGCCATCTCAGGAGTCTGATACTCATCCATCTTAAACTGAGTATCTTCCAATAGAGAAGCAACAAAGCTCATTAATTCTTCATTCATAATCTACCGAGTAATTATTATTTCATCATCTGGCTACTAATGATTCCTGCTAACACACCGCTCACAATATCAATACCGAATTCTTTAACTTTTTCAGCAATAGTCTTTTTATCAGCTTTCTTGCTAATTAAGGCCATGAGTTCGTCATATTGTTCTCCAGTTAATGTTTTACGCAAATCCTCTCTCAGCGAGATATATTGGTTTTGTTCTTGCTGGTTTGTATTGTTAATCAGTACAGATGCAGTCTCGAAGAAAGTCCATCTCACGCTGACAGACAGAGCAATCTATAGCCATATCAATATTAGATAATAGATTCTTTCTGAACTCTTCGTCACAGACATTGTTGCTAAGTGTTATATTTCCGAATGCATGAACAATGTTAAGATTGGCACAATAATTACCAAACTTCTCATATAAGATTCTTAATTCGCTACCAATAGTAGCTTTTTGAACGTCTTTACTTAGACACTCAAAAAAAGATACACGACTACGTATCTCAGGAGGCAATACTGTCATAACTACAATTCTGTTTAGGTTCAATTATCAATTTTCTTTAATATCAATTACTTCCAATCCGTTTTAATGGACACGACCGTAAAAATCCTTGAGGACTTGTTCGTTTGGGAGCTATGCAAGTATGCGTCTCTCCCTACCATCTTTAGCGCGTATAAAAAACTCATATACTTCGTCCATTTGTTTATTCATTAATTCCATCGGTAACCATTGAGTTGTCGTTCTCACTTCCACTTTCAGCTGCCATCGGCATAGCTTCTGACTGCATAGGAACTTCAGTTGCCATAAGGAACAGTTCGCGGCTACGGATGCCAAAGGCTACGACATAGAGGTAAATGGATGTGAGAATGTTTATTGCTTCATCACATTCCTGTTCAGTAGCAGTAGGAGCCTTATGTGCGTTATCGTTTCTCCAGTCACGAACTTTCGAGAGATAGTCGAAGAATTTTTTGTCGTTTACATCTTCGCTATACTTCAAACGTTTCAGGCATGGAGTCTGATAGATGCAGTCGGCCAGAGTTGCCTTCTGTCCCTCGCTGCCAGGCTTTGTGCTGACAATCGTAGTATGGTTTCTGAGGTAGTACACTTTCTTTAAGAACACCTCGAAACGACTTACCAGCGTATTAAAGTGCTGCTTCTTGTCAACGAATGACACCTTAACAGGACTGCAATACAAACGATTGAAAGCGTTCTGAATTACATCATTGGCACCGTCAATATCGTCAGTTGTCTTGGCTGCTATAATGGTAACTAAATCCTCGGCTACCTGTGGCAGTGGCTTCGGTAGCATCTTAAACCCAGCAAACTCTCTCTCTAGGGTGGGGATGATCTTTTGCTTAAATCTCTCAGGATTAAACACAGCTTCGTCCTGAGCACGGAAGTTCGCATACATCATGCTACCCATTTGTGACATGATGCTGTTGTAGAGGTCGTGGTTTTGGAACAGCCGACGGAAGGCTTCCATCTGGTCGCCATAACACTCCTGAGCTGCCTCGGCAAACACTTCTGGGAAGATACTCTCAGCAAACTGCTTCGGATCATTGTTCTTGGCCTGCTTGGTCAGTTTACGACGTACCTTGGGCTGATTCAGCTTGTCATATATGCTCTCAACCAGCACTCGATCTTCCTTGGTAAAATTGCCCCTAAACATCATGTTCACCTTGTCAATGATATTTGAAAGTAGGTCGCGCTTGTCGTCTGGGCCATTACCAGCTCCCGGCTTCGGTGTTGACAATCCACCAGAATTCTTGTCAAGATGGATGCTTTGTGTCTCTCCTGCTTCGATGCGTGAGTTGACCAGCATGAGCTGCTTGTTCAGGTCGGGACGCTCGTGTGGCTTGGTCTTGATGAGTTTTAGGAGTAAGTCGCAGAATATGTATGTACGATATAAGTCACGGTTATAAGTGCGTTCTACCTGGGCAAGATAGTTATAGAATCGCACAAACTGCTTGATCAGCCCGCGTACAGTGTAGAAAGTCTCCTCGTTTAACTGATTGATGCGGTCTACCACTCCCTTGAATGCATTCGACAGTTTNNTCACGGATATTATCACGCAAGGTAAAGACCGAATTCAAGTCCATAGGCTTGATTAGTTCGGTTCCTGTGTAGAATGGTTCGAAACTCTTTTTGATATCCTCTGGGTCATTCACGAAGTCGAGCACATAGGTGTCCACCTTGTCAGGATGGGCACGGTTCAGACGGCTTAACGTCTGTACGGCCTTCACGTCGCGCAACTTCTTATCAACAAACATCGTGTGTAACAGTGGCTCGTCGAAACCAGTCTGGTACTTGTCGGCAACGACCAATACATTGTAAAGGTCAGAGGCGAAGAATAACGGCAGTCCAGCTTCGCTAATCTTATAGTCTGGCGTAGAGTTCATCTGTGTCTCGATGTATTCTTGCTCTTGATAACTCACCTTGCCAGAGAAAGCCACCAATGGATGCACATCTGTATAGCCCTGCTGCTCACAGTAGGCTTTGATTGCCAAATAATAACGCACGGCATGGGCACGGCTGGCAGTCACCACCATAGCTTTGGCTTTGCCTTGCATGGCGGGTAATGTTACCTCACGGAACTTCTCCACAATAATGGCACATTTCTTGTCGATAACGTGCTGGTGATTGTCGTGGAATGCTTTTACTGCTTTAGTTGCAGGGGTTTCTTCGTATTCTGGGTCTTCCGTGATTCGCTTGGTGATTTCGTAGCTTACACCGTATGGGGTGTAGCTCAGCAGTACATCCTTAATAAATCCTTCCTCGATGGCCTGTAGCATGGAGTAGGTATGGAAGGCCTCGTAGCGGCACTTGGTTGGGTCTATGTCCTGATGAGTGCAGATGCCGAAGGTGCGTAGTGTCTTGGGCTTGGGCGTGGCAGTGAAGGCATAGAACGACAGGTTATTGTGCTGTCCCTGAGCCAACAGCGTGTCCATGATTGCGTCGCGTTTCTTCTCTAGTTCTTCCTCTGCAATGTCCTGTAAGGCAGCCATCTCTTTAAGTGCCTCTTCTGTGTCGGCCAGTGCTGCCTTCATCTTTTCTGCCGATTTACCCGTCTGTGATGAATGTGCTTCATCTACAATGATGGCATATCGCTTACCTGCATGCTCTTTGATTTCGTTATAGATTAGCGGGAAACGGTGAAGTGTACAGATGATAATACGCGAGTTGTCATCATTAATCAGGTCACGCAGCTTGGTTGACGAGTCACTGTCCTTAACCGTTTCTACGGTTCCGTCCACATGGTCGAAGCCAAGGATGGTGTTCTGTAGCTGGGAGTTAAGAATACGGCGATCGGTGATGACAAATACGCAGTTGAACATCGGTTTCAGCTCTGCGTTCTGTAGTGCGCCCAAACGATAAGCCACCCAAGCAATAGAGTTAGATTTGCCAGAGCCTGCCGAATGTTGTATGAGGTAGTTCTTTCCAGAACCATGTTCTGCTGTGTCAGCCAATAGCTTCTCAACCACATCGAGCTGGTGGTATCTTGGGAAGATTATCTTTACGCTCTTCCGCTTGTCCTGTCGTATTTTACCATCTTGCGTTTTATAGATGCTGATACGTTCCTCTTCCTGACGGGAGATATATCGCTGCAGAATACAGAGTAGCATACGACGGTTGAGCACCCGCTCCCACAGGTAACATGTTGTATATTTACCTTCTGGTGCTTCGGGATTACCTTTACCGCCAACGTTTCCAGCTCCGTTACTTCCCTGGTTAAACGGCATAAAGAATGTCTTATCTCCCCGCAGTTCAGTGGCCATAATTGCCTCGTAGAGATCCACGCCGAAGTATGCCAGTATGCGATGGTTGAACTGGAAAAGTTCTTCTCTTTGGTCGCGGTCGTTCATCCACTGGTGGCGTGAGTTCTCTACATTCTGCCCGGTCAACTGGTTCTTCAGCTCCAGAGCCACCACAGGAATACCGTTAACCGACAACACCATGTCGATGGTATTGTGATTCTGAGTAGAGTAGGCGAACTGTCTGGTACACTCCATGATGTTCTGCTGGTACTTCAGATTTAGTTCCTCGTTCAACGGACTGGCTGGCTCGAAATAGACCAACTTGAACTTGAAGCCCAGGTCTTCAATACCGTTGCGCAGTACCCATATCAGGCCGCGTTCATGAATCTTGTCCTGAAGCACGTTATAGAGACGGTCTTCCGTCTGGGCACCGTATTTCTTCTCATACAGTTCCCACTTCTTTGTTTGTGTCAGACGGAGAAACTTGACCATCGTCTTAAGGTCAATGGCCCGTTCTTTATCGTAGGTAGCCTGATTGCCCTTTGTGTAGCCACCTTCTGTGAGAAGCCAATGTTCGATGTAGGCTTCAAAATCCCGTTCTTTCAAGTCGTTGTTGTCCATATCTCAATTATTTATGATTCTATGATAATTTTGCCTGTAACGGCTTCGCAGATAATACTCTTCTTGTAGTCTTTTAGTTTCTCTATCTTCTGCTGTTTAATACTGACTAGTACATCAATCTCTTTACATTTCTTACTTAAATATTCGGCAATGATTGTTTGTTCACTTATAGGAGGTAAAGCAACCGAAATTGCCATCAACTCGTTAGTATTAATAGAAGGATAGTTAATGCCTTTAGAATAAACAATAACCTGTTTTAAGAAACAATCACTTTTTGTAATATACGAAAGGAATGAACTCAACACATTAGCTTTTGGCGTTATAATTGCAAAGCCAGTCGAATATATATACTGTGATTTTTCAACTGTATCTACAACATCTATAGCACGTAAATACGTCCTGACTGTTGACATTACTATATCTCCAAGATTTGCCTTCTTTCTTGCTCTTGAAGGGGCATCTTTAAATAAGTAGTGTTCGCTTTTATATATTCCTTGCTCAAATGAAACACTACCTATGTCAACATAATCAAACTCAAAGTCAGATTGTGTGTTTTCGTTAAGGGAATTAGAATTTATTGAACTTATATCTTTAATTCGGCATACTTTCCACCCTGCAGGAACTTCTCCAATCCAGTCTATACCGGAAGGGACGAGCTTGGCGTTGAGGTCAAGACCTTTTGTGACTGCCTCTGTAATTACGCTCTGCTTATAAGCTTTCAGTTTCTCAATCATCTGTTCTTGCAGCTCTATGAGAGAATCAATCTCTCCACACTTTTCATCAAGATATTCAGCTATCTTGACTTGCTCTTTTGTTGGAGGGAATGGCAACATAAACTCTTTTTGCTGTTCAGCTGGCAAACGCCATCGCCCAAAATTAGATACTCCTTGACCTAAATTGTAGAAAAGCCTCGCTTTATAACAAAATTGGAAAATATATAAATAATATTGGTTAATAATATCTTTGGGATGAATAGCATAAAAAGTACGATAATCAGGGCTTGTTACACCCTCTTGTTTTGAAACATCAACATAACCTGTTAACAAGTCCATGTGGTTCATGACAAAATCATTAGGAAATACCAATTGATAGTTGGTATAGTCATTCGCAACTTGACCTTCGTTGCTGGTGATGTTTTTAACCTTTAGTCCTTGCTGGGTTACAGATAAAACATCATAGCCAAGTTTACCAGCAATTATTTTCTTGATTCGAAATAAATGCTTAAATTTATTTATTTTCCAACCTTCTGGTATTCTACCNNCTTTATATTGCTTCATAAAGTATCAATGTAATAATTTGCTCATTATTTCTGCCTCTTTATGCTCAAGAGTCTTCAATTCCTCAAAAATGTCTGCTGAAGGGGATAATGGAGTATATTTGTAGAACTCACGAGAAAAAGGAATCTCATAACCAACCTTAGTCTTCTTCTCATCAACGATGAAGTCTGGCGAAAAAGGTGCCACGTTCTTTTGCAAATATTCGTCACGGTCAGACAACCAGGGAATAATTTCGGAATCACTTAGAGATTTGTCAATCACAGGTTTCCCTTTGCTATCGCGCATCACGTTACCATCAGCATCGTGCTCCGGGTTATTGATAAATAATTTGCTATATTTAAAGTAGTCATTCACGCAAATTTTACTCTCTACACAAATTTCTGTCCCGTCAGCTACTGTCGTTTTGACCACGCCATTATTAAATTCGTGGTAGGCTCGCATGACGAGTTGTCGAGCTGTCTCAGTGATATCCACACGTTTATTACCAAGAGGTTTACGGCGTTTTTCGTAGCACTGGGAAGCATCGATGAGTTGTATTTTGCCTTGTCGCTGAGAAGATTTATTGCGAGTAATAATCCAAATGTATGTGGGGATGCCTGTGTTGTAGAACAGGTCGTTAGGCAGTTGCACGATGGCTTCGAGCCAATCGTTTTCTAAAAGGTAGCCACGAATGTTGCTCTCACCACTGCCAGCATCGCCCTTGAACAGCGGTGAACCGTTCTGGATGATGGCCATGCGTCCCGTGTCCTTCAGCTTCGCTACACCGTTGAGAAGAAATAACTGCTGACCATCACCTATGGCAGGCAATCCTGGCTCGAAGCGTCCGGCAGCGCCTTTCTTGTTCTCTGCCTCGACAGCAGCCTTGCTCGTCTTCCACTCAATGCCGAAAGGCGGGTTGGATATGATATAGTCGAACTTATATCCGTCGAATTTATCATCGCCTAATGTGTCGCCTTGTCGCATGTTGTCGGCATTGCCACCTTTGATGAGCGTGTCGGCCTTGGCGATAGCAAAGGTCTGTTCGTTCAACTCCTGTCCGTATGTAGTGATGTCAGCATCGGGGTCAATCTCCAAAAGGCGGTCGCTCATGCAGCCTAGCATCTGGCTAGTACCCATTGCCATATCATAGATGGTTGCTGTGATGCCTTCGTCTTGTAATCGCTCCTCGTCTTCACCCACCAACAGTTCCGTCATCAGATTGATGATGTCGCGGGCGGTGAAGTGTGCTCCTGCATGTTCATCGTAACTCTCAGAGAACTTGCGCACCAGTTCCTCGAAGATGTAGCCCATATCCACCGAACTCACTTTGTCGATACCCAAATAAGCCTTCTCCGTGCAGAACTCCTTGATGACCAGATAGAGTAACCCGTTCTCAGCCATTGTCTCGATCTCCTGCTGGAACTTCATACGGTGAATCACGTCAATAACATTCTCAGAAAAGTGGTTCAGATACGACTCGAAGTTCTCACGGATATTCTCAGGGTCGCTGAGCAACGTCTCGAAGGTGAAGGGGGAGAGGTTGTAGAACTTCTGTCCTGCGGCCTTCTCCAGGAAGCCCTGCTTCACGGTGATGCCGTCAGCGTCTAGCTGCTTATTCACGTCCAGCACTTTCTGCTTGGTCGGTGTCAGCGTGTCCTCGAAGCGTTTCACCACGCACATCGGCAGTATCACGTTTCCGTATTCGTGTGGCTTATATACACCTACCAATTTATCGGCAATAGCCCAAATCAGGTTGGCTTTCTCTTGAACATTAACAGTTGTCTGCTGTTGTAACTCGTTTGTGCTCATATATACTTATTTTATTGTTTTATATTTTGCGAAATATGGGTATTTTTTCTTAATAATAGGATTCTTTGATGAATTAGGGCTTATCTCTGTTAATAGAACTTTCCCTCCTTCCCAGAATTTGATTGCAAGCATACAATCTCCGCAATGCCATACCTTTAGTTCTTCATCGAATTCAGGCTTTTGAGGAATATTTGTGTTATTTTGTTCCTCAGGTTTAACCTTTGCCATTGTGCTTAGCGCCAGATCGGTGATTTTTCTTCGTGTTACATCATCATTAGGCAACTGATGCATCCAAACAAGGATATTCAGAAGTTCAAATACAGTTGAGCGTATGAGATAAGGGGCTTTGCCTGACTTAACATCTTCATCCGAGACTCTTCTATGCGAACCTTCGTTGGCAATTGTAGAGCATGAATGTATCTGTCGTTGGATATATTGGGGTATATAGTCCTGTAATTCATTACTTGCTAAAAAGCGGCTACATTCATTCAGATTGGAGCCATTGAACTCAATAGTTAATAGACCATAAGAATTAAGCTCTGTCATTATCCAGTCCAGTATTTTTCGTACCTTATTGAATATGTCTGCGTTGGTGTTGTCGCCGTTTTCAACTATCAGTAAAATACTGAGTATTTCCTCGTATATAGGTGACTTCAGCCATGCGAACAAATCAGAATATTTAGTCTTAATTCTTCGAATTGGACTTTCTTCAATAGCACTGACAATGTCCTGACATAGCTTCTCATCATCCGTGGCCTTTTCGTAATAGACCGGGAATATTGCCTTGAACATGCTGTCGCTGAGAAGGTCTGGCTGTCCTGTAGATATGAAGTATTGTAAATCATGGAATTCTTCCTTAATTCTCAAAACTGCTTTTTGTAAGTTAGCCACATTGGGTGCCTCGTGCAAATTCTCATCAAGCNNGATGCAATTCCATCTGGTACTGAAGTGAGCAGTACTTCTTGAATGAAGTCATCGACTCCCATTCGTCATCTATCCAAAGTATGTTATACTTACTCATCACTCTTATATATCGGTAAATGTATTATAACTGTCGTCCCAATATTGTCATCAAAATCAGCACCATAGAAATCAAGTGCACCACAAAAGATGTCAAAGTCACCTCCATAGTGTTCGACAATTGACTTGACCGTATGACCACCCTCACCGCTTCCTGCAGTTTCACCTGCTTTCTCGCCTCTTATGCCGTAACGTAGTTTGTCAAATCCTTTAGGGAATGGCGTACCATTATTGCTGAATGTAATCTCATACATACCACGTTCTGTATCTACTGAGAGATATATCATAAACTCATAATCAGTTCGTGATAGGTCCGTAAAACCATGTCTCACTGCATTATTGAAGATATTATCACAGAGTCGTATTAGGTCATCGGGTGCCATAAATACATTTACACCTTCAATATAACCCTTATAATCCTCATAATTATCAGATAAGGTCGGTACATAAAAGCCATACTCATCCAGTGCCATCTCGTCTCGTTCATACTCTACAAGATAATTCTTACCACTATGATAATGCTTACTGAGGAACTTATCAATATTGATAACCTCTGGCGTACCAAACTCCTCTTCGCGTGAGAATACCTTTAGGAGGGTAGTCAACGATTCGACAGCTCGTTTTTGATTTTCAACTTCCTCCTTAATGCCTTCCATGAATTCACTTTCAGGCAGATCTCCTTTATGTAACATATAGTATTCCAGATTCTTACACGCACTTGACACCTGACGGAGGTGGGGCATCATGTCATGCTTGCGCGAGCGAATCTCGTTGATATAATCGCCTTTCATTTGGTCGATTACCTCCTGAAGTCCTGCCTCTTTAGCTTTTGCCAAAAGAGCAGTATTCCTCGCTTCTTTATATATCTCTTTCTGGAGAGAGAAGTCGGGATATGATAATTTCCACCTTAGGATAGATGTTCGTGATATATGAGGAATGGCCACGCCTATTGCAGTGGCTGAAATACCAGATTGGGCAAGTGCCATACAAAAATACTCTGGGTCAATAGTCTCCTTTAATACCAAGGCAAACACATTTGGACTCAGTAGCACAGGGTTTTCCTCTGATGCATATACAATTGTTGGCTTGACAGATCTTACGGTTGAAACAACTACTGCCTTTTTATTCAGTAGAGTCATGTTTCGATTGCTCTCTTCCTCAGATAGTCTAGATATATCAAGGATACATTGAGTCCAATCATCTGACAGGTCGCTGACTTTGATAACCTTCCCCTTTTGAGGATTATTGAGGTGAGAATCCGAGAATGGCAATATGAGGTCTTCTATTCGTTCCTTTTTGTACCCATCTTGAACGGTTTCTTCAGGAATATGCATATAAAAGGGTATATTCCATGAATAATCGTTTTCTGCTATTTCGTCATATGAAACAGTTCGGGACACATGTTCAACGTCATGAAGATATGCATTCATGATATCACTAATTTCTAGCTGATTTTGGTACTTGTGATTAGTGTATAATCCCGAAGCATCAATCATGCGTATAGCATTCTCATGTTTTGGATGCTTCCTTAGAACAACCAAAGCCAAAGCAATTCCAGTATAGGAGAGTATTTTACTAGGGAGGAGAATGACCGTATCAATTATACCTTGTTCTATAGCCCATTTGCGGAACTTTGCCTTTTCCCCCTGGTTATATAGGAGTGAAGGTGTCACTATAGAGAAACATACACCCTTATCTGTCGTCATATCCATGAATAGCGAAGCCGCCTTAAGGTCTGAATCTTCAACCTTAAAGGAGCTAGACACTCCCTCAAAAGTTTCTTCTTGATAACGCACGCCAAGCGGTGGGAAGGAAACTATGGCATCATACTTCTGGCTCTTCCATGCCTCCGTAAGCTTATTTTCAAAGGTCACCTTACGAGTGTCATTTGATAAAACGAGCCTAATCATGCCTAATTCCCAGACAGAAGTATTCATTTCATAAGCATACATATACTCGTAGAAATTCATATCTGTCGATAATTTCATAGTACCTCCAAAAGGACAGAATACACTTTTTTCTCCGAAACAAAGGAAAGCATCAGCCAAAACGGAAAGCCAGTCAGGAGTAAGTTGTTCGTATGAGCCTTTTGTTGTTGGCATTATATCAACCAGATAATCAAACCATTCCAGATATTCATCTACATCATAGAATGATGCAAAGATCATGCCCACCAAGTCTTGATGCATAGAATTGCCAATGAAGGATTCTATCTGCTTGATGCTTGTCTCAATAATTGTATAGATGGCACTTGACTTGTCTATTTGGGGCGCATCAGATAATGTCAAATTAAAATTGCAATCGTTTTTTTCATATGACAAACCAAGCCCTACTTTTTGCAAGTAGAGTATAGATCCCACATATTTTAGAATCAAGATGGAGTCGATTATTCCTTTACTACGGAATTTATTGACAATTATATCCATCGTTGCCTTGATGTCACTATTTGATCGCGGGTACTTCCTCATTTCTCAAATCAATTTAAACCAACTTTCAATTTCGAGTGCAAAATTATTGTTTATCTGTGCAGTCTTTCTTCATAGACAAATATTTCTTCAAATTATCCTCAATTTTTTTGCAAAATGACTCTCTAAGCCATTGTGGTTCCAGTACTTCTACCTGTGGAAAAAATGAAAATATCCTAGAGTATAGTTCATTGTTTGGACGTACTTNNTACATTGCTCTTCATCAAGGACTACCTGACTATGGTGTATTGGCTTTGACACAACATAGGGGAATCTGTCTGAATCAAATCTTAGCACAATTGTTTCTTTCTTGATTGATTCATCGGGAATAGTCACTCCAACTACATCATCAAAATATGTTGAGAAATCAATGGTCGTATTTGGGATAAAAGCAACATCTGAGATAGAGAACTTAACAATTCGATCAAGTGCTCTGTTTGAGATTCTATCACCATAAGGAGATTGCTCTAAGCCGAAAAGGAACCATCTGTTGTTATATTGCTTGACATGATAGGGGTGAACAACAACATTGATTTCTCTTCC
>LXOW01310091.1_pt1 | contig 13062 bp, 8 predicted proteins | sample 1368591 | NCBI WGS metagenome assembly LXOW01 (sample SAMN04884650, study PRJNA319009) | bovine gut metagenome | isolation source: Cow rumen | host: Bos taurus | place: Italy: Legnaro (PD) | collected 2014-07-09
GGCTCCAACTCGCAGTATTTCCGATAATATTTCAGCGCTTCCTCGTAATTGCCCAGACGGAGCAGTCCGCTGGCTTTCTGACTGAGCGCATCGGAGTCTTCAGGGTCGATGGCAATGGCAAATTCCGAACTGGTGATGGCGTTGGAGTAATCCTCGTTCATCAGCTGTGCGGAGGCCAGCGCATTCCAGTATTGCTTGGAGTAGGGGTGGTGGTCGATGAGTTCGTTGAAGATGCGCTCGGAGTCTTTGTACTTGCCCAGTCCGAAGAGTGTGCGCGCCATGAGTTCCTTGAAGTCGTCGCTTTCGTCACCTCGCGAGCGCATCATCCATTCGTAGGATTTCTCGCTCTCGCCATAATCGATGTAGAGATTGGCACAGTCGCGCACGTAGTCCTCGTATTCATCGGGTTCTACGTGTTTGCCATATTCGCGCAGGTATTCGTCGGCTTTCTCGACGTCGCCCTCGGCAATCATGATTTCCGCCAGCAGATAATGGTAGTCGGGGTCGTCGCGATTCTCAATCTCGTCGGCATAGAATTCCGCTTCGGCGTAGTCTTCCTCAGCCAAAGCCTTGCGGGCTTTGAAGACGTTGGGCAATGTGGAGCCTGGATAGAGCTCGAGGGCGTAGTCGATGGCTTGCTCGGCTTTGTCGTCGTCGCCTTGCCAAGAGTAGTAGTCGGCGAGGTCCACTAAGTCGTCAGCATCCATAAACGGGTTGCTACCCACATTTATGGATGCTTCGTAGTTTTCCAGTATTTCCTGGAATTCCTCGCTATTGAAATACTCTTCGTCGATTTTCAACTTTGCTCTTTTATCGTTTCCAAGTGTCTTTGAGACCGACGGTCTTGTTGAAGACCAGATGGTCGGGAGTAGAGTCGAGGTCGAGTGTGAAGTAGCCGATGCGCTGGAACTGGAGGAAATCGCCAGCTTTCTTTTCCTTGAGGTAGGGCTCAACAACCGAATTGTTGAGCACTGTGAGGGACTGCGGGTTCAGCAGTTCGCGGAAGTCGCGCTCGTCGGCACCAGGATTCTCGATGGCAAACAGGCGGTCGTAGAGGCGAACCTCGGCCTTGACGGCATCCTGACAGTTCACCCAGTGGAGCGTCTTGCCCTTGATCTTACGGTCGGCACCGGGCTGTCCGCTACGTGTCTCAGGATCGTAGGTGGCATAGATGGTGGTCACGTTGCCATTGGCATCCTTGTCGCAGGGGTGTTCCTCGTCGCACTTGATGATATAGGCATTCTTCAGACGCACCTCCTTGCCAGGAGCCAGACGCTGGAACTTCTTCTCAGCAACCTCCATGAAGTCGTCGCGCTCAATCCACAGTTCGCGGCTGAAGGTAATCTTGTGGGTGCCATCAGCCTCGTTCTCAGGATTGTTCACGGCTTCCATCTCCTCGGTCTTGCCCTCAGGATAGTTGGTGAGCACGAGTTTCACGGGGTCGAGGACTGCCGAGACGCGTGTAGCTTTCTTGTTCAGGTCGTCGCGAACGCTGGCCTCCAAGAGGGCGTAGTCGTTGAGGGCGTCGAACTTGGTGTAACCAATCGAGTCGATGAAGTTGCGGACGCTCTGTGACGAATAGCCACGACGACGCATACCGCAAACAGTCGGCATACGGGGATCGTCCCAACCATTCACCAGATTCTCGTCCACGAGTGCCTTCAGTTTACGCTTCGACATGACGGTATAGGTGAGGTTCAGACGGTTGAACTCAATCTGACGCGTGCCGTCGTATTTGTTTAGGATGTCGGGATTGAAACCTGTGGTATCCGTCTGCTCCTTGATATACTCGCGCAACAGGTCGACGAACTTGTCGTAGAGCGGGCGGTGAGGCACGAACTCCAGCGTACAGATGGAGTGGGTGACACCCTCGAAGTAGTCGCTCTGTCCGTGGGCAAAGTCGTACATGGGATAAGCATGCCACTTCGTGCCTGTGCGGTGGTGGGGAATCTGGATGATACGATAGATGATAGGATCGCGGAAGTGCATATTGGGGTTAGCCATATCCAGCTTCGCACGAAGCACCATGCTGCCCTCGACGGCTTCAGCGGTGTTCATCTGTTCGAAGAGGCGCAGGTTCTCCTCAATAGGACGGTCGCGGAAAGGACTGGGACGTCCGGGCTGTGTGGGTGTGCCCTTCTGCTCGGCAATCTGCTCAGAGGTCTGCTCGTCGACATATGCCAGGCCCTTCTTGATGAGCCATACGGCAAAGTCCCACAGCTTCTCGAAATAGTCGGAGGCGTAATAGACGTTCTCCCAGTGGAAACCGAGCCACTTGATGTCGCTCATGATGTTCTCCACGTATTCCGTATTCTCCTTCGTGGGGTTGGTATCGTCGAAACGCAGGTTGCAGATGCCTCCAAACTCCTCAGCCACACCAAAGTCCATGCAGATGGCCTTAGCGTGTCCGATGTGTATATAGCCGTTGGGCTCTGGTGGAAAACGCGTCTGAATACGTCCACCGTTCTTGCCTGCTTCCAGGTCTTCCTTTACAAACTGTTCTACAAAGCTGAGGCTTTTCTTCTCCTCGCCGTCGATCATAATTTTCTCTTCCATAAATAAATAATGTGTAATTTTGGCTGCAAAGGTAATAAAACCTTCGCAAAAAGCCAAATAATTCCCGTCATTTGTTTATTCCATCACTTGAAAATGCCCCTAACGTCAGTTTTATTCCTGCCGTTACCCAGCATCCAGGCTGTACGACGTTGCCATAATCCACATAGTGGTGAGCGGTCAGATTGTTGCCTTCCACGTAGATGGAATAGGGGTCGTTGTTCCATGCCAGACGGGCATCGACGACGGAGTAGGGGTGATAGGCGCGCACCTCACCGTCGACGGTGGTGTATGACCCCATGCGGTCCTGCCAACGATAGTTCAGCGTCAGGTCGAAGGCCTCCCACAGATGCATCTGTAGTTGTGCTGTCACCTTGTGGCGCAGATATTCCAGCGAATATTGCGACTGTAGGAATGGCTGTTCGTCCTTGCTTTGATGTAGATGACAGTAGGAGAGTTGAAAGTTGAAAGGTGAAAGGTGAGAGTTGAGGGTTGAGAGGTTAGAGGTGAGGGTGATTTCCTCGCCAAGGGTATTGATCTTGGTGTGGTTGACACTCTGCCAGACGGGGTCGGCATCGCGCGTATCCATTACCCAGTCAATCATGTTGCGCGCATGGTGATGGAAGATGCTGGTCTGAACGGTTAGCCAGCGAGAACTGTATTTCACGCCGCCTTCCACAGCTTGCATCTCCTCCGCCTTCAGGTATTTGTCGGCTTTATGCCCCCCCACGCTATAGTACAGTTCCGTAAACGAGGGCATGCGCAGCGAAGCATTATACGAGGCATACAGCTTCCAATGGTCGCCCAGACGCAGACTTGCGTCGATGCCAGGATAAAGGGTGAAGGGCATTTCGTTCCATGTATTCTTCACCGCGATAAAGCCTGCCGAGAGCGTGAATCTTTTGAGCAGGATGTTATGCTCTGCGTGGAAGGACAGGTTCGAGCGGTTCAGACCGTTTTTATATTCGCCATACGGATTGCTTAGCGGTTCGCCAAGATTGCCGCTGACGATGTCCTCGTTACGAAATTCCGCGCCCAAGGCCGTTCGTCCCCATTGCCAGTCGAAATAGCTGTTCAGATTGATGCCGAAGACATCCGTCCGATGATGGTTGAACGGCACCTTCGACTCGTCGCCGCGAATCAGTTCAAAGCGGTCGTACGAACGATTCCAGTATGTAGCACATTGAACATTGAACATTGAACATTGAACATTGGTCTTTAGAGCAGTAAAGAGTTTGGTAGTGTGTTCGTATTGTTCGTCGTATTTGGCACTATAGAAGGTGTTCGACCCCCAGCCTTTTGTGCTTACGCCAGCGTGCCAGTTCAGGCGAATCTGCTCTTTGGCGTAAGCGCCCTGATAGAAGGCTTTTACACCGCTGTAGTCGCTATTCAGCGCACCTGCTTTCGAACGCTGATAACCATCGCTTCGCGAAAAGTTGGCTGAAAGAGCATGATTGGAAACGGTCAAGCGTCCTGCCGATGAAAGATAACCAAAGGAGCCTCCCTCTACTCTTGCCTCTGAGCGTTTGCCTTTTCCGTCGTTCGTCACGATGTTGATGGCGCCCACAAGCGATGAGGTGCCATAGACCCGCGAGGCAGGACCTTCCAACACTTCGATGCGGATGATGTCTGAGAGGTCGCAGGGCAGGTCGAAGGCGTTATGGGCAGTCTGAGGGTCGCAGATGTTGATGCCATTCAATAGAATGGTAATTTGTTCCTGCGTGCTGCCACGGATGCCGATATCCGTCTGGGCACCCATCGGACCGCGTTGGCGTACATCGACGCCAGCAACCATCTTCAGTAAATCGTTAATACTTTGTACTGGCGCCGCCTGAATTTCTTCGCGACTCAGTACAGTGACCATTCTCGCCGCTTGCCCAAGTGCAAGCGGAGCGCGTGAGCCTGTGATTTCCACGTCGTCGAGGGTTGCCTCCTTGTCGGGACTGTTGGCGACAGAATCGCCAACCACAGTAGTGCCAACCACACTGAGCGAGTCGGGTGTGGTGACGGCGGCAGAACGCAGGGTTGCTACGCTCAGCACGCCGATGGTGACGACACGTCCCAAACAGGCAAACAGGGCATATCCTTTCCTCGTAAACTGACGAAATCGGAGAGCCTTGCGCTGGTTAAACTGTCTTTTGAATTCCATTGTGTTATTTGATACCCCTTTCGTTTAGGGCTCTGGTATAGCGGGCTGCATTCTGCAGGTGTTCCTGATAGGTCGTGGCGAAATTATGGGTGCCCGAGAAGTCCTCTTTGGCGCACATATACAGGTAATCGTGTTCTGCAGCATTCAGTACGGCATCGATGCCCTTGATGCTGGCAATCTTAATAGGACCAGGGGGCAGGCCTTCGTTCATATAGGTGTTATAAGGCGAATCAATATGGAGCAAATTCTGCCAGATACGCTTCAGTTCAAATTGTTTCAGTGCGAACTTGATGGTGGGGTCGGCCTGCAGGGGCATGTTGGCTTTCAGACGATTCAGGTACATGCCTGCAATCATGGGCTTCTCCGCATTGTTCGACGTCTCTTCGTCGATGATGCTGGCCAGCGTGCAAACCTCAATCGGTGTCAGTTGCATCTGGGCAGCCTTGGCCTCGCGCTCGCCCTGCCAGAAATGTTCGTTCTCCTTCTGCATGCGCTCCAAGAACTTGTCGACACTCATGTTCCAATAGACATCGTAGGTGTTGGGCACAAACATAGCCGCAATGGTTGTCGTGTCGTAACCGTAGTGTTGGCATGTCTCCTCGCTAAGTAGGGCGTCGGCAATGGTTGCCGAGTCAATCATCAGCTTTTGTCCAAGAATAGCTGCAAGGCGCTCCATGGTGCGAGCCTCAGGAATGACAAGGTTGAACGACGTCTGCTGTCCGTTCTTCAGTCGACGGAACACGGTGAACGCTCTGTCGCCAGGATTTATAGCGTATTTACCTGTGCGGATGTGCTCGCCGTAATCGCTGTGGCGAAGCATTGCCGAAAGTCCGTCCATTCCTGCAGACGGATTCATGGATTGCAGTTTGACAAGCACAGAATCTTGTGTGTCGTTGTCGTCAATGTAGATATACACCACCTCTTCCGCTTTCGATACAGGTGCCAGTAGGTAATAGCCCACCAGTCCCAAGATGATGACCAGACCGGCTGCTGCGACATATAAATGGAGCTTAGAATTCAACTTTTTCATCTTTTTTTGTCTTTTGAGACGGCAAAAGTACAAATAAAATATGAATTTTGATGCAGAAAAGGAAAAATTTTGTAACTTTGCCAAGAAATTGACACTATCAATGGCTATGCGGACTGCAATTATAGGCGGTGGTGCGGCAGGATTCTTCTTGGCTGTCAACCTGAAGGAGATGATGCCCGAGATGGAGATAACCATCTTCGAGCGCAGCAGTCGCGTGCTGGCAAAGGTGGAGGTCAGTGGTGGCGGACGTTGCAACTGCACCAACTCGTTTGCACGTGTCAGCGACCTTTCGCAGGTCTATCCCCGTGGTCATCGGTTGATGAAACGGCTTTTTAATGTGTTTGATTATGAGGATGCCTATCAATGGTTCGAGCGCCATGGTGTAGCGCTGGTGACGCAGGACGACGAATGCGTATTTCCGCAGGCACAGGATTCCCATGCCATCATCGATTGCTTCCTAACGTTTGCCCATCGCAACCATATTACTATACGAACGGGCGAGAAAATACAGTCGCTAGATGCTGTGTATGGTTTTGATTTCATGGTAGTTACCACTGGTGGTTCGCCTAAAGGTGAGGGGTTGAAATGGCTGGCAGATTTAGGTCATGAGATAGAATCTCCCGTGCCGTCGTTGTTTACATTTTCCATTGATGACGCTCGCCTGCACGATATGCAAGGCTTGGTGGTGAACGATGTCACAACTCACATTCCTGGAACTAAACTACGCGCTGACGGTCCGTTGCTCATTACCCATTGGGGCATGAGTGGACCAGCCATTCTGCGACTCTCCAGTTATGCCGCTCGCTATCTGGCAGACAACAACTATCAGGCTCCGCTGAGCATTAATTGGATACAAAAGAACGAAGAGGACGCGCAGGCTGCTCTCTACGAACTGGCAGTCCGTCAGCCCCAGAAGTTGTTGGCAACCTACAACCCCTTCGGTCTGCAACAGCGCCTTTGGAACTACCTGGTGGACAAGGCGCTGACTACGCGTGCTTCCATCCGTTGTCAGGAACTGAACAAGAAAGACGTCAACCGCTTGGTCAATGTCCTGACGAACGATCATTACCAGATTGCCGGACGCGCTGCCTTCAAGGACGAGTTTGTCACCTGTGGAGGCGTTTCGCTGAAGGCTGTGAATCCTACTACTCTCGAGAGCCGTCACGTCCCTCATCTGTATTTTGCTGGCGAGGTGCTCGACATCGACGGTGTCACGGGAGGCTTTAACTTCCAGGCTGCATGGACTACCGCCTATGTCGTAGCCTGCTCTATTTGTTCATCTTTAACTAATAACATAAACATTAACGCATCATGAAACGTAACTTATTATTGACAGCTCTTGCTGTGTTGACGAGCGTTTGTTGCTGGGCTCAGCAGCAGACTCCGAAATCCATCCGTTGCAATCAGGATGGAACAGTGACATTCTTCTACAAGAACGATCAGGCCAAGAATGTGCAGGTCGATGTGCAGTTTGCAGGCCGTAACCCCATGACCCGCGACGCTGCGACGGGCATGTGGACTGCGACGCTGGGACCTGCCGCCCCTGACATGTATCCCTATTGCTTCATCGTCGATGGAGTGAGCGTGATGGACCCTGAGAACGACCAGTACTTCCCCAACGAAGGCTTCAAAAACAGCCTGCTGGAGATTCCTGGCAACGGCACATTGCCTCACGACATCAAGGATGTGCCTCACGGACGTTTGGAGTATATCCACTATTACTCCAAGAGCCTTGGTGCCACCAATCAGGCTGTTGTCTATCTGCCACCGACGTATATGCAGGACTTCCAGAAGAAGTATCCCGTGTTCTATCTCATCAGTGGTACGACAGATACCGAGGAGGTATATTATAAGGTAGGCCGTGTGAATTATATTCTCGACAACTTGTTGGCTGACAAGAAGGCTAAGGAGATGATTGTCGTGCTGCCTTATGGCAACCCGTCGAAGTTGCTGGCCGGAAAAGCGCAGGCCGCAAGTGGTCAGCCCCAGACGCGTTTTGGCGGTGATGTGTTCAGCAAGGACCTCATCAACGACCTGATGCCGTATATCGAAAAGAACTACCGCACGGTGAACAATGCCGACCATCGTGCCATCGGCGGTTTCTCGCGTGGTGGCAATCAGGCGCTGTACAATGGCCTGACAAATCTCGATAAGTTTGCCTATCTCTGCTCCTACAGCTCGTTTACGTCGACGGACATCCCCAACGTCTATGACAATGCCGACGATACAAACAAGAAAATCCGCCTGTTCTGGTTGGGTGTCGGTACTGACGATTTCCTTTATGGCAATGCCCGCGACTACATGGAATTCCTCGACAAGAAGGGCATCCATAGCGTGAAGGAGTTTACCAGCGATAAGTTCGGACACACATGGATGAATGCCAAGTATTTTTTGGCAAAGACCCTGCCCCTGCTTTTCAACAAAAAAGCTGCTGAGGCTGCTATGAAGAACGGTCAGCCTGCTCCTGCTGCAACGGGTAAGGAACAGCAGTTTACTCCCGGTGTGATGGCTCGTTTGTTCCCCAAACCCATCATCTCGCCTGAATATACTGAGGAAAGCATCACGTTCCGTTTCAAGGCTCCCGATGCCCAGAAAGTGGAATTGGAATGTGAGATTCTGCCTGAGGTGCTGCCTATGGAGAAAGATACCGCTGGTGTGTGGAGTGTACAGATGAACGATTTCGCCACCGAAACCTTCAAGTACTGCTTTATCGTCGATGGCACCCGTGTGGCTGACCCCAACAACATGTATCTCTCTTCAGGCCAAGGCTTCAAATACAGTATTGCCGATAGTCCCTTCGGACCGTTCAACTTTGCCTCGCAGGGCGATATTCCCCACGGACGTACAGGCTACGACGTAGAACGTCAGGAGGCGTGGTATATGTCGCCCATGAATAACGGTCAGTTTGCGATGCCTGTATTCATCCAGCTTGTGCCAGGCGAAAACGATACGATGGAGAGTTGGTTTAAGGAGGGTGGTGCTGATGCCATTGCGGACAGGATGCTGGCTGACGGCAAGACCAAGAGCTGCGTCATTACTACCAGTTCGATGGACTTCATGCAACAGGGTGGCATGCAGATGCCTGGCATGAGCCCTCGTGTGATTCGTGCCGACGACTATCCAACGTGGTCGCAGCGTCGTCGCGCCCTCGTGAAGTTGCTCTTTAAGATTGGTAAAGAACCCGCCCCCTCGTTCTCTGACTTCGGCGGTGGTGGCTTCGGCGGCGGCTTCGGAGGAGGCGGCGGTTTTGGTGGCGGTGGAGGCTTCTAAGCCTTCTCGCCTTGTTCCTTTTCGTCAGCAAATTTGTTTTGCTTGAGGTCCTCTACGAACTGACTGATTTTCTGTAGTTCGCGCGGAATCTTGATACTCTGTGGGCAGTGCGGTTCGCATTGCCCACAGCCTATACAATGGTCTGCCTGACGCATGCGGGGAACGGCACGGTCGAGACCGATGAGGTAGTTGCGACGCAGCTTGTAATACTCGTCATCCATCTGCAAGCGAGGCAGCGTGCCGTCGTTCTTACATTTATTATAATGTACGAAGATGGCGGGAATGTCGATGCCGTAAGGACAGGGCATACAATACTTACAGTCGTTGCAGGGAATGTTTTCCAGTCCGACGATACGCTGGGCAACTTGTTCGTCCAGGAATTGCTGTTCGGCCTGCGTCAGGGGAACCAGTGGACAGTAGCTGAGCAGGTTGTCCTTCAAATGTTCCATATACGTCATACCGCTGAGTACGGTGAGCACACCCTTAGGAGTTCCTGCATAGCGGAAGGCCCACGAAGCGACGCTGCGCTCTGGGTCACGTTGTTTCAGTTCCTTGGCAAGATATTGTGGCAAGTTTGCCAGACGACCACCCAACAACGGTTCCATGATGACGGCAGGGATTCCCTTCTTCTGGAGCTCGTCGTAGAGATAATGTGCATCGACATTGTTGTTGCTGATTTCGTTGGCGTAGTCCCAGTCCAGGTAGTTCAGCTCAATCTGCACGAAGTCCCAGTGATATTTGTCGTGCATGGCCAGAATCTCGTCGAACACGCTCTGATGGCCGTGGAACGAGAATCCGAGGTTGCGGATGCGTCCTGCCTCGCGCTCTTTCAACAGGAAATCCATCATGCCATTGTCCACATATCGGCTGTTAAACTCATTCATGCCGCCACCGACTGCATGTAACAGGTAGTAATCGATGTAGTCCACCTGCAATTCCTTCATCGAGTTCTTGTACATTTGTACGCTGGCCTCGTGGCTCTGCAGGGCGGGGTTGAAGTTCGACAGTTTGGTGGCGATGAAATATTCCGAGCGCTTGTGGCGACTCAGGGCAATACCCGTGCAGGCTTCCGACTTACCCTGACAATAGACGGGGCTGGTGTCGAAATAGTTGACGCCGTGCTCGATGGCATAATCGACCTGACGATTGATCATGTCCTGGTCGTAGTCGTCTTGATTCTCCGTCTTCGACGGCAGACGCATCATGCCATAGCCCAAGAGCGACACTTTGTCGTCATTGAAGGGATTTTTACGATAGGTCATCTTGCCCACGGGGGGCTCCACCTGTTTCTTATATTCCTCAACGGCTTCGCTCTCCGTCTTCGATTTGCAGCCCGCCATCACGGCAGCAGCGCCCACGGCACCACCACCCAACAGCCTTAGAAAACTGCGTCTTGATATATCTTTTTTCATTGTTGTCTTCGTTTTTTGTTTAAATCTCCTTATGCACTTCGTGCCCTTCGACGTAGATGGCGCTGAAGGGACGCGCGGGACACAGATACTCGCAGGCTCCACAGCCTATGCAACGACTCTCGTTGACGGCAGGGATGTAGGGCGACTCTTCGTCGTCGGGGTTGCTAGGAACCATATCGATGGCACCCGCAGGACAGTGGCGCGCACAGTTGCCGCACTCCACACCATCGTTGATAGCCACACAGTTCTTTTTAATGAATACGGCGTGACCAATCTGCGTGGATGCTTTCAGTTCATGTGCCAAAGGCTTGATGGCACCAGCGGGGCAAACCTCCGAACACGTGTTACACTCCGGACGGCAATAGCCGCGCTCGTACGACATCGTAGGCATCATCAGGTGCAGCAGGTCGTCAGAAGGTCGCAACACGTCGTTGGGGCAATTCGATATGCACAGTTGACAGCCTGTGCAATGTTGGGCAAAGTTCTTCATCGATTGCGACCCTGGAGGCGTGAGGGGTGTCTGACGCTCAGGGGCTACCTTGTCCTCAATCTCTGCCAGACCGCCGTCCATAATCTTGTCCTTCTGCTGGGCCAACGCTGCCGTAGCTAACAAACCCGACGATATCATAAACGCCCGGCGCCCGTCGCTCTCAGGACTAGAATCTCTAGTATCTCTAGATAATCTAGAATCTCTAGACTTTCTAGAATAACTCAGCGCTNNCCGTAGCTAACAAACCCGAAGATATCATAAACGCACGGCGCCCGTCGCTCTCAGGACTAGAATCTCTAGTATCTCTAGTATCTCTAGATAATCTAGAATCTCTAGACTTTCTAGAATAACTCAGCGCTCCGAACTTACAACTCTCGATGCAATTGCCGCACACCACGCAGCGGCTATAATCGACCGTGTGCGTCTTGTAGTCGATACATGCCGACTTGCAGTTCTTCGAGCACAGCGAACAATTGCGGCATTTCTCGGTGTCGAAATGAATCTTCAGCCACGAGAAACGCGAGAAGAAACTCAGGAAGGTTCCCACGGGACAAATGGTGTTGCAGTACGTACGGCCATTGCGCCAGGCGAGCACCGCCAGAATGATCACCGCCACGATGCTGATGATAAGCGACGGCAGGGCGCGCAACCAGACGTCTTTGTGATAGAAAGCATAGCTGTCGTAGTATTCGGCTATACTTGCCAGCACGTTGTTGCCTGCCATCCATATGGGTTGTAGCACGTTGGTGGCAATGAGTCCGAAGGTAGAGTAGGGGGCCAGCAACTGAAACAGCGTGCCGATGCCCGCCAACAGCAGGACGACGAACACCACGAGCACCGGATAGCGCAACCACCGCAGCTCCTTGGAATACGTGTAGTGGTTTTTCTTCTGCTTCTTGCCCAGCCATCCGAAGATGTCCTGCATGATGCCCAGCGGACAGATGATGGAGCAATAGATGCGTCCGCAGACGAGCGTCAATACCAACAGGAAAGCCACGACGGCAAAGTTCAAGGCCAGTATAGCCTCCATGGCCTGCAGCTTCGGCATCCACGAAAACCAGTGGAGCGCCGTTCCTGTGAAGTCCACAAACAGCCACGTAATGCCGATAAACATCACGGTGGCTAGCGTAATTCGAATCGTTCTTAGCATAAAGCCTGTATTTGTTTAGTGTTTAGTGATTTTTACTATTTGGATACTCACTTCGTAAAGCAGGTAGATGGGAAGCGACACGACGAAGAGTGTAAACACATCGGTCGTTGGCGTGATGATAGCTGCTACGACGAGGATGGCGACGATGGCGTGACGACGATAACCGGTCATCAACTGGGCGTTAATCAGTCCCATGCGTCCTAACATGGCGCAGACCACAGGCAGTTCGAACACCACGCCCATCACCAGGCTCATGCCCAGCAGCGTGTCGACGTACGACTGCAGCGTCAGCATGTTTGCCACATCGGGCGACACCTGATAGGTGCCCAGAAAACGCACCGTCAGCGGGAATACCATGAAGTAGTTTACCAATGTGCCCACGAGGAACATCACGTAGGCCGCCCCCACGATCCATACCGCATAGCGACGTTCGTTTTGGTAGAGCCCTGGCGACACAAAGCGGAACAACTCATATAGTATATAAGGTGAAGCCAACAGCAGACCCGCATACAACGCCGTCCGCATGTGAATCATAAACTGCTCCGTCAGGCCAGTGTTCATCAGGTGCAGCGAGAACGCGTCGACACCCAGCAGGCGATACGTCACGAAGTCGCTACTTCGCGGAGCCAACACCACGCTGAACAACGTTTCCTTCATCAGAAAAGCCGCGACGGCGAATACCACCACCGCCACACCCATCTTGATGAGCGACGAGCGCAACACGTCCAGATGGTCCCAGAACGTCATCGGCTCACCGCTATTCACTCTTTTCCTTGTCCTCTTTGTCGTCCGTGTCTATTTCCTTCATGCCGTCCTTGAAGCTCTTTACACCCTTGCCCAGACCCTTCATGAGCTCGGGAATCTTCTTGCCTCCGAACAGCAGCAACACAATCAAGGCAATGACTACAATCTCTTGCAAGCCTAAGCCAAATAGAAGTAAATTCGTCATAATTTCACTGTTTTTGGTTATAACTCTTGCAAAGATACGTTTTTTTTCGTACATTTGCA
>LXOW01252918.1_pt1 | contig 13055 bp, 10 predicted proteins | sample 1368591 | NCBI WGS metagenome assembly LXOW01 (sample SAMN04884650, study PRJNA319009) | bovine gut metagenome | isolation source: Cow rumen | host: Bos taurus | place: Italy: Legnaro (PD) | collected 2014-07-09
TTTAAGTAGTTTAAGACTTTCACCCTCGGCACCCGATTTCCGGGCTTTGCCGAGGGCTTTTTGTGCCGTTTTCCGTACCTTTGCCAAACAAAACTGATGAACAATGAACAAGATGATACACTACAGACGATTCCTAATCCTGCTGGCGATGCTGTCAACAGCGACATTTGCAGTTGCTCAGACCGATGAACGAACAAGAAAGCAAGAGGATTATCTTTCGTTCATACAAGGACATAACACTTCACCCTTTGACTACATAACGCAAAAGATAAAGCAATACAGCGTCGTGTCGTTGGGCGAAGACCACTGGATAAAAGACCACATGCAATTTCTGGCCGACTACCTCGACCACGTTGCCAACGACACGACTTTCCACATTGACGCACTTGCATGGGAAAGCGGCAACAGCATAGACCAGAAGAAGGCCGACACGCTGATGATGTCGAAAACTTTCCGCGAGGATTTGGCGTTGCAGATTCTTCGCGATGCCCCTGACACATACGGCTGGCCATACAAGGAGGCTGTGGAAGACATCAAGGCTTTGTGGCGTTACAACAGAGCGCAAGGTAAGTTCACTCGTCTGCTCCTGCTCGATCCTCCCTACATGCTACAACTACTCGACAGAGACAAATATGAATACACGCTAAGCCGTGACCAATCAACAGCTAATAAGATAGCAGGCTATGTCGGCTCCAATCGCAGAGTGCTCTACTATGCAGGCTCAGGCCATACGATGCGGCAATTTCATTCTTCTTATAATTCGAAGTCGGGAATGTACAACGTTCAAGCCACAGCAGGTAAGATTCTCTCAGTCCTCTATCCCAACAAAGTTTTCACTATCAAACTATGGGGTGGACTGATGGGCAGTAACGGTTACATCCCGACAACTGATGATTTCCGATGGGAACGTTGCGGCGACGGACTTGCAGATGAAGCCTTCCGCAGTAATGGCAACCGCCCTGTGGGTTCCGACATTGTAGGAAGCCCCTTTGCCAACATTCTCATTTCCGACTTTTTCCATTTCCAATATAGCGATCGGATGTTGAGTGAAAGCAACGGCAGTCCATTCCGTGCCGACGAGACACTTGGCGACCGTGTTGACGGCATCATCTTCTTCCGACCAGTCAATGAGTTCTCTATTCCTCACATTGAGCCGAAAATGTTCGATGACACATTTTTAATGCGAATTAGCAAGAGAACAAAGGGCGAGGTGCAGACACTTAAAGACTTGTATCTATACATAAAGAAGAATCACCCAACTCTGAGTGAGGATTTGGATAATTACATCAAATAGATTCAATAAAAAGCGAAAAAATAGCGCCACTTTCTTTAAGTAGTTTAAGACTTTCACCCTCGGCACCCGATTTCCGGGCTTTGCCGAGGGCTTTTTTGTGCCGTTTTCCGTAACTTTGTGGCTCGGAATGACTCTCGGAGGCGGTTACAGCATGACATGAATGCCCCGAACGGGATATTTCCACGAAAACGTAGTATATAATAAAAAGGTATAACAATAAAACGAAACGAACATGAACAAGAAAACCATCATCACAATTCTGCTCGCCCTCATCGCAGTGACAGGGCAGGGGCAGACTATTAACTGGCGAATAGAAGGGACTGTAGAGAACGCCTCGTCCACTGATACGCTCATTGTCATCAATGCTCTTAACCGGAAGGAGATAACAACCCTGCCGGTGAAGGATGGCAGGATTCAGCCCGTAAATGGGACACTTGATGAACCTGCGGTTTGCATGATTGGCCGCAGGGGGCGGCGGAACAGATGGATAAGGGAACTTGTTTTAGAGGAAGGAACGGTCAACATCAGCGTAGATATGAACGCCGGCTACCTGCGGAATGTGGGCGGCACACCGCTGAATGACGAAGTGGGGGCATTGCTTGCGCTGCAGTTTCAGAAAGCCGATCACGACACGTATCATAAGAAAATGTATGATGCCGTCACCGGCATTGTCACGAAACACCCCGACCATGTCATATCGCCATTCCTTATCAGTAGTCGCATCTATGTACATACCCCCACTGAGTCGCTGTCGCTGATTGACAAGTTGTCAACCCGTCTGAAGGCCAGCCTTGATATGGACAGGTTGAAGGAGCAGCTCGTCGTCGAGCAGGAGACAGAGGTAGGCAGGATGTTCAAGGATATGAAAGGCATCACTCCCGACGGCAAGCCAATAAATCTCTCCGACTTCGTGGGTCGTGGCAACTATGTTCTTGCCGATTTCTGGGCTTCGTGGTGCAGCCCTTGCATAGCAGAAATCCCCCACGTCATTGAACTGCATGAGAAATACAAAGACAAAGGGCTGAAAGTAATTGGCATCACCGTTCGAGATGCTCCGGAGAAGTCTAGCAAGATGGTAGAGGAGAAACATATTCCTTTCCCGCAAATCTATGAGTCGAAGCCAATGAGTACTTATGGTGTGTTAGGCATTCCATACACCATTCTCTTCGCGCCCGATGGAACAATCATAGAGCGTGGACCGCTGTTTGTGGTAGAGAAAAAAATCAGTGCTATCTTCGATGAATCAAAATAAGTTAGGTCGAATTGAACAAGAAAACCATCATCATCCTGCTCGCCCTCTTCGCAGTGGCGGGGCAGGCGCAGAACATCGGCAAGGACTCGCTTTATGTGCTTGGCACCGTAGCAGACGGATTCACCAAGGCGGCAGTGCCCAATGCCTTCGTCACGCTGATGCGGCAGGACTCCACCGTGGTGGACACACTGCGCGTAACAGAGAGTCACAGCTACACCTACGGTGTGGGCAAAGGAGTGGCCACAACGCAATACTATTTCAAGATAAGCCGACAGCCAGCAGACTATATCATCAAGGTGGAGCACCCGAACTATGAAACCATCTGCACCCCCTACTCGCAGAAGCGGGTGAGCCGCAGGCTGCAGTACACGCATATTCCCACCATCTACCTGAAAAAGACTGCAAAGGCACACCACTTCGAGGGCGGCTCTTTAGGCGAGGTGGTGGTGAAGGCCACGAAGGTAAAAATGGTGTGGAAGGGCGACACGCTGGTATATAATGCCGATGCCTTCAACGTGCCCGAAGGTTCGATGCTCGACGGACTCATCAAGCAACTGCCTGGCGTGGAGCTGACGGAGGAGGGCGAGATTTTTGTGAATGGAAAGAAGATAGACAACCTGACCCTGAATGGAGCCGACTTCTTCAAGGGCAAGAACAAGGTGATGCTCGACAACCTGCCCTACTTCACGGTGAAGAACATCCAGGTATATAACAAGCAGACGGAGGAGAACCGCTTCCTTGGCATCACCGACGAGGACAAGAAGGAATACACGATGGACGTGGTGCTGAAGCGTGAGTACAGCATCGGTGGCTCGGCCAACGTGGAGGCTGGCGGTGGGCCCTCCGACGGCAGCGACTGGCGCTATAAACTGAAGGCTTTCGGCATGCGCTTCAGCGACCGCACGAGGGAGGTGCTCTTCGGTGGAATGAACAACATCAACGAGACGATGGAGTATGACGGCAACCGCAGCAGTTACAACGAGAAACGCAACCAGAGCGGCGACCGCCACTTCCGTCAGGTGGGCGGGCAGTTCGTCTATATGGCTCCGGAGGATAAGCTGACCAACAGCACAGAAGTGAACGCCACTTGGCAGAACGATCTGACGGAGACACGCAGCGAGAGCGAGACCTATATGACCGATGCCTCCACGTTCGGACGGTCGCAGGGAACGAGCCGCTCAAAGCCCGTCAACTTGGAATTGGGCAACACGCTCAGGATTACCAGCGGACAGAAGTATCGCCTCTCCAACTATATGACTCTTGGCTACAACCGCAGCCAGAGTGAGGGCGAGGGTTGGAGCCTCACCACCGCCGATGCCCTAATGCAGGACAGCATCAACAGTTCGTGGTATCGCTCGCGCAGCCAGAGTGACCGCTTCTATGGCAGAGGCCAAGTGTATCTCACTCGCAGGTTGGAAACGGGTGATGCCATCTCGCTTGACGTTGTCGGAAACTTCTCCCGCCAGTATAACCCTGACTCCTGGAGTCTGAACCACTATGATTACTTCAAGACTGGCAAGACCGACCACCGCGACCGCTACACCCACTCACCTGCAAGCAGCTCTGGCATCTCTGGCCGTCTGAACTACCGCTACCAACTCTCCAAGTGGCTCGACATTACCCCTTACATCGGCTTAGGCACCAATCATAACAACAGCGATCGCCATGAATACCTGCGTGACTCCGTGGACTATCAGTTTGACCGGCAGAACAGCTATGAGCAACGTACACGGACGCTCGACCGCAGGACCGGTCTCGACATCAGCTACCACAGGGAAACCAAGAAGTACTACATGGGCATCTATCCTGCCTTGACTTTCAACTTCCAGCGTCAGGGTATGGACTACGACAGTGAACCCCTCACTGCCAGCCTAACAAAGCACTATACGCTGTTCAGTCCGAACGTATACTTCTATCTCTCAAGTATGAAGAATACTGTGAGTATGCATGGCCAGTATTTTCTTAACCCCACCACACCCTCCGTCACCGACCTCATCGACCGTCCCGTCACCAGCGACCCGTTGAACATCTATCTCGGTAACCCAGACCTGAAGATGACGCAGTCGCACATATGGAACCTCGACCTCCAGCTACGTCGCGATAGCATTGACCAGACCATCCGCATTCGAACTGATGGCAACATCACGCACAACCAGCGCGTGCAGGGCTACACCTACGACCTGACAACGGGCGTGCGCACCTATCGCCCGGAGAACATCAGCGGCGGTAACTGGAACGTCAGCCTGAACCTGAACTGGGATCGTGCCCTCGGCAAGCAAAAGTTCTTCCACATGGGGCAGGAGCTTGTGTTCCGCTATAACAAAAGCACCAGCCTCGCACTCACCGCAGGCAGCACTACGCAGGAGCTAAGTCGTGTGGGTAATTTCTTCATGCGATATAAGCCTAACGTCCGCTATCAGAAGGGTAATCTCTCCCTGCGATTGAAAGGCGAGGTCAACTACCGAAACATCCATCGAAATATCACCGTAGGAAACCAACCCACCGACATCTGGGACTTTAGCTATGGACTCAGCGGTACCTACAAATTCCCTTGGAACCTTACCCTTGACACCGAGCTGACCATGAACTCGCACCGAGGCTATGCCAATGAGGAAATGAATGACAACCGCCTCTACTGGGATGCCTCGCTCACCAAGTCGTTCAAGCAAGGTCGTTGGGTCATGAAACTCCGTGGTTACGACCTTCTCGGTCAAGTCAGCAGTCTGCGTTATAGTATTAACGCCCAAGGCCGAACAGAGACATGGACCAATTCCATGCGTCGCTATGCCTTGCTCACCATCAGCTACCGATTCACACAGAAACCAAAGAAAGAAAACAAATAAATGTCGAACCCTTTAATAAGCATTTTCCTATGAGTCCTTAAGATATTTTGCAAAAATGTGTCGGAATGTGAAGGAAAAATCGTACCTTTGCAACCGAAGACATATAAAAAGACGAAGCAACCGCAGCTATCCAATAGTTTTCGAACGGCAATTCAATAAACTTTAGCGGGATAAGACGGCTGCCTGCTCACGACTCCTATACAACGGAGACGTGGGCTTTGGCAGTATCAACACCCGCAAAGGCAAGCCGGCCTGAAAACAACGTTGAGACCCAAATCCACCCACGTCTTCCGTTTTCCCTCTCTCGCCTCACGGCGTATTATATGTGTTTATTATCAGAAATTTAACGGAAAACGTGAATATGAATCACAATGAAGAAGTNNCGGCGACATGCTGCCCGCCGATGTCCTGAAGAAGGTGAACGAACTGCTGGAGCAACTGCACCGCAAAGACAAGGATCACCAAGGCAGCCCCGTGTTCATCTATGCCCCAGGCAGCCAGTATGTGGATAAACAGTTTAATATTGGAGCCTACCCCCGACCCAATTCCCGACCTTCGGTCGCCGACCCGTCGCCTTTCCCAAAAGGGAAGGGAGTAGATAGCGCTGAAAATGCTTCGCACCCAACCCATCATAAGGGCGGGGAGTTGCCTGCCCCCGAAGCGATGGTCTGGGCTGTGGAGAAGACCATTAAAGACGGACACTGGTGGGGAAACGTCTCGTGGAGCGTGGTCTATCGCATCTATCAGATGAAGGGTTATCAGGGTACCGTAAGCCAGTTTGTGCGCGACGTGTCACGCTGGCCATTCACCATGCCCATCCGCTATGATTGCAACGACGATGCCGTAGGCAAGCCCATTCGCACAGGAAAAATCTCTCGAAGTCTTGACAAGTGGCCAGAGGATGGTGCATCGTCTCAGTTTATCATTTTAGGTGAAGCACTGATGAAAGCGTTGGCACAGTTCCGAAAATGATTCCGAAAGTTCCGAAAAGTGTTCCGAGGCTCCGACGATTTTTGTCGGAGTCTTTTGTTTTGTGTAACTTCGCGCTCATAAGATTAACTAATGAAATGAAGTTATGGATAAGAATGTAATGAGCCAGTTGGATGCAGAACTGGAGCATGCGGGCGAGGAGACGGCGCTGAGTCCGAAGATGCTGTTGCTGGAGCAGTTGAGGATTACGCCGGAGAAGCAGTTGAAGCCGATGGAATTCCTGTTCCATTTGTTTGGCAAGCCCTGTTTTCCGAGGCGTGAACTGGTGGCGATAACGGGTAAGGCGAAGTCGGGTAAGACGTTCGTCACGAGTATGCTGATGGCAGTGGGCAGCCTCACCCCCAACCCCTCTCCAAAGGGCGAGGGGAGTATATGCCAACTGCCTTTGAAAAGGATGCACGAGGAACCATTACATGTACTGTGGTACGACACGGAGCAAAGCGACGAATCAACTCAAGATATTCTGAATAACCGCATCATCCCCATGATGTCAAACGGGAATGATGCAACTACTCCCCTCGCTCTTTGGAGAGGGGCTGGGGGTGAGGCTTTCAATGTCCGTGCGGTGCCATGGAAGGAGCGGCGTGACCTGTTGCGCGAAGCCGTGACGAGGTGCAAGCCCGACCTGGTGATTGTCGATGGCATCCGCGACCTGGTGAACGACATCAACGACGGTGTGCTGGCACAGGAGGTGATGGAGGAACTGATGCACCTGGCCACGGAACACGACTGCTGCATCGTGTGTGTACTGCACCAGAACAAGAGCGGCGAGGACCACAACCTGCGCGGATGGATTGGTACGGAACTGATGAACAAGGCGTTCGAGGTGTACAGCTGCGAGAAACTGTTGCCACAGCGCATCTTCTCGTTGGAGCAGACGCTGACGCGCAAGTACGACATCGAGCGCACAATGTACTTCGAAGTTGGTGACGACGGTCTGCCTGTATCATGTGGTGTGCCGACAGACAATGGCGGCAAGGACAAAGCGGACGGTTATCCGCAACTGAATGCCGACTATATCCGCCACGACGAGCACGACCAGTGGCAGGTGGATGTGCGGCGGCTCTTCAGCGATGCCATCGGCGGACGNNNNCCCCTCCATATTTCCGTCCCCCTATATGGGGGACTCCAATATGAGGGGAGGGCTTCCACAGGGATGGAAGATGTAAGAAGTATGATGTATGAAGATGGAAGAGGTATTTTCGCATACGTTCAAGGCGATAAGTAAGAGGCTGGATGAGCAGCGGGCCGAAGGGCGGCGGCTGTGGCAGCAGCGGCTGGGCACGGCGTCGGAGTTCTGCCGGGCGGTGGTCAGCAATGGCTACCTGACCGAGGAGCAGATGCAGCGGGCGGCACAGCGCTACCGGCTGGGAGCCAGTCGCGACGGCGGGGTGATCTTCTGGCAGATTGACGAGTTCGACCAGTTGCGCGACGGCAAGATCATGCACTACCGCCCCGACTGTCACCGCGACCACGACCGCAAGCCGACATGGACGGCCTACCTGCTGCGCAAGCACGGCCAACTGCCGAAGGACTGGAACACCGACCACTGTCTGTTTGGACTGCACCAATTAAGTGAAGAGTTAATAGTGAAGAGTGAAGAATTTGCTACCGCCCGAACAATCGCCGTAGTCGAGGCGGAGAAGACCGCGGTGATTATGTCCGAGGTGAAGCCTGAATATATTTGGCTGGCCACGGGCGGCAAGACCGAACTCAACGTCGCCAAGTTGCGCCCCCTCGAAGGCCGCCGCATCATCCTCTTCCCCGATACCGACGAGGACGGCCAGACCTACCGCGACTGGTACGACATCGCCGAGGCCGCCAGCGACGTGTTCGGGCACCCCGTCACCGTAAGCAGTCTCCTTGAACAACGTGCCACCCCCGCCCAGAAAGCCGCCAAGATCGACCTCGTGGACCTGCTCTTCCCCCAGCCGTAAGTATGGCGTTTAGCCCCCAGAAGTATGGCACTTAGGTAATGAAAGTATGATAGTTACGAAATGAAAACAAGATAGTTATGAAAGCAATGACGAAACAACAACTGGCCCAGTGTGCGGGCGTGACGGTGCGGACGCTGTTCAACTGGTGCAGACCATACCGCAAGGAACTGGCACGGATGGGACTGAAGCCTGGCATGAGGGTGCTGCCACCGCACATTGTGAAATGGATAGCAGACAGGTTCTGCATCGATCTGGAAACGTAGTCACACTGTTGGCTACGTTTTTTTTCGTCTTTATCTTGCGTTATTCTGCGTTATCTGTACGAGCCTGCACGAAGCGGAAATCGGGGTTCCCAGATGTTGTACCTTTGCACTTAGAAGTGAAGAATGAAGAGTGAAGAGTGAAGAATTTGCTGCCGCGGAGCAAGACCATCCTCTCACCTCTTACCTCTAACCTCTCACCTCTATTAAGTAACCAACACAAAAACTAAACGATTATGATTTTGTATGTATTGAAACAGAACAAGAACCGGAAGTCTCCGGCGTTCGGCAAATGGTTCGCCTATCCCGTCATCGAGGAGACCATCGACCTGGATGCGCTGGCCGAACACATGTCGAACCACAACACACCGTACTCGAAGGGCGCCATCAAGGGGATGCTCACCGACATGGTGTCGTGCATCAAGGAACTGCTGCTGGAGGGCAAGAACGTGAAGATTGCCGACCTCGCCATCTTCTCGCTGGGCATCAAGAACAACGGCGGTGCCGTGAGCGAGGACGTCTTCACCGTGTCGAAGAACATCAAGGGCGTGAAACTGCGTGCCCGTGCCACCGGCGAACTGATTGCCAAGAGCCTGAACCTGGAGGCTACGCTGAAGAAGGCCAGCGCCACATCGAAGACCACTGCCATTGGTGGGACCACGGGAAGTACGGGTAATGGATCTACGGAAAACGGATCAACGGGTAATGGATCTACGGAGAACGGTGGAACCAACCAGGGCGGTGGCACTAACACTGGAGACAACACTGGTGGTGGCAACGACGGAGATGAGAGCGGTGACGAGAACTAATGGAGCAGCGAGTGCAATGCCGAGCTTGTTCGAGCATTGCCGAGTCGCGACATTAGTCGATGAAATCAACTAAGCGAATGAGAAATGATGAAGAAATTGAATTGGAAATCGATTATTAACGTGGTGATTACCATCCTCACCGCCATCAGTTCAGCCCTATTTGTACAGTCATGCGTAGGATAACAATGATCGTGATTCACTGCTCGGCAGTACGCCCCGACCAGACCAGTTCGGCAGCCCAGATAGACACGTGGCACCGCCAGCGAGGCTTCCACCTCGGCATAGGCTACCACTTCGTCATCCGTCGTAACGGAGCCATAGAGGCTGGCCGACCGGAATGGCTCACGGGAGCCCACTGCCAGGGCCACAACGCCCACTCGATAGGCATCTGCTATGAGGGCGGGCTGGACATCCGCGGACAACCCGCCGATACGCGCACCGAGGCACAGCGTCAGTCCATGCACCGACTGCTTGAAACACTGCACAGGGATTACCCACAGGCGGTCATCGTCGGTCATCACGACCTGAACCCGCAGAAGGCCTGCCCCTGCATCGCAGATGTCGCAGGAGAATACAAGGACCTGCAGCCTCTATAATATGAAGCCGATACCCATAAGGGCGTCGGCTTTTTCTGTTATTTAGGAGATTAACTTTTTTAAAAAAAGCGGGGCAATTGTGTTGGTGGTTCGGATTATTTTTGTATCTTTGTCCCACACTTACTAACTAATGAGATATGAACGCTAACCATAAATACCGTATATTGCTGCTCATAACTGTCCTGCTGACGTCGTTTGCCGGACATACTGCCACTATGGCTGAAAAACCTGTGGCTAGCATGCATCGTCCGACGGTAAACTTGACATTGACTGATGGATTGGCGGGCGAGACGGTGCGTAGTTTTATGACCGACCATAACGGACTGGTGTGGATAGCTACAACAGGTGGTGTGAATATCTTTGACGGCAAGCACCTTCAGACGCTCCGAATACAAAATGAAAAAGGCTATAATCAAGAAATCTACGATCTGTGCGAGACGCGCGATGGTACGGTATATGCGGCAACGGAACGTGGACTGTATCGTCTGCTGTTAGCTATGGATAGCTTTGAACCCTTCCTGCCAGAAGTGAAGAGGCCTATTTCGCTGATGGCTGTGGGCGACACCATCTTCATAGGTGGCGAACAGGGCTTGCAGTTCTGGGATGGCAAGGAATTGCATCATCAAGACGTAGGAGCCAGCCGACAGGGGCTGGATAATGTGGTACGCTATTACCAGCAAGATGAAAAAGGACACATTTGGTTCTTAGGTCGATATAACCTCAACAGCTATGAACCTAAGACAGGGCGTATCACAAGCTATGACCTCATTACGCTGATGAATGGAAAACAGCCACTCACTCAGTTTTCCATTATCAACGGGAAATTCTTCATTGGTACACGCAGCAATGGATTGTTTGTATATGATTCCAAGACGAGAAATGGTCACTATGTTGACGGAATAGGACAGTTGGTAACGGCAGTCAGCCTGAGTAGGGACGGCTATATCTGTGTGGCAACTGATGGTACAGGGGCTTATCTTGTAGACCCTAAGACCGAACAGGTGGTGGAACATTATAATATGGGTGTAGGACAATTGCCCACGAACGCCATCTATAGCTTCTATCGTGACAAGCATGGTGTCAATTGGTTTGGAACGGTGCGCTGTGGACTGGTCTATAAGCCTCATAACAGCCGTTTGTTCAAGGTATATGAACCCGATGGTATGTCAACATTAGGAATGAACGTGCGTAGCTTTTGCATTCGAGGCAGCCAGAGTGTCATAGGCCTACAGGACGGTTTGTGGTTTGTTGACAGTGAACGCCACATCCGTCGCTATTTCTCATCAGAAGAGTTAGGCGGACATATTGTGAACAACATTGTCTGGTGGCAGGGACATTATTATATAGGAATGTACGATGGTGGTGTGCGCATGCTGGATGCACAGGGCCTGACGCTGGGACAGCAGCCGTTCAGTCCACTGCTGTCGAAGTGCTCTGTGGGAAAATTAGTGGCAGGTCCTGACAGTTGCCTATGGATTGGCTGTTCTGACGGATTGTTCATCATCAACAAGCAAGGCAATGTACGTCACTTTACTGAACAGAACTCGCATATTGTGGGCGGCATCATCATCGACATCACTTTCGACCGTGATGGCAATGCATGGCTCTCGGGAGCTAAGGGTCTGTCGCTCTATAGTGCCGCCAGCCGAGATATCGTAGCGACAAAGTTCCCCTCAGGATTCTGGAACGAGGAACCCTATATGCGTGGTTGCTTGGGAAGCGATGGTACTGTCTATATGCGCAATGGCCCCCAGCTGTTCTATACCCGTAACAACATGAGCGACTTTGGCGAGATTAAACTACCGCTGATGCTGTCAGACAGATGGTGCCGCAGCATGACGGACGATGGTAAGGGGCATTTGCTACTGGCCTCGGAGCGTGGTCTGCTTAACATGAATCCCGATGGTGGTGGACTGGTTCAGATGGGATCAGGCGAGGGACTGATAGGCAATCAGATGAGCGAGGTGTGGTTGGACAATAACGAACAGTTATGGATAGCTACGTCGAATGGTCTGTTTACAGCCATGCGCAAAGACTTTGACCGCTGGCTTGCAAGTCGTCAATACAAGGTTATGCTTTATCCTGTGCGTAAGGGTAGCGACCTTTTGACGCCACGTGAGATGAGCATTATGGTCGAGAACAGTCAGATAAACCTCAGTTGGAATTTCACTTCACAGGTGCTGCAGGCTGAGCCGGTATTAGTGGACTATGCGCCACAACAAGGCCGATTGTATGAATATCGGGTAGACGGCGGCGAGTGGCAGCAGATTGACAATGGTGAACCTATTGATGTGCGCCACCTGCTGATGGGACAGCACACGCTGACAGTACGTCTGATGGGGGTTGAGGGTACTGAGACTACTTGGCAGTTGATGGTAAAACCCTCCGTATGGGCATGGTTGGAGTTGATACTCTTTATCATTGCCGTCGTCTCTTTATGGCTATGGTGGCGCTATAGAAAGTACACCAAGAAAGTGATTGCTGAACATCAGATGACAGAGCAGGCACTCATTGAAGAGAGTGAAGAGTTCTTAGCAGAGCTAAGCGGTGTAGCCGAGCGAAGAGTGAAGAGTGAAGAAGGTTTAGCTCGATGGCCCGAAGGGGAAAATCAATTTACTGCCGTCATTGACGAAACGACACAAAAGTACCAGAAAGTGAAGATTGACGAGGAGGAATGTTCCGAAATTGTCAAACGCATGAAGGAATACTTGGAGCGTGAGCGCGTCTATACCAATGCCGACCTGAAGATGAAGGACCTGGCTGACGTGCTGCACCTCTCGGCACCGAAACTCTCTCAGGTGTTCAATATCTATCTAGGCGAGAACTATTATGACTTCATCAACCGCTACCGTCTGGATGAGTTTAAACGACTCATTGAAGCAGGAAAATACAAGCAGTTTACCATTACCGCTCTCTCGGAACAATGTGGTTTCAAGAAGTCGAATTTCTTCTCTACATTCCGCAAAGTAGAGGGTCTTACACCTGCTGAATATCTGAAAAAACAAGGTGTTAAGGTATAGCTAATTTAGATAGACTAAAACAAAAGGCACTGAAAATGAGATAGTTAAACAATT
>LXOW01099215.1_pt1 | contig 13054 bp, 11 predicted proteins | sample 1368591 | NCBI WGS metagenome assembly LXOW01 (sample SAMN04884650, study PRJNA319009) | bovine gut metagenome | isolation source: Cow rumen | host: Bos taurus | place: Italy: Legnaro (PD) | collected 2014-07-09
AGATGTGTATAAGAGACAGGTCCTGGAGGGATGGGGGAAGATCGATGCAATAGTCTTCACAGATGTAGCGGACTGCCTGGGGCGGGAGCTTCTGGGCCTTGGGAGAGATTCCCATCGCATCAAGGATGTGACGGCGCGTCGCAAGGTAACGACGGAAGGTACGAGGACTGACGTCAGCCAAACGGGCCAACGTAGCTTTGCTGATAAAACGGTTTTTGTCGTAATAGTTAATCATAAGACATTAATTAAATTTGAGGAGAAAAGTGCCACTATTCGAGGAGTTTGACGGCACTATTCGGGTGGAATTGTGGCACTATACTCTAACAGGAAATCTACGAGATCAATCTCCCGTTCCTTCTGGTCTTCTGTGGCATGATCCTCGAGCGTGGTGTCAACGCTGAGATCGAGGTCATACTGGCGGAGCGTCTGGTCGACGAGGTCTCGGAAGAAGAGGTAAGTTGAGAGGGTCGGGTCAGTGCGGGGATAGATAATGACTGTCTGGCCTTCTAAGGGTGCAAAGAGATCTGTTGTAAGATGTGATGTCGTGGCATACGCCATCCAGATCGACTCCGGAAAGATCTCTGACAGCACCACCGCCGAAGCTTCACTTTCCACCACACAGATTATTTTATTGTCTCTCACAGATCTCTCAGATCTATCCTCCAAAGGAGGATTCATTTCTGTTATTTCCGTTTTTTCTTGCGTCCCTTCGGTAGCAAGCGAGCAGAGCTCGAGCGCTGTGGGACTTAACCTCTTCGCTTGCGAAGAAAAATCTGTGAGATCTGAGAGATCTGTGTGACATAAATAATTATCTGTGAGAAGATGCAAGCCGAAGAGGCAATGCTTGACCCGCCAGTACGCCAGAAGTGGCTCACGTTTCTTGAGCATCTCTGAGATCCAGTCATCGCCGATATGTGCATCCAGCGGCTCCATCATGTCGTCAATCATCCAGAAGATAGGCTTCCCACTTTTGCTCTTCCCGAGGAAATACCGCTCGCAAGCCCGCTGCATCTGTTCGACCGACAACTTGCCAATCTCAATCCACGGCTGAAAGAAATCGAACGCATCAGACCGACAAGCTTCGACCATCGGCATAGAAGGCATGATGAAGTTCACCTGCTTTTTAACCTCAGGTTCGATTTCCTTTCTCAGTTCCTTAAAGGTGTTACAAAACACTTCGTTCCACTTCATAGAGATAATCACGTTTTTACGGTTCGAGGTGCTTCAGGCCCTATATATATACAAGCCCTTTTTTATTTTTAAGAATAAAAAGGGCGATATATAGGGAGGGACTGCCTAGAAGGTTTCGGGGATGTCATTTTCGGTGAATTGGATGGTGGCTTGTTGAGGCTCCTGCTGCTTGCGACGCTGTTCCTCTTCATAAGCCAGAATACGTTGACGCTGTTCGGGCGAGTTGAGGAAGAATACCTGTTGTTTGTTACCGTCCTTTCCCGGAGTGATGATATGCGCTTCTTGAGCACGCTTCATCAGATGGTAGTAATATTGGCGATCTTCGATATTGGAGATGTGCATCACAGTGGCCATCAGCTGGTTGAAACGCTTAAACGAACATCCTTCCATCGCATCGGTAAACAGTTTCACCAAGTCCCATGGAATCTCTTCCGGAGAGGATGGCTCCGTCGGATTCTCACCATCTGAAAGGATATATTCCCGATTGAGGGCAGCCCAGTCAACCTTATATTTCGGTTTTTGAGGGTTCTCTTCCTCGGGTTTCTTCTTTGAAGCAAAACGGCCGTTCTGCTCACGAGGTTGTTCGTCAGGTTTCTCGCAAGATACAGGCAACGCATGGTCATCGAGCTGATAATAGAGGTTCTCGTCGCTACGTTTCATACGCGACATGACATGTTCCACTTTGAAAGTCTCCGTGTTTGCCACTTTGGAGCACGACCACACCTCGAAGGCCTTATTGGTCAGTTCCGTGCCAATCCAGCCACGCATATTTCGGTCCGTATCACTTTTGTTCTGGTGAAGCACGTCGACGATGCAGCAGTTGTGAGTCTGTGCAAGGCCCATCTGGTCTTCCACCACCGTCGTTGCCTCCGTGCCATCGTTGATGTCGGTAATCAGGTCCTTCACACCATCTACAATCACGAGGTTTGGCTTAGTTTCTTCGATAGCCAAGGCCAGTAGTTCACGTCGCTTCTGCCAACCAATCCCTCGGACATTAAACACAAAGAACTGGTCATTGATATTTTCTGTTGTTTCTGAAAGCGGGATGATCCGTTTGACCAGTATCTGCTGCGTGCTCTGAGCACTCTGTTCAGTATCGTACCATAGCACACGGATCGGCTCGTCGCGAATTCGCTCCAAAGCGAGCACATTATTCTTCAGACAACAAGCCATGACAATTGAAAGAAAGAGCGTTTTGCCACTCTTGGCCTTGCCAGTGTTGGCGACAAGTTCGGAAAGCGGGAAGCATTCCGTGCCATTCATTTTAAACAAGAACTCCAAAGGCGGCAGTTTTGTTTCGGGTGTAATCCGATGCTCCATAAGTTCCTCGAGCGGTGTCAACTTTCTTGCAGCCTTTTTCGAGGCAGCCTGACTCTGTTTCGCTTGATTGTTTCTGACTAATTCAAATCCTTCTTCATTCATAATTTTAGGCGGTTTTATAATAATTCCGAAATGATGTCGTTTATAGAAATGGTGCCTCTTCAAAAAGACGCCATAAAGTTCATCAATTTCCGGAATACCGCAGTACTGCCTAAAGGTAGTACCAATGTTAAAGGAGTTGAGTTCTATTAAGTTTTGTTTTACATTATTAAAGGTAAAAATGAAAGAAAAAGTTCAGACGTTGCAGGATTTCGGTGAAGTACTGCACGAAGTGCGTAGCGAAATGTGCTACGCCACAGACCTCCTGGCTTCAGATCTGAAAGCCAGCAAGAGCCTGTTCGGGGGAGTCTGAACTGGTAAGTCGCACAACATCGAACACTACATCCGTGTGTTCCGCCACCTCTATTCAGAGGCTCACAACGAGGCCCAGCGCCAAAAGCTCGACGATGCACTCTACGCCCTCTTCCACCCGGGGTAAAGTCCGGAGAACAGGTAAAAAGGGGCGTAACACCCCTTGAAGTTCTATTGCTTGTTGAGTACTTGATTCGGATTTGCGATTCTTTTTGAAAAAAAGTGTCACAATCATAGTTTTTGTTTTCCCAACAGCATGAAGTTTAACTTAAATGATTAGATTATGCGAGTAGAAATGATTAACAATTGTCCAGTACGTATTTGGACTGATTATGTAGAAGAGTCGGCCATGCAACAGATTGAGAATCTGACCACGCTGCCTTTCCTGTTTCATCACCTGGCGATCATGCCGGATGTGCACGCCGGAAAAGGCATGCCAATCGGTGGTGTGTTGGCTTGTAAGGATGTCGTCATACCTAATGCCGTTGGTGTAGATATTGGCTGTGGCATGTGTGCCGTGAAGACCAACTGGAAGGTGAACGAGATTCCTGTGGATGTTATCCGAGATCAGATAATGACGGGCATCCGAGCGCGTATTCCTTTGGGAATGAACCATCATTCGGAGGCACAAGATGCAAAATATCTGCCTGATGGTTACGACATTGACACCATTGAGGTGGTAAAGCGTCGTCAGGAGTCAATTCCCTATGAGGTCGGCACGTTAGGTGGAGGCAATCACTTCATCGAACTGCAGAAGGATGAAGAGGGTACTCTTTGGATTATGATCCATTCAGGTTCCCGTAATCTCGGAAAGCAGGTCTGCGACCATTATAATGAGTTAGCTGCAGAACTAAATGCGCGTTGGTATTCATCTGTGTCTTCTGAGATCAAACTTCCTTTCCTTCCAAGAGGAACTGCGGAGTTCGAAAAGTATTGGAACGAGATGCAGTATTGTATCGATTTCGCCCTTTGCAACAGAAAACTCATGATGGAGCGCATCGAGGAAGTGCTTGCCGATTCTCTGAAGGGTATCACGTTCGAGCCGATGATTAACATTGCCCACAACTATGCCTCTTGGGAGCATCATTTTGGCCATGATGTCATCGTACATCGTAAGGGCGCCACGTTAGCACGCAAAGGTATCATTGGTATTATTCCCGGCTCTCAGGGTACGGCATCTTACATTGTGGAAGGTCTTGGTAATCCGGACTCTTTCTGCTCCTGCTCTCATGGTGCTGGCCGTGTCCTCTCACGCAAGATGGCTGTAAAGACCTTGGACATGGCACAGGAGATAGCTCAGCTTGAAGCCAAGGGCATTGTTCACGCTATCCATACCCAGGATGATATGCAGGAAGCATCAGGTGCCTATAAGAACATCGATGAGGTGATTGCTAACGAGGCCGACTTGGTAAAGGTTAAGACGCGCTTGCTACCAGTGGCAGTTGTCAAAGGATGAATAGGTAAAATTTAAAAATATATGAGTATGATGAAGAAGAATTCTATTTTGTTGGTTCTGGTAAGCATGTTTATCTGCTTGCTGGGCTGTGGAAGTGCTAAGGTTGAGCATTCCAATGATTTGGCAAAAGCAGATTGTAAGGTGTGGATGGAGGTTGATACTGTCAATAATGTATTGCTTGGGTATGTTAAAGTAGCGGGAGATCTGCTAGTTGATACGCTAACGTACAATGAACCGCAAATGGAAATCTATCCCAAAGGAGTATATGCGATAAATACTTCAGACGGCTCTGATGTCTATTTGTTTATCTATTCTCAAGGCCATCTTCTATTTTTCGATGAGGCATTGATATGTACTATTGAAGGGCGTAGCTTGAAACCTGCTATGCTCTTTTCACTTGAAGGCCAAAGAGATAGTGTTGTTAGTTGTATGTGGTACGATCAGTTGGTTGAGGCCAGCAATGGTTTCCCCTATGATGACCTCGATGAAGACCGTTTCGGCATCCATTATGACCAGATTACGAGGCGTCTGTATGTTCCCATTATGGACCACCATGACCCTGGTTCGGAGTTTGCCAACACGAGCTGTTTACAATATACAGGACGTTTCGATGTCCTTCAGTTCAATGGCAAGGAATTTGTGTTGGCTGGTGAAGACGGTGCATGGTGGCTGAATCCCGGGCTGCGTAATTACAAGCGTACTGTTAGCAATCGTATAACTCCTGATGGCATTGAACAAATAGATCTGATGCCCGACGGCACATGCCGCCGGGCTCTCTGGAAAGGCGCCAAAGCCCTCGATGACCTCCACAGGAAGCCAGATTTGAACATTCTGACCGAAGGTGAAAAAGAATAGTTTTCATGAAAAAGTGTCACAATGCATGGATTTAATTTCCTAATATAAATAATGATATGGAAAAACGAGAATTATACGCCTACCTTGTAACTCATTATAAGATATATGAGTTCTACGCCAGAGTGATGGAAAAACTCATTCAGGACCAAGGAGATGAATGGTACTGGAAAAAATGTGAATTAGAGATTTACGATATTGACGAGGAATATATTAAAACAAGTTGTGTAATAGACAAAGGAGGAGACCACTCTACTTCTCCATCCTTTCGAATGCCCATTGAAAGTCTCATAAATGAAGATGTAGATGAATGGGTGGCGAGTACAGCGAAATGTGTAGACAGAGTCAAATCCTTCCTCACTTCTGAAGTGATAAGAATTGACACTCGGGATGTCTTTCACTCTATGTTGAATGTGGCTAATAGATTTGAATCATGGGTATCGTCTCCTAATACCCCATTTAATGAGGTGACAAAAGATAAAAGGCAGGCATACGATGACAAATTAACCAAGTTGCAGAATAATCTTGAAAAAATGTTGGATTTAGAGTAAACAAGCTATTAAATATGGATAAAAAGGAAATTGATGCATACATTGCAACAAAAAAAGACATATATGCCTTTTACGAAAAGGCTATGCAAAAATATATTGAGGAGGCCAATCGTCACGAGTGGGGATGGACAAGATTTGACATCTTAAAGATAGCGATCACACAAGACTATGTAGAATTGAAATGTTATGCATATACATTTGGAGATGATGAGGATGCCTTATACTTTAGTGTACCCATTGATAGCCTTTTGATCGAAGATGTGGACGGTTGTCTTCATGCTATGGTGGAATCGCGTCCTTTGTGAAGACGATTGCTGAGAATAGTTTTCATGAAAAAAGTGTCACAATGCATGGATTTGATTACCGAATAGATTGAAAACACCTGAAAAGAGAAGGTCAATAAAGTGTTAAAAAAGTACAACACATTCAGAAAAAGGACGATGTGGATCTTAAGATTTCCTGATAATTACTATCTTTGTAAGCAAAACGAGAAAAGGATGACCAGTAATATAAATAACCGCCAGATGCCCATATTCATATCCTCAACATTCCAGGATATGCAGAATGAGCGGGATTATCTGATGAAACATTCATTTCCTAAATTGAAGGAAATTGCTGTACGTCAGTCTATTACTCTGACGCCAATTGATTTAAGGTGGGGTGTCACACAAGAAGAATCCAAGTCCGGAAAGGTTGTGGAGCTTTGCTTGCAGGAGATAGACAGGTGCCGACCATTTTTCATCGGAATACTGGGTGGACGTTATGGTTGGTGCCCCCAGATTGACGATTTTTCCGGCAATACAATGCTATTAGACCAGTATAGGTGGCTCCAGGATGACATCAGAAACGGACGGAGTCTTACAGAGATAGAGATGCAATATGCTGTTCTGCGCCGACATGACCATGGCCATGCCATCTTTTTCATCAAGTCTTCTCTAAAGGAACACTCAGAGGATAAAAGGGTTAGGAGGTTAGCGGACAGTATCATTTCAAAGGGTACAGATTTAAGTGAACTGACGGATAATCATACGGAGCCTAATCTTGAACAGCGGTGCTTTTATTCGTATTATGACACGCCAGAGGATCTTGCCATGAAAGTTGAAAAGGCTTTTGAAAAGCTGTTCCATGTTCTTTTTCCAATGGATGGTTATCAAGATGAGTTTTCTATAGAAAAAAAGGCTCAGCAGGCCTACCTTCATGAATTGACCGATGTATATGTGCCGACGGTGGAAAATGAACGCATCTCGTATTATTTGGATCGGATGACAAGCAAGTATGAGATGATAGCTAGCGACGAGAAATGTTATCACGGGAAGAGCGCATTCATTGCTAATTGGATTAAGGAGAGACAGAAAAGGAGCTCGTGTGATATTGTCTACCATTTTATCGGTGTCGGGTATCTGGGTGGGAATTACAAGAGAATCCTCAAACGTTTGTATCTAGAGGTTTCTGCCTTATATGGGGCGGATGTTACAGAAGGAGATGGTGCTACGTATGATCGGGATTACAGTCGCTTATTGTCACAGCTTCTTCAGAAAACTGAGATACGGAAACCTCTTTTTATTATATTGGACGGACTACAGCATCTGTCAGACTATGACGGATCAAAGATGCTCGACTGGTTTCCTGATCTGCCAGATAATGTTTTCATGATTGTCACAGCTCCAAGTCATGATGCGAGCTATGAGGTGTTTCGCAGACGTTATGACTCAGCATTCTTCCTCTACCCGTTTGAAGAGGCGGAAGAGCGCCTTTTTATTGATCGATATCTACAAAAGTTCGGGAAAAGGCTTTCTCCTACCCAATCAGACCGTATAATATCTGCATGTGCCTCGGCTGGGCTTTCTCCTTTAGGCGGGAAGAATATCTTGACATTGAAGTCGTTGCTCAATGAACTTGTAGTGTTCGGTTCCTATGAACTGTTGGATGAACGGATTGCCTACTATTGTGAGAATCACTTCGGCTATTTCTTTCCACGAATGCTTGAACGATGGGAGAAAGATTTCGGTGTAGAAGCGGTACGACTTGTCTTAAGCCTAATTGTATATTCCAGGGCAGGGCTCACTGAGACGGAGATACTTGACATAACAAAGGCCACGCCCAGTCAGTGGTCTGGTATCTATTATTCCATCTCGCACCTGCTGACATTGAAAGGTGGAAAATACTACATAGACAAGGATCTGGTCGCTAAGGAGATAGAAAAGCGCTATTTTTCCTGCGAAAAGGATATCCGTCAGACTATTATCGGGTATTTTAGGGATTCCCAAGACAATAGATCTGTGGAAGAGTGTCTTTTCCAGTATTACAAACTTCAGGATTATGATTCCCTCTATAACATCATTATCAGATTGGATGTCTTTTCTCATCTGTATGAAAGCAGTGGTGTTGCTGAGTTGCTGCCATATTGGAATACACTCTACACCTTTGATGGTGGACGGAGGTTCCGGATTGCAGCGTATGCAAGGCAAGAGACTCCTATAGAGGAAAAGTATGCACGCATTTTGGCGGATATCGCCCAGTTCGCCAGACAGGTCTTGGGAGACACAGAATCCACAAGACTCCTTCTCATGAAATCGAAAGAAATATTGGATTATGTTGCCCATAGCGATTACCGTACATTGGCTCAGGTCTATTCAGGATTGGGTGATTATGAAATGGCTCTGGAAAACATTGACAAGGCGTTGGGATGTACAGGATTGTCAGACATTGATTCTATTGAAACCTTATCTCGTCTAGAACTGATGTCCGAAAAGGGCAGTGTCCTGTTCAATATGGGCCAAATAAAACAAGCTGTAGGGATTTGGAAACAGACATTAGATAAAATAATACAGGCGGCTGGCGAGATTAGTTTACCGGTATCGGCCCTTTGCCGTAACCTGGCTGCTGCATATCAGGTTCTTGGAGCCGATGACCTTTGCAAGGGATTCATCGATAGGATGATGACCATCATTGGGAAGACCGTTGGTGAGGAACATGTATACATGGGTGATGCTCTATTCTTATATGGAACCTACCACGAAGGAACTGGTCACCTTGTGGAAGCCTTGGGCTTTTACTGCAAAGCCCTAGAAGTCTATCAGAAATGGTATCCAGAGAATCATAGACAGGTGTCCCATACAAGGGATACTATTGAAAAGATAAAACGGTCTCTTCCTGAGGATGAGTTCATGTGTATACTGGATTTCTATGAAGGAATAGTCGATGACCTGTATCTCGTAGATGAAGGTCGGGAGGATGGTATGCTAGAATATGAATATGCATTTAAATATAAGCACGATTGTTATATAGGAAAAGACAGGTATGTCTATGGTCCCTCAAGCAATCATATATATATATATGTAGATTCGTCTGGGAAATATGTCAGTTGCAACAATCATTTTGACAATTTGAGGGATGCACAGGTTAACTACATGATGAACCTGAGTACCTTTTATAAGGAATATTGCACATACAAGAATATAGAATGATGTTTTTTTGAGTGATATTATGTCAGACCCGTTAGTATACAGCCACGATAGAAAGACCGTTACAGACATTCGTGACAAGTATGTCACAGAGGTCATTATTCCCGAAGGCATCACGGCCATTGGTGTCTGTGCCTTTCAGGATTGTTCTTTTCTGAAGACTATCACCATACCTGACAGCGTGACATCTATCGGCAATTATGCCTTTAAGGGTTGCTCAGCCTTGATGTCCTTCAACATTTCTGCTAATATGACCGATATCGGATCCTTTGTGTTTGATGGTTGTACGGCTCTAGAAACAGTTGAGTTTCACTCCCCGGTGGCAGAATTCTGGTTTTCCCAGATAGGAAGTATCCGAAAGGTGATTTTAGGAGAGGAAGTGACAGAAATAGGAGACTATGCATTCTATAACTGCCTTGGTCTCACAGAGATAAACATTCCTCATAGCGTGAAAACTATTGGCGACAGCGCCTTTCGGGATTGTGTCAGTCTTACGTCTATTACCATACCTGCTAATGTGACGTCTATCGGAGAATCTGTTTTCTCAGGCTGCAAAGCTTTGGAGTCTGTCTCGCTTCATTGTCTGGAAATTGAGTCTTGGTTCTTCAATATGAAAAGTATCCGTTCTGTCGCCATGGGGGATGAGGTGAAAGTTATAGGCGATAGTGCCTTCTCTGGCTGTAGTGGCTTGATTTCTGTATTCATTCCTGATGGCGTGGAGCGCATAGGGTACAGTGCTTTCGATGGTTGTTGCAGCCTTAATTCCGTCAACCTACCTCGAAGTCTTACCCAAATAGAACCTTCTGTTTTTTCTGGCTGCACAAACTTGACAAGTGTAACCATCCCTGAGGGCGTATTGTCCATTGGCACAGATGCCTTCTTTGAATGCTTTTCATTAACTGCCGTTGCTATTCCTGATAGCTTGATTGGAATTGGCTCCGAGGCGTTTTGCAATTGTACGAGCCTGAAATCCATTGATTTCCCTGAGCGTATGACAGAGCTTGGTGAAAAAGCTTTTAAGGGTTGTACATCCCTCAAAACTATCAACAACAAGGCTAAGCTAACGGCGTTACCATTTGAAGCCTTCTCGGGCTGTATCAGCCTTGAGTCTTTCGTGGTGCCCAATACTGTACCCCGAATTGAATATCTTGCTTTCGAAGGTTGTAAAAGCTTGGCCGAAATAGAAATCCACTGTAAGACTGTTGATGATAGTTTCAAGGGTATGGAGAGCCTTCGAAGCGTTGTGATAGGAAGTGAGGTCCAGGACATTGAAGCTTCTGCATTTTCAAGTTGCAAGAGTCTTTCTTCAGTGGTCTTTTCAGAAGGATTAGTCCATATTGGTGAAGAAGCGTTTTCAGATTGTGATCAATTGATATCGGCCGACCTGCCAAATAGTGTTGAAGGAATCGGGGAGCGAGCGTTCTCAGGTTGTATTGGATTGAAAAGCATTGTCTTGCCCGACAGTTTGCTTCGCATCGGTAAGGAAGCTTTTGCTGCGTGTAAAAGCCTAACCGCCGTCAAAATTCCTGCAAATGTCAGGGAAATCGGTTTGAGAGCGTTTGCAGGATGCTGGAGTATGAATAACATTGAGGTCAATCCTGATAACAAGTATTTTGATTCCCGCAGTAATTGCAATGCTATTGTCAGTACAGCATCAGACAAACTCGTCGTTGGATGTGGCGGAACGGTCATCCCAGATGGTATAAGAAGTATCGGCGAAAATGCTTTTTTCTTTTGTTCAATAGAAGAAGTTTTTCTACCGGCCAGCGTGACAGAGATTGAGAATCGTGCTTTTGGGGGATGTCAATGCCTCTCTGCGATTGGGGTGAGCCCTGACAATCTTGTTTATGATTCCCGTGACAATTGTAATGCCATTGTTTGTTCTGCATCCGACACGCTGATCGTAGGATGCGAAAAGACAGTCATACACCAGAGCGTGAAAACTATCGAAGACATGGCTTTTTACTATTGTACGAATTTGACATCTGTTGATATCCCCGAAGGGGTGAAGAGAATTGGCAAGGCGTTTGTCGGTTGTTCCCAGTTGCATTCTGTTAATATACCTGACAGTGTGGTTTCTTTCAACGCAGAAGCTTTTTATGGATGTACTAATCTTCCCGTTGTTGACGGTGTGTTATATGCGGGCACTTTCGTTGTGGGTGTTTCTGACAAATCTTTGATAGAGTACCATATAAAGGACGGAACCCGCTTTATAGCATCTTCTGCTTTCTCTGATTGCAAGAATATGGTTTCCATCCATATTCCAGAAAGCATGAAGATTATTTGCAGCAACGCCTTTTATGGGTGCAGTTCGCTAAAAAGTGTTGTAATACCCGGCAATGTCAGAATGATAGGGTCGGAAGCTTTCTCTAATTGTGAGAGCCTTACCTCAGTTGATATTTCTGACGGTCTGATGAGTATTGAAGATTATGCTTTCTCGTGGTGTAGTAGCTTAGAATCTGTCACTATCCCAGCTAGTGTAAGGGAGGTTGGAAGCGATGCTTTCAGAGAATGCACAGCTCTGAATAATGTCATCTTTCTAGGTGGCATAACAGAGGTTTGGAATAATGCCTTTGAAGACTGTTCACAACTGGAGATTGTTGTTTTACCAAAAGACTTAAATAAAATCAGTCATCATTTGTTCTGTGGATGCACAGCACTGAAATCCATCAGTATTCCAGAGAGCGTTGAGAAGATAGATGCTAATGCTTTTGAAGGTTGTTCCCGTCTATCATCGATTATCATACCTCGCCGTGTGACAGATATAGGACATGATGCGTTTACGGGTTGCACCCTACTTAAGGAAATCCATCTGAATATGATGGGTTGCCACATCAACCATATGGCATTTGATGGTATCAATAGTGATGATGTCACTTTTTATGTCCCTTTAGGAACTGAAGACATCTATCGTAGCCATCCTGCCTTTGCCCATATCAAGCATATCTTGCCCGATGACAAGGACAAGCCTACGCCGAATCCTATATTCATTCATGACGATAGCGGAAAGATAGTTATCGGCATCAGGGATAAAGGCCTCGTTTCTCTCACTGTCCCCCAAGATGTGACGGATATCAGCGACGGTGCCTTCATTGGTTGTCCCTATTTAGAATCCATCAATGTGAATCCAGGTAATACGGTCTATGATTCCCGCAATGGATGTAATGCCGTCATAGAGACGGAATCGGACAGATTGATTGCCGGATGTATGAATACCGTTATCCCCACAGGAATTACCGCAATAGCTCCTTGTGCCTTCTACGGCTGCATAACGTTGAGTAAAATAACAATCCCAAACACTGTGAACAACATAGGAGCCGATGCTTTTTGTGGCTGTTCGGGTCTTTCGGAACTGCACGTCCTCATCAAACGTCCTAATAGGACAACTATCAGAGCTAATGAATTCCGTGGTGTAGATTTTGACCATTGCGTTCTCTTCGTTCCGGAAGGCAGTGAGAACTACTATCGCGACCATCCTGCTTTCAGGCGATTCAAAGTTATAAAGACTCAATAGAGTAGGAAATAGTGAGAGTCAGCCCGTCAGGAGAGAAACCTGTCGGGCTGAATTTCTTTTTATTGGTTCTTTATGATTTGACTTTNNGTGTCACAATGCATGGATTTGATTACCGAATAGATTGAAAACACCTGAAAAGAGAAGGTCAAGGACGGCTTACTTCTATTAAAACATTGCGATTGATAATGCCAAGCTGTTCAATTACCTCTCTTTCTGCTGCGATAGCTCAGTTGGTAGAGCATTAGGGGTTGTGACGACATTTCCCGTGAGGGACTAATCACCACATACTTCATTT
>LXOW01034326.1_pt1 | contig 13051 bp, 12 predicted proteins | sample 1368591 | NCBI WGS metagenome assembly LXOW01 (sample SAMN04884650, study PRJNA319009) | bovine gut metagenome | isolation source: Cow rumen | host: Bos taurus | place: Italy: Legnaro (PD) | collected 2014-07-09
CTTTAATAGCCATAATTTTAATAAGTTTTTAAATAGTTTGTTTGTAATAAAAAATGTTAGTTAGTCTCTGCGTCGCTTGAATCGGCTTCCTGAGGAATTATTAAGGTTTACAATTGCTACTGTTAATGCGCGCAATTTCTAGATTTAACCCTCGCAATTTTTACCTTTAAAGTCCGCCTGTCCGCTTCTTCAATTTGACAATGCAAAGGTACGAAAATTTCATCAATGCTACAATACTTTCCCCCAATTATTTTTGATTAATTTGCCGCGTTAACACTTGGCGAAACTGCTCCCGTTCATCTAGGCGCATCGCCGTTTAGGCGTTTAGGCGCGTCTTTTCGAAAAATCAATAGGCNNGGCCTACCACCCAGAGGGGCAGCTTCTTACCATGGTTAAATTATTGTAATAACCAAATCTTTAGCCAAAAAGGTTAGTTTAATAAGCGATAGCGACGCTACGCCATATGATTTGTTTTGCAACGACGCATCCGCAAATAATAACTAAAAAATTTGGAAGATATTGTTTTTTTACCTATCTTTGCAACGAATATGAGACGAACAGCAATTACCAAGTCCATAAAGGATGCTCTGAAAAGCGTTCCTTATAAGATGGAAGCAAGGCTTTACGGTAGTGAAGCCAGAGGTGATGCTCGTCCTGATTCGGATATAGATTTGCTAATTTTAGTAGATCAGCCAACAGTGACAGGAAAAGATGAGGATACCATTTTTGCGCCACTTTATCAGGTGGAGTTGCAGTCAGGCGTGCTTATCAACCCGCTCATTATACCAAAATCGCAATGGGGTGCTAACGTCAGTCCCTTCTATATCAACGTAGAAAACGAAGGAGTGCCTCTATGAATAAGACATTGACTCTGGAGCAGAGAATAAGTATTGTACGCTATCGTATAGAGAATGCTGAGAATACGTTGGCAGAAGTGGAGACTCATCGAGCTAATGGCTTTTATAATACTGCTGTCAATAGGTTGTATTACGCCTGCTATTATGCTGCAGCAGCCATATTAATAGCTAATGGTATTGAGGTGAAGTCGCATGATGGCGTAAGGATGAATCTTGGTAAGTACATTGTTCAGGGAGGTATGCTTACGCCAGAATTAGGCAGATATTTCAGCCGTCTGTTTTCAAAGCGCTCCACGGGCGACTATGACGACTTCTTTAATCATACTGTTGAAACAGTTGATGAATTGATGCCTGATGCGAAACTATTTATCCAGACAATCAAAGACTGGATAGCCAATTGGCTGACAGAACAAGAAAACAAAGCGCAATAAACTAAAAAACTGAACCGTCATCATCGCGCTTATGACCCCAGCGATGCCACGTGCTGGTGGTATGAATATGGGAAGGAAAACACAAGCCAGCGGAAAAGCCAGGAATGATTTCCTGAAAATTTTTCCTCAAATATTTGCAAAGTTCAGAAAAAGTTTCTATCTTTGCAGTTGACTCAGTTAGTCCGCAAGGGCGAGAGGGTCAAGACATATTGGTAAAAAGGACGTTTACGAACGTTATCTTCAGAGTCTCAAATCTCGCAAATTTGAATCTTCATCTGAAGGAACGCAACCGAAACGTCCGCGTTGGGTGTATTGTACTCTATTACAATAACTCACGGCGTGGGCTAACTCGAGTTGCTTATCTTGATGAAGGGGCAATGCGAGAGCCTGAGACTTGGGATAAGCGCGAAGTAGTGACTCCCACGTCTTTCATATTAAACCTAAAACAAATAGCCGAAACTTGGGAGGACAATAGGCGACAGATAGCTGATGAAAAAGAATAGCTTGTCAATTGCGTTCTTATCCATTATAGGACTAATGTCTATCATGGTTTCGTCTTGCAGCAAGGTAAATTCAGTAGAAGATCCTCGTTTCACAGAAGAGGGTTATTATCTTCCTGACTCTGATTCCATAGGGACTTTTGAACTTGTACATCCTAACAAGATTAAGTATTATGTTGAGGTATCAGGTAGTATGAATGGTTTCTTTAGGGCCAATCAACCAACTCAATTTAAAACAGATGTATGGGAAATCATGAGTTATTTCTCTGCACTACCTTCAGATGTTACAATCCTTACCAACAATGGTAATACTGGGGTTAAGATGTCTATTGACGACTTTAGACTACAGATGAATACAGGGTCATTCATTTCTTCAGCATCAACTCAGGTTCCCATAATGCTTGCTTCAATTATCGATGACATTAAGCCTGAACAGGGCGAAGTGGCAGTTCTTATATCTGATATGAAATATAGTCCTGTTGGGGCTGCTGCGCCTAAAGTCCTTATGGAACAATATAGCTCTGACGTGAGCAGAATCTTAGGGACATTCCATAAGCCAGTTTGCTTGATAAGTGCAGTTTCAAACTATCTGGATAAGAAATCTGAGATCAACGAATCTCCTTATTATTTTTTCTTGATAGGCAATGAGGGTGAGGTGGCATATCTTCGTAATTGCATTTCCACATTATTAGATAATAATCAACATTTTATTGACAACATTGAGAGTGGCTTTGATTATGGTGCACCATCATATTCGTTTGGTATTCCTGAAAATTGCTACCAGTTAGATGAAGAACCAACATTCGTTGATTTTGGCGAATCAGCCAGTGACACATGTATTGTTAACCTAAAAGTTGATTTATCGAGATATCGCTGGATAATGACAGATACTGAATATTTTAAGAACGCATTCAAATGCAAGACTCTTTATGGTTCCAATGTAAGTATTGGGAATGTTGAGATAAAGGTCCAAAATATAACTGGACGAAAACTTGATCGTACTGCAACAGCTATTGTGCAACTTAAATTATTTAATTTGGCAATGGATTCTGAGGTAATAGAGTGGAGTCTCGAACTACCAGATTTGAACGTTGATAAGTTCGCACAATTCTTCGATGCATTAGGCGAGAATGATTATACTAAATCATATTCGATTGAAAACTTTATTCGAGGAATATTCTATGGTGGCGTAACAAACAAGACACTGAAACCTAATTATATATTGATATCTAAAAACTCATAAATATGAAACTTTTAAAATTGTACAGTTGGATTGCCGGTTCATTGGCAGACTTTACGAAACCCTTTAGAGAGAATGAGGCTTTGTATAAGCAAGCAAGGGCTTTCTGGGCAAAATTGGAGAATTATTCTATGTTTATTTTCCTGATTTGTCTTATTTCAGGTATAGCACTTGCATGTTATTACTATAAGCCATACAATAATAGTCCGGGTAGGCATTATAAGCTAAATCATTGGGTTATTTTTTTGCTTGTAACTTTTGTATTGACTTTTTTAGTCACATTAGGTTTCGAATACTTTACAGTACCTCCCAAAATAGCAGATTCTTTTGGCTTAGAGGCAAAGATAGCTCTTGGTAATGCTATATATGCATCTTTTGTCTATTTTATTANNGTGTAATATCGGCTCAACCAATGCATGTAGGATTTTTAAATTTTAGTCAGACATGAAAAAAGTATTTGTTTTTTGCATAGGAGGAACAGGCATTCGAGTTATGAAAAGCGTAACGATGCTGATGGCCAGTGGTATGAGTACGAATGGCTATACCGTTGTCCCCATTATCATAGATCCTCATTTAGATTTGGAAGAAAAGAAGAACCTTCATTCATTGATTGATAACTACGAGAAGATATACAAGGAGTCAATTAATAATGGCACTTCAACATTAAATCCCTTAGATGGATTCTTTAATTCAGAGATTCAGACTATCGGTGAGATTAATAATCAACTCAACGACACCCATCAGTCTGTTGGTACCAATGAGAAGTTTCGTTCATATATAAACTTGTCAAGTCTGGGAACAAATGACATCAACAACTTCTTTGTAGAAACGCTTTTCTCGACAAAAAGCCTGAATAATCCTCTTTCTGTCGGCTTCAAGGGGAATCCAAACGTTGGAACAGTCGTTCTTGGAGAGATGATAGAGCAAGCGGACTGGTTCAAGGCTTTTAAAATACATTGTGAGAAAGACGATAGGGTGTTTATTATTAGTTCCATTTTTGGTGGTACTGGCGCTTCTGGTTTCCCCCTCTTGGAGAAGAAGATACGAAATGCTTCCCAGCAACCTGCAGTCAAAAATGTTGTTATGGGTGCAGTCACAGTGTTACCATATTATGGATTAAAAGACCCTACTACAACTGGTAGCGATATTGACAGTTCAAATTTCTATACCAAGACAAAAGCCGCGTTGGCATATTACGACAAAAATATTAAATCGGACTATCTCTATTATATAGGTGAGAAGTCTTTGCGCCAGGTATATGAGAACGATGAAGCGAAACAAGAAGATACCGCTAACTTTATAGAACTTATTGCAGCATCCGCCCTATTTGACTTTCTAAAGAGAGAACGCCCAGATAGGCAACAGTTCTTGTCACGAGCAATTGAGGAAGACAAGGAGTCCATGTCAATAAAATCATTGGGTAGCGGATATAATGACATCGTAAAATGTGTTGCAGATTACATGCTCTTACGTCATTTGATAAACGATATTCCGGATGAGTCGTTCTTCCCCTTGAAAAAGAACAGAGGGTTTAACGATAGTTTTTACAAGGACCAGCCTTTCCAAAATCTGAAAAGTTTTACTGATACATATTTTAAATGGTATCATGAACTTTCAAATAATAAGAGAGCCTTTGCTCCATTACATTATGACAATCCCAAACAAATGTCGGGTTGGATTAAAAATTTAGAACTTGATGCAAAAGATGACTCTTATTATCTACTTGAGATGATTAAGGCAAGTAATGCTTATAACGAGAAAGATCATAGTAATAAGTTCAGGTTCTTCCTGCAGTTTGCTTATGATGCCATTCATTGTTACACTAAAAAATTGGAGAAGTAATTATGTCAAGAATAGATCTTAATATTGTTGATCGTGGTGCAGAAGGCACCAGTTGGGCTGCAGAAGATATCGCGCTAACAGCAGATAGTCTGGATAAAGTAGTTGAGCAAAAGACAGATAATTGTGCAGCACTTAATTCGCTGCCGACCCCTTTCGCTCGTTTCTTTGTGGCACGTGAGGCATTTAGACGTGTCATGGAAGAAAACATGAATCAAAGCAAAGAGGCTGGATTGGCTTATACGCAAATGGTTTCAGACATACTTGATGTGTATGAATTACTATTCAATTTGAAGTATCATAAGAATAATACTTGGAAAAATGGTGAAAAAATAGAAATAAGAGAATGGAACTTCAAAGAGAATATAGAGGTTATAAAGACGAAAATGCCTATCCTTTATAACTCTGTTGTCGAATACTACCAAACAGATATTGTTGATGATAAACTATATTTTCTTGTCTATACCGAGAATGGCAGGGAAATGCTGTTGGCATGTAGTTCGCCCATGACAGGATTCGTTACTCCGCCAGATCTTGATAAGATGACAATCGAAAAGGATGGAGTTAAGTCGCAGGCTTATGTAGGAGAACAATATAAGAATCTTTGTATTCGAAGGAAATCGGGAGGAAAATATTTCTCCGATCCCAAGTCATTTATGGATCGTGATGTTGATTTCAAGAATTACATGTACAACATCCTTTTTGGAACGGGTAATACAGATCCACGCTTTAAAACCATCATAGATTTTATTAGAAGTTTCAAGGACAAAGACAATTCGATCCGTAATGATTGGGATCCTAAGATTGATTCTGTAAAGACTGATCAAAATGACGATTTGGTAATCAATGGTTTAAACATCCGGCAGTTGAACGAAATAGATGTCAATTCTTATTTTACCGATAATCTTATTCGAATTCCATATCGTATATCGAAAGATACTTTCTTGGGAGTAACATATCAAAACGATTCCGCAAATCGTGATTATGACTACCTGATGCCATTTAAGAGCGATGTAGTAAACTTGTTCCCCGATGGAGTAATAGATGCAGATATTCATATTAATCGCAACTCAGTTACTGCGTTCTTGCGATATAATGGCAAAGAATACGAAAAAGAATATGCTTTTGATCCATTCCGTGATGGGCAAGGAAGAATCGTTGATTTAAAAACGGCAAAAATAAGTTTTGACCTTGGGTTATTCCCCAATATTCTTTCCTATAAGGAGCAAGAGAATAATTACTTCAAAGTTCTCGTAGTTGCTGCAGATGAAGATCCCGCGGCTCCACATTTCAATATAGACCAAATTTCTCTCTCTTTCTTTAAGAATGGATCACTTATTGGGGAAGTTGAGCCAGAACAAGGCGCAAGCTATGGTACATTGCCAGCTGTGGTACGCTCCAGACAAAAAACAGACTTGGAAGAGAGCGGAACAAAGTTCTATGAATTGTTCAACACTTCGTTTGATTTGATTGAGGTTACCGTTCTTGGTGATACAGGACTTCTGCGACCTATATGGCAAACCAGCCAGGCAACAGATGTTACATTCACATATGCAGTTGACTTAGGTACATCAAACACATTTATGTCAAGATGTAAGAACGATTCTAACGGAAAACCAGACCTTAGCAGGAAGCCAGAACTCTTTAAGATGGAGCGGCCAATGGTCAACTTTATGCATGAGGTTCCTGACAATGACCAATTCTCATTGGCAAGCAGGATAGAAGATTCTGTATTTACAAAAGCCAAAAAGAAGGTTAAGACAGAGTTCTTGCCTGCAATCATTGATGGCGACTATTATAAGTTCCCCATCCGCACTGCCCTTTGTGGAATCCATAATAAGTCACAAAAGCCTAGGTTGTTCGATAATCATAATATTGCGTTTTTCTATGAGCGCATAATGGCAAATGACGACCAAGATGTTCATACTGACATAAAATGGGACAAGAACGAGGACATGTTGCGTATTTTCGTTAGAGAGTTATTGTTGATTATCAAATGCGACATTCTGCAACGCAATGGCGACCTGGACCGTACAAAGCTAATATGGTTTAGTCCTTTGAGCTTCTCTGGTAACGAAAAGGCTATTTATAATGACATTTGGACATCAGAACCAAAGAATATCCTCTTTATCGAACCAAGCCAAATCAGACAATATTCAGAATCAGAGGCTCCATACTATTATTATAAGAAGAAAGACTATATAAAGGATTCTGAGGCGGTAACAGTTATTGATATTGGTGGTGGATCTACAGATTTTGTTTATTTCAAGGATAATAGACCTGAAGTAGCAAACTCTGTACACTTTGGATGCGATGTGCTATGGGAGAATGGTTTCATAGAATTCCAAAATGAGCGCGAAAATGGCATTTACAAAAGATATGCTGAGAATCTGCGTTTCGATAGGAAAGATCTTGAGGAACTGAATGACAACTTTAAGAATGTAGATGGTTTGAAGACAAAAGATATCATTAACTTCTGGCTAAGTAACCATGAATATTGTAATATTACAAAGTTCTTAAGAGATGATTTCAAACCAGTCTTTATTTATCATCTCACATCAATCCTGTATTACATGGCCAGTATGTATAAAGATAACCAACTCCAAGCCCCACGTACAGTAGTATTTAGTGGAAACGGAAGTAAATACATTGATAATTTTATCTCAACAGATGACAAAGTGCTTAAGGGTATTATCGACTTGATATTTGAACGCGTGTTTGGAGAGAAATCAGATGTTAATTTGAAACTTCCAGAAGAGCGAAAGGAATCAACATGTTATGGAGGATTATATCGTGATCCTAATGAGGAGAACGTGAAAGATATCGTATATCAGGGAGATGTTTCTAAGAAGTATCAGAAAGTTAGTGATATCAATAATAATTTCGATTCGCTGAAGACGATATTGCTTGGTAAGTATAATGAGCTGAACGACCTTTATAAGGCTGTACTTGATAAACTTCAGCAAGAACGCATTATTGATAGGACTGCCGATACCTCTAAGTATACCAAAGAGGCAAAGAAAGATATGGGTACACCGCTCACTACATATTATAAGTCTCAGGTCAAAGAGAAGTATGGTGAAGAGGTGTTCTATAATGATTCGGTATTCTTCCTTCCCGTAATAAATCGCATATTTGAACTGACAAAGATTTAAGACATGGTTGAAAGTTCGTTTTATATTACCATAGTGTTTTCTATTGCCGTCTCTTTATTATTTTTCATTCTTCAGTTTAAATATTTTAGAGAGACACGCAAATATTGTAATCTCTTTTATGATTTCTTTTATAAAGAAAGCGAGTATGAGGTTATAAAAGAAGATGTAGATGGAAATCAGATACAGCAACTTAAACTCGTCGGTGAGCAAGAATCGGATTTGAACAAATTATTATCTGAGGTAAACCACTACGTTGCAAAGACAAAAGGTACAACGGATTTTGCAGTTATACAAAACAAGGTTGAGCGCATGTTAACTATGCGCTATGAGCAGTCAGAGGCAAAATTGGCATTCCCCACCTATCTTGGACTGATGGGTACGTTCTTGGGGGTGTTGATGGGAATCTTCATGTTTATATGGGGATTTGACGGGCAAGGCGATGTCAGAGACGATGCCATTAAAAACCTATTGATAGGTATCTTGGTATCAATGTCTACTAGTTTTATTGGCCTTTTATTGACAACGATTAATAATGCTTTCATAAGTGAAGCCAAAAAGGGGGTCGAAGAAGACAAAAATGAGTTTTATGATTTCGTACAAACGGAACTAATGCCGTCGTTAGACGTCAGTTTAGTTGTTGCCATTTCCAAACTCCATGAAACAGTAGACAAGTTTGAACCGGCCTTTAATGGTGTTATAAGAAGATTTCAAGACACTTTTGATAGATGTACGAAAGCTTTTGGAGAGAGCTTTGAAACCAACGTTAAGACGGTGTCAAAAGCTGTTGAAGTAATGGGTGAGAATATGGATAAAATCAACGAAAATATCCAATTACAACAAAATGTTTTGTCCACGTTCAAAAGTGATGAAGTTGCTAAAGGTCTGGAAAAATATGTTGAGGCAGCAGACCACTTTGTTGGAATTACCCAATCACTCAATAAGTTCGAAGAAGCTCGTCGCATGATGCTGGCAGCTACTCAAGAGGCAATCAATTATCAGAACCAATATGCTGATTGGTTGCAGATACCTCGTGAAATAGCAGTTCGAGTTAATGACATTCTGAATCGTATTAAGAATTTCGAAGAGAATATTGAACGAATTGGCGAAAAATTGGCAGAAAGAGAAATCTTGGGTAATGATGTCGTCAATGCTATTAGTGACCAAGTTAATGCTATAGAGAAGAAGAGTAAGATAGCAGATAAATATCTACAGTTAGCAGATGGTCAATTGGAGGATCTATTCAAGGAACAAACTGCAGTAATAGACCAAATGAACCATCGATATAGGGCAGCTATCCAAGGCCATATAGATGGATTTGAGGAGATGATAGATGATCTAACTAGAGAATTAGAAAGACGTCATAATCTTTTCATTGCTGCAATGGAAGAAAAGCTCAACATTAGTGTAATACGTGAAGAATTCTCTAACCTTAAGAAATTGGGAGCAATCTTCGAGGAGGTCAAGGGTATTTCTGATGATGTGTCAAGGTCGAATGATATATTGATTTCTATAAATAGGAAGCAGGATGTCAGTGAAAAGGCAGATAGCAAGAACCAGCAAAAAGTAAATGAGTATATAGAAAGAGATTTACAAAGCAGGGAAGAAGTCAGAAAACTTCGCCAGGAAAATGAAGGTCTTAATAAAGATGTGAAAGATTTGAAGGAACAAATCAGTCAACTTCTTGCTGAAGTCCAAAGACAGAAGGAGTTACGCTATGAGCGAACATACAGACCTGCATACCAGCAAGAACCTCCCCGTCCCGCAGTACAGCCGAATGATGTAGCTTCAACTCCCTCATCAGTGGAACACTTTTCTTTTGACAGCCAACCTCATGCGACAATCCCACAGGAGAATCCAAAACAATCAGAAAACACAACAAATGAAAGTGTAGAGGATAATACTGACAGTACGGAAGATAATGGTGAGGAGACAAAGTCCAAAAAGAGATTTAATCTGTTTACTTTTTTTAGAAGGAAGTCATGAACAAAAGGACAAATGGCTCATTCTGGCCAAGCTATGTGGATGTAATGACAACGTTGTTTGCCATTATGCTAGTCCTTTTTGTCGTTTCGTATAGCCGCTTCAAGAACAAGGAAGAGCAGTTAAAAAGTCTAGTTGACGAATATGAGAATATTATCACTGTATACTCTACTGTTGGCTCCATTGACTCAACAGCATATTTTGGTTACAATGAAGAGTATTTAAAGCATCTATTTACTGTTGACGTGGAGTACCAACAAAAAGAATATCGGATTGATAAACTAAAACTTGATGAAAAGGACAAGGAAGCAGCAGATAACAAGAGAGACAGCATCATACAAGCAGGTAAGCTAATCAAGGAGACAATTTTGAAATTAGAAGAAACAAAGGACATAAAAGATGGTGCTATTCATAATAATATTAAGTTTCTTGTGGTAATTGAGGGGCAAGCATCTAAGATTAGCTTTAATTTAGACGATTGGCGCAACAATTATACTTTGTCATATTTGAGGGCCAGTTTCCTAAACGAATTTTGGAAGGAGAATAATATTGATTTAGCATCTATACCACGATGTGAACTCATCATTTCTGGAAGTGGTGAAGGAGGTGTTCCGCGTGTAATTCCGGACGAAGCTGCGTTAAAAAGCAAAGCTGCTAACGATAACGAATTTGCAAAATTGTGGAACGAAGAAGAGGGCAAAAACCAACGATTCTTGATTCATATCGTTCCAGTAATTGGTAATATTGATGTGACCAAGGAAAAGATAGACGCTTACAAGAAAAACAGCTATTGATATGCCAGAAGACGGATGGGATGTTAATGTAGAATATGAAAAGTTGTTTGGCGCAGCAAAGCGGGTAAACCNNATTCATCATTGCCCAACCTCAGGAAACATATTTAACCAATGAGTTGCCTTTTGATGGTATAGTATTACCAATTGTTGAAAAAAAGCCAAGGATAGAGGAAAGAAAGAAGGCTTTAATTAGTAAAATCCTAACAAGCCTTCAAGAAAAACACAAATCAGATCTTACTCCCCCAAAAATTGTAGAACCAGTAATCCCCAATAAACATCTATTCTTTATTAAAGAAAATGGGGTTTGTGACGCTAAGGGCTATTACGATGAAAAAAAACAGTTCTTCTTTATTTGCAAGGATAGTTTGGTGTCTTATGATACAGATCTTATCTACTTGATTAATGACACAGAGAATGCGAGAGAAAATTTTTTGAAGAAAATATGTGAGGAAGAAAAGGGGTTCTATCGGGTTGTTCGCGACGCAAAGTGCCGTTCAGCCTCTGCTGCAGCTTGTTATGTTTTGGGTTATTTGTCAGATCAGTCATTTTGGAAAGACTCTGAAGGAAAAATGCTTTCAGAAGTGTATCCTGACGATTTTTCTGTGCCTATTCAGGAAAAGGTTGCAAAACATACGAAGCCGAAGAAAGAACAGACTCCGAAGAAAAAGGAACAAACAAAGAAAAAGGAAGAGCCATGTACCCCAAAGCATCAGGAGCCTCCTAAAATAGAGGAACCTAAGAAAACCTCAAAGGTTGCCAAAGTTGTACGTCCGCCGCGTTATTACTATATCACTCGCGAGAATGCGGGTAACAGATCATGCAGTGCCAAAGGAATGTATGATAAGGTGAATGACAAGTTTATCATAATGGAGGGGAGTGAGCTGTCCTACGATGTAACATCTTCTTATCGATTTACAGCGTCTGAAATAAAAAGAAAGAAGTTTATTCAACTTAATTGTGGTAGTTCTCGATATGATTTCAAATTGAAAAGGGACGCTATATGTAACTCTCCTGATGAAGCTGCTTGTTTTGTGTTGGGTGAAAATGCAAATGGGTGGGTTGAGTGGAAAAGTAAGGATGGAATATCTCTTGAGAGTTACATAAGCAAAGTTTAATCATGAAGAAGTTTATTATTCTGTTTATAGCTTCCGTATTAATAATCGCATTGGTAATAGGCCAATGTGATGACGAGACACCAGGACTTGCAGAAGAGGAACTCTATGAAGAATCAGATGAGTCCCCCGAAGGTCAAAAAGTTGGCTTGGTTTCTTCTGGTGTTGAAGAAGTGAATGTAGAAGTAAAAGATGAAACTGATGTAGAAACAGCCCCCAAAACAGTTGTTATTAATTCCATAGAGATTCCTAAGATTCTCAGAGATGTTCCAGAACAAATCATTAATCGAAAAGCCTACACGGTTTCTTATAATAAAGAAACGAAATGCCCAAACTGGGTTGCATGGCATTTGCCGGCAAATCACGCAGATGGGGAATGGGCTAGGTCGAATGATTATAGAGAGGATTATGATGTTCCTGCACCAAGAGCCACTAACGAGGATTATAGAGGAAGTTCATGGTCTAGAGGACACATGTGTCCAGCTGGTGATAACAAATGGGATGCTGATGCTATGAGTGAAACTTTCCTTTTAACAAATATGTGCCCACAAGATAGGAATTTAAATAGTGGCTTATGGAACAGAGTCGAGCAGGATTGTAGAAGATGGGCTCAAAGTTACCATGATGTTTACATTGCCTGTGGTCCGTTATATTTGAACCGAGAGCATGAAGTGATTGGGACCAACAAAGTTGTGGTGCCAGAAGCTTTCTATAAGGTTATTCTTTGTTTACAAGGTACACCAAAGGCAATAGGCTTTATAGTAAGAAACAACAAAGGGACAAAAAAGAAGGACGAATATGTCAACACTGTTGATGAAGTGGAACGTATTACAGGCATAGACTTCTTCCCAGCACTGCCAGATAGCATAGAGGACAAGGTTGAGGCTTATTCAAATATAAATGATTGGAGATAAATGAACAAACGATGCTAGAGGGACTGGTGAGTGACATTAACGATGGCTGAGGGAAGAAGTGAGTGACATGGTACGGGTTGTTTCTTGTATCTGTTTGTTAATCTGTGACTTATGATTTTTAACAAATTATAGCGGATTATTTTTTTTTGTATTTTGCTCGCTATTTCGTAACTTTCTCCTTTGGAGAAAATAGGCGGCATCTCGGAAATAAAAGAAAAAAAATGGATTT
>LXOW01367436.1_pt1 | contig 13045 bp, 13 predicted proteins | sample 1368591 | NCBI WGS metagenome assembly LXOW01 (sample SAMN04884650, study PRJNA319009) | bovine gut metagenome | isolation source: Cow rumen | host: Bos taurus | place: Italy: Legnaro (PD) | collected 2014-07-09
AGGCTCATGATGCCCAACTGCTGCATCACTTCGGGGACGCAGGCGGGAATCATGCCGAGGTCTTCGCCACAAGCCACCATCTTTGTTGCATTGACCAAAGCGGGCAACTTTTTCATGGCTTTTTCTTTCCAAAACGCGTTGTGGCGATGGAAATAGAAGTCCTCATAAATATGGTCGATGGCTTGCTTTTGGTCATCGGGAAGGATTTGGTAAACCTTGGTTTTTTGCAACTCAATGCGGGGGATGTATTTGTCTTTCTCGTTCGGGTCGGGGATGAAAAGGGTGTCCACGCCTTTCTTCACATGCTTGCTTTTGACGAAAGGGAAACCTTGGCTTTCGATTTCTTCCTCACTTAACGGCAGGGATGGGTTGAAATGCCCCAGCAAGCCCGACTTGGCCGTCTTTGGAATCTCCCAAATGCGGAAGAAGCCAAGGATGTGGTCAATGCGGTAGGCGTCGAAATAACGTGCCATCACTTGTAGGCGGCGTTGCCACCATGTATAGTTGTCCTTGGCCATCTCATCCCAATTGTATGACGGGAAACCCCAGTTTTGACCTTCGGCGGCGAAATCATCGGGCGGCGCACCGACTTGCACATCAAGGTTGAACAAATCGGGATGTGATTTCACGTCAACGCCTGAAGGATTCACGCCAATGGGGATGTCGCCTTTCAGCAGCAAGCCCTTGTTATGTAAGGTCTTGACCGCTTCACGCAATTGTTTATCACAGTGATATTGCAGGAAAAGGTGGATGTCAGTGCCGTTGCCGTCACGTTCGGCGCAATACTGAGCATAGTCGGGGAGCCAGTCGGCGTTGTCCTCGCAGAAACGTTTGAAATCTTCGTTGTCTTTCAGTGTTTCCCATTGCTGCTCGAAAGCGATTTGGAAATATTTCCATTTGGCTTTTAGCACCTTGGGATAATCGACGAAGTCGGTTTTGTTGAGCAAGGTTCGTGTCCGCTTGAAAGCTTTTTCCCTCATGTCATTTCCTCATGTCATTCCCTTGGGAATCTATGAGGGAAAAAGCGTTCAGTTGTTCTAGGTTCAAATATATCGGATTCAACGCAAAGGCCGAGATGGCATTATAAGGGTAGGAGTCACGCCAGTCATAGTGCGCCGTTGTGTCATTGATGGGCAGGATTTGAATGATTTTCAGTCCATTGACAAGGCACCAATCACCTAATTTCGGCAGATCGGCAAATTCGCCGATGCCGAAATCCTCCTCCGTGCGCAGGCTGAACAACGGCACAGCCACGCCTTGCATCGTCTGTCGTTCTGTAAGGTTGAACCAATCCCAGGTGCGGTCGTTGCCCTTGGAAAGGATGCGGTTGGGGCCGTCTTCCCAACGGATTTGGTTGTTTTCGCGGATGAAATATTTGTATTGTAGAGACGCAATGCCTTGCGTCTCATCCATGCGTTTTGTTTTCCCGTTTTTTGGAGACGCAAGGCATTGCGTCTCTACAGTGGCCGACCAAATCCCTGGCCCCACATATTCCATTTTCATGGCCTTGTTAGGATTCCAAAGGCCTAATTCTGCAATGTTTCCCGTGAGAAACAATTCCTCGCCCCAGCGGCTATCGTATCGTAATCGAAATAGCGTTTTCATGCCGCAAAAATAACGAAATTATTCTAGCTTCACTTGATACAATGCTTTTCGATGGTTGATCCCCGTGGGATAAATGAAATACAACACTCCGTTGTGGATTCTCATATTTTGAGCAAAGGGATAGCCGCTGAGGTCCATGACGGCAGTGGCGGTGCCGGTTTTCAGGTCAATACGTTTCAGGGTATATACGCCGTCGTTGACGAAAAAGGTGTAGAACTCCTTTCGGGCTTCATCATACATCATTTTTTGTTTCCAGCGACGGTCGGGTTCTATCTTGCCGTTCCACTTGCGGTATTCATGAAAGGTGAGGGGATAGCGTTCCAGTTCATTTCCGACGGCATCGAAGACAATGGTCTCGTGATCGGTGTAGGCGAAGAGGTAGAATTTGTTGTCAATGGCGTAAATTGGGTTATAAATGCGGCCGGTGGCCCAAAAGTCAATTCCCGTTTTTGTGCGGATCATCAACGAAATGTCGTCACGGCCTTCCTCGTCTACGATGTAATGCAGCAGGTAAGGCTCTTTGTCGCTACCAAGGATGTTGCAGTAGTAACCCATTTCTTTGTTGTAATAGAAGTAACGTCCCGTGATGAAGACGCTGTCGGAGGCTGCCACAATGGTGGAGAACTTGTCATAAAAGGTTTTACGCGACATAGAGTGGTAGAAATTCATCAGTATCTTCTTTCCGTTGTCTAGTTCCATAAATCCGACTTGGCTGGCTTGATAGTCGTTGATGGCATAGATGTCTCCAAAAGCGTCTTTGGTGATGTACTTGTAGCGCGAGGAGATGATCATTTCGTGGAGCGTGTCCAAGTCGAAGGAGAGGTGAAGCAGAGAACAATTCCTGCGTCGGTACACAATCATATAGATGCCATCCTCACGGATAGTGTAGTCGAGAACGGTCATCACGGGATTGTCGAAAGCGATATGGGGTGCGTTGGCTGTCACTTCCACTTCAAACAATTCATGACTTCTCGTTTTCATGCTGATGGTCAAGTTCTTGCCATTGATGTCTTTTTCTTTTATGGTATAATAGGTCGGCTCAAACACCATGTGGGCGAAGCGTAGCTTTTCACCTACCTCGGCGTGACCATAAGTGAAACGTCCTTGTTCGTCGGTGATAGAGATGAGCAGTGAATCGTGAATGTAAACACTCACATTCTCAATGGCTTTCCCGTTCTCGTCTTTGCAGTAGCCTTGAACAATTTGCCGCTCCTGAGCCATGGAGAAGGCGATTCCCAAACAAAGAAGTGTAAGCAGTAGTAGAAATCGTTTCATGGTGGTTTTTTATAGCTGTTTCATGATACAAAAATACAGAAAAATTCAATTCAACTCAAAAATAACCCATTTTTAATAGAAAAATATATGCTTGGTTTTCGTTCAATTACAAAATGGAAGAAATTTCTTACAAAATCTTACTTCTTTGAAATAAAATGTATACTTTTGCAATATGAATTTAATGGAGGACGAAAAATGATTAGATTGGACGAGAAAAAATTAGCAGGCTTGACCACTTCTTCTGAGCATCTTGAAGAGAAATATGGCAAGGTGGGTTTCCAAAGCCGTGAAGAGTTTGAAGCCAAGGCGGAGGCATGGTATTATGCTGAAATACTTAAGAGTGAACGCAAACGCCAAAAGATGACTCAACAGCAATTGGGTGACCGAATTGGTAAGAAACGAGAGTATATTTCCTCGCTTGAACAGGGCAAGACGGATATGCAGCTTTCGACTTTTGTGCTGATTGCCAATGCATTAGGATTGAGGTTTTCATTGGTTGCAAACTGAAAAACAAAATGTAATGACCTTTTTCGATTTCTTTAATATAGTCCGCTCCATTCCGAAGACCCTGCGCTTCAATTTCCATTATTTTCCGTTCAAGACAGCTTTGAAGCTGCCTGTCGTCGTGTCGCATAGAACGTATTTGCGCGAGCTGCACGGCAAGGTGGAGCTTCCCGAAAAAGTGCAGACGGCGATGGTGAAAATCGGATTTGGCGATGTGGGACACTACGACCGCAAACGATCCCGTGGCATCTGGCAGGTGAGTGGTAGGGTCAGCTTTGGCGGCAAGGCGAGCATCGGACATGGCTCCAAACTCTCGGTGCGTGGCGACCTGAAGTTGGGTGCAGACTTCAACATGACGGCAGAAAGCACCATCGTTTGCGCCAAGGAAATCACCTTCGGCGATGACTGCCTGCTGAGTTGGGATGTTCTCGTCATGGATACCGACGAGCATCCCTTGTATAATAAGGATAATGAACGCATCAATCCAGACAAGCCCATCGTCGTGGGTAGCCATGTCTGGATTGGATGTAAGTGCATATTGCTGAAAGGTGCCGAGGTGCCGAACAACACAGTTTTGGCAGCTGGCACGCTGCTGAAATCAGCATTTGCTGGCGATAATCAAGTCATTGGCGGCAACCCGCCCTCAATTCTAAAGCGCGAGGTCCGCTGGGAACACTGAATATCAGAGACAAAACATTTCATGCAGAACTCGCAGAACTATATGAAACGCGAAGCGGCGTTGTGTTTGCGTCCGGAAGGTTTCTGCGTATTCTGCGAATTCTGCGTGAAAAACAAATTTTCAGCGTGATATTCAGAGTGCGTCGATGACTTTGCAGAGGTTCTCGAAGATTTGCGGGATTTCGCCCACGCCGTTCACGGGACGCAGGTTGCCCTTGCCTTCGTAGAAGTCGAGCACGGGGCGCGTCTTGGCCTCATATTCCACAAAGCGGTGCTTGATGGAGTCGAGGTTGTCGTCAGCGCGGCCGCTGGTCTTGCCACGTTCGAGCATGCGCTCTATGAGCAGTTCTTCGGGCACTTCGAGGCTCAAAATACCTGTCAGCGACATGTTGAACTTCTCCATCATCTCGTCCAAGATTTCGGCTTGGCGCACAGTGCGCGGATAGCCGTCGAAAAGGAAACCGGCCGAGTCCATGTTCTCGGAGAGCTTCTTCTCGATGATCTTGGCCACGATTTCGTCGGAGACGAGGTTGCCTTGGCTGATGATTTCCTTGACCTGCAGGCCGAGCTCGCTTTCGGCTGCGATTTCTTCGCGCAGGATTTCACCCGTGGAGATATAAGTCAGGTTGTATTTCTCGCGCAGGAACTGCGACTGCGTTCCCTTGCCTGCCCCGGGAGGGCCAAATAAAATGATGTTTAGCATAGTGTATGTTGTTTAATTGTTTGGCTGTTAGCTTTTAGCCGTTAGCTATTAGCTTATTTGCTCTTGAGCTAACGGCTAATAGCTAATTGCTAACAGCTAAAGGCCGTTTATTCAATAATTTTATAAATGTCTGGTAAATTTCTGCCTTGTTGGTTATAATCCAGTCCGTAGCCCACGATGAATTCGTTGCCGATTTCCATGCCTACGTAGTTGATGGGGTAATCGTATTGGAACGACTTGGGCTTGAAAAACAGTGCGGCAATGCGCACGTCGGCGGCCTTCAGGTCATGGAGTTTCTGGATGGTGTAGCGCATGGTGTGGCCTGTGTCGACGATGTCTTCCACAATGACCACATGACGGCCTTCCAGCGAATGGTCGAGGCCGATGAGTTCACGGACGACGTTGGTGGTCTCGGTGCCTGCATAGGAGGTGAGCTTGACGAAGCTGATCTCGCAGGGAATCGTCAGTCGCTTGAACAGCTCGGAGGCGAACATGAAGGCACCGTTGAGTATCACGAGAAACATGGGGTTCTTGCCGTCCATGTCATGATTAATCTGGTCAGCCACTTTCTGGATGTCGGCTTCGATTTTCTCTTGGGGGATGTAAAGCCCAAATTCCTTGTCTAAGACCCTTACTGTTTTCATTTTCAAAGGATTGATATGGTTTTGCCCTTTCATTAAGGCGAGACAAATATACAAAATGCATCGATTGGGACAACCGCAAGAGAAAAAAAACTATTTTTGCCATCAAAACAATGGCCTATGGCTGATGGCCCATGGCTGCCCCAACAAAGTGAAAGGTTTTCTTTATTAATTATGGGGGCTGCCATAGGCTATAGGCCATAAGCCATAGGCAACTGAATAACTAAATAACCGAATAACTGAAATGACTCCAATAGTTAGTATTATCATGGGAAGCACCTCCGACCTTCCCGTTCTCGAAAAAGCCGCACAGTTTTTTGACGAGATGGAAATCCCCTTTGAAATGAACGCCCTCAGCGCGCACCGCACCCCGCAAGAGGTCGAGACCTTCGCCCGCGAAGCCCAAGGCCGTGGCATTAAGGTCATCATCGCCGCTGCTGGTATGGCCGCCGCCTTGCCAGGCGTGATTGCCGCCAACACAACGTTGCCCGTCATCGGCGTGCCTGTGAAGGGTATGCTCGACGGCCTCGACGCCATGCTGTCCATCATCCAGATGCCTCCTGGGATTCCTGTGGCCACGGTGGGTGTGAATGGTGCCCTCAATGCCGCCATCCTCGCTGTTGAGATGCTGGCGCTTGGCGATGCCGAAATAGCCTCAAAGGTCGCTAACTATAAGGAGAACCTGAAGAACAAAATCACAAAGGCCAACGCCGAGTTGAAAGAGGTGAAATACCGCTTTAAGACGAATTGATGAAAATGGTAGAGACGGTGTGCACACCGTCTCTACAACATTCAATTCTCTATTCCAAGAAACACAATCTGGCTTAACTGCTTTCTATCAAAGACTTGATTGGCAATGTCAAGGATGTCGCTGGCTGTGACAGCATTGATGTTGCGGATGATGTCGTCCATGTATTCTATAGGCTCGCCCATGAGCAGCGAACGTGTGGCGCTCAGTAGCTCGTTCATGCCGCTTTCATAGCTGAGTGCCACCTGCCCGATGAGTTGCTGCTTGGCATGTTGCAACTGCATGGTGCCGAGTTTTTGCGTGCAAAGCTTGTTCAATTCCTTGTAAACCAAATCAATGGCTTTTTCCAACGAGTCGGGGTCGACACCCATGTAGACGCTGATGAGACCCGTGTCGGAATAGGCCGAGTATTGTGACTCGATGCTGTAGGCGAAGCCGTATTTTTCGCGGATGTTGAGGCCGAGGCGAGAACTCATGGCGGGGCCGCCAAGGATGTTGTTGAGCATCACGATGGGCATACGTAGTGTGCTGCTGAACTCGGGTGCCAATCCGCCAATCATGCAGTGGCTCAGGTGATTCTTGCGCTCGGCAGTGCGGCTTTCGGGCTTGTAGTTTTTAAAAACCTCACGTTTCCGGCTGACGAGATGCGCAGGCTGCTCACCGAAATACTTCATCGCCAGCCGCTCAAATTCCTTGAAGCTGATGTCGCCGATGCTGGCCAACACCATCTGGTCGGTGCTGTAGTTATGCGCCATGAAGTCGAGGACATCCTTCTGGTGGAAGCCCTTCACCAACTCGGTGGTGCCCAAGATGTTACGCGACAGCGGATGCCCCTTGAACACCATTTCCTCGAATAGGTCGTAGATTTCGTCGGAAGGCGAATCCAGATAGGAGTTGATTTCGTCTAAAATGACTTCCTTTTCCTTGGTCAGTTCGTTCTCGGGGAAGGTGGAATGGAAAGCGATGTCAGCGAAGAGGTCGAGGCTGCGCTTGTAATGTTGCTTGAGGAAGGTGGCCTGGATGCAGGTTTCCTCCTTGGTAGTGAAGGCGTTGAGGTCGCCGCCCACGTTATCGAGGCAACTCAGGATGTGGTAGGCCTTGCGGCTTTGTGTACCTTTGAAGATGGTGTGTTCCACGAAATGGGCGAGGCCGTTTTCATGGGCCAATTCGTCGCGTGTACCCGTTTCCACCATCAATATCAAATGGGCGATTTCACCTTGTTTTTCCTTGTGTATCAGCCTGATGCCGTTGGGGAGAACGGATTCGTTATAGTTCGTGAGCTTGTCGAATGATTTGTTTTCCAGCATTTTTCGATAAATTGCGTGCAAAAATACGTATTTTTGCGGCGCAATACTAAAACTGTCATTTGCTCGTTCAATAAAAAACGAATTGTTATGCGCAAAGTTTTACTACCGCTTCTTTTGTTGGGTGTCCTATGCCAAATTTCAGCACAGCAAGTGAAAGACGTCATGAAAGAGCCCATCCCTGTCGCCATGTTTCAGGTGACCTATGCCTTAGAGTTGCCAGGTTTGGATACGAGAGACATCTATGGCCTTTCGCACAACCTGGGCGGAAGCTTCATCTACAAGACAGCCTCCAATTGGATGTTTACGGCCAATGCCAACTTCCTCTTTGGCAACAAGGTCAAAGGCGACCGTATCTCTATTTATGGCGAGGGCATCACCACGGTGGATGGCGAAATCGTTGGCGGTAGTGGTAGCATGACGCAGCTTGCCGTCGACCAGCGAGGTCTTTTCATTCAAGCCGAGGTGGGCAAGCTGTTTCCTTTCCGTCCTAACCCCAACAGCGGTTTCTTCGTGCAGGCTGGTGTCGGCTATCTCCGCAGTCGTATCCGTACGGATTTCCAGGAGACGATGCTCAACACGCCCTACGTGGTGGAAGGCGACTACCAATATGGCTACGACCGCATGCGTGGCGGTCCGGCCTTCCATCTTGAGGCGGGTTATCTCTACCTTGGTGATACCCGTTTGCTCAACTTCTCCGTGGCACTTGAAGTGACTTATGCCCGCACGCGCGACTTACGCGACTACGACTTCCGTGTGTTCACCAACCCTGAGACTGGGGTGATGGAGCCTGTGGGAACAACCAATCCTAAAGATCCCAACTATAACAGCCAATACCACAAGCCGCATTACAACGATTTCTACTACGGCATCCGCATCAGTTGGAACATCCCGACCTATCAGCGTCAGCCCGAGAACTACTATTATAATTAATAGGAGTGCGTGTTTTCTATACCATAGGCGTTTGTCTTTATTCGCTCGGTGTGCGAGTGGCTGCCCTGTTTGGCAATGCCAAGGCACGGCTATGGGTTAAAGGTCGCAAGGCTAAGGTCCTTGAGCCTGTCGAAAGGCCGAATGAGCAATGGATCTGGTTCCATGCCGCCTCGTTGGGCGAGTTTGAACAAGGCAGACCGGTCATTGAGGCTATAAAACAGGCACATCCCGAGTTCAAGATTCTGCTGTCTTTCTTTTCCCCGTCGGGGTATGAGGTGAGAAAGAATTATCCTTTGGCTAATGAAGTTCTCTATTTGCCCACCGACACACCAAGCCACGCCAAGGTATGGGTGCAACGCCATCATTTTGTGGCCGCGTTTTTCATCAAGTATGAGTTTTGGTTCAACTATATGAGGGCTTTGGAAGAGGCTGGCATTCCGCTGTTCTATATCGCCCTCATCCTTAAACCTGATAGTTATTTCTTCCGCTGGTATGGCAGTTGGTTCCGCAAGCAGTTGAAGACAGTGGACCATTTCTTCGTGCAAGATGAAGCCACGGCAGAAAGCCTTAAAAGTTGCGGCATGGACAATGTCACGGTGTGTGGCGATACGCGTTTCGACCGTGTGGCAGCTATTGCCGAGCAGGCCAAATCTTTCCCCGAGGTGGAGCGTTTCATCGCAGGCCGCAAATGCATCATTGCAGGTAGCACCTGGCCACCCGATGAACGTCTTTGGTTGGCATTTGCGTCCCGTTTGCCCGAGGATTATTGCCTCATTATTGCTCCGCACGACATCTCCGAGAGCCATGTGGCACAAATCAAGGCCATGTTCCCTGACAGCCAATGCTATACTGAATTGGATGCAAATCAGCCAAGGTCCCTGAGCCCTGAGCATGTCGAAGGGTCGGAGGGCCACTCGACAAAGGTATTAATCATTAATACAATAGGCATCCTCTCCCAACTCTACCAATATGCCCGCTTCGTGTATATCGGTGGTGGCTTCGGTGTGAACATCCACAATATCCAGGAGCCTGTCACTTTCGGCTGCCCCGTGATTTTCGGGCCGAAATACAAGAGTTTCAAGGAAGCCGTGGACTTGGTGGCCTTGCAGGGTGCTTTCCCTGTCCACAATGCCACCGAGCTGGAAGCCATAGCGTTGCGTCTGATGGACGACGAAGCGTTTTATGCCCAGGCTTCCGCAACTTGCCGAAACTATCTCAAATCGCAGGTTGGGGCCACGAAAATCATCATGCAAGGCTTCGAAAAAGCACTTTTTTTGTAAAAAACGCCACTTTTTTCTTGTTTATTTATTTTATTGTTTAACTTTGAGGGCTAATTTCACGTTGAATTTCAGCGTTGTAAAAAATTGATAACTATGGAAAATGCCCCTACACATCAACTACCGCAAGTAGCGTTAAGCCAGGGCGACTTCAATGGCATCGGCTACGAGGTCATGCTGAAGACTTTTGCCGACGCACGTATGTTCGAGATGCTGACGCCCATCTTGTATGGCCAATCCAAGGCGTTTGCCTACTACAAGAAGAACTTCGGCATGGACTCGCCTAATTACGCTTTGACACGTGATGTGCGGCAAGCCAGTCGAGGCAAGTTCAATATCATCAATATCGTTGAGAACGAGTTGAAAATCGAGCCTGGAGCGGCTTCAGAGCTTTCGACGGAGATGTCGGTGGTGTCGATGAAGAAAGCTGTCGAGGACCTGTGTACAGGCCTTGTCGATGCCTTGGTGATGGCTCCTGATAGTCCTGCGGTGGGGATGAGCAACCTGAATTACCTTTTCTCTCATTTCAAGGACTCCGCACCGTTGCGGATGATGGTGAACGATATGATGCGCATTGCCTTGGCCACCGACGACCAGCCTTTGGAGAAGGCAATCGCCCAAATTGATGTCCCTTTCCTCGTCTGTAAGATGACCACGTTATCGGAGGCATTGAAGAAGGACTTTGGCATCAGTGCGCCTAAGATTGCTGTCATGGGTCTCAATCCTCATGTGACAGCAGGCAATGAAGACAAGGTGCTGAAGGCCGTTGCCGAGGTACAGCGCAAAGGCGTGATGGCATTTGGTCCCTTCTCGGTGTCGCAGCTCTTCCTCAAAGGGCAGTGGAAAAAGTATGATGCGGTGTTGGCTATGTATTACGACCAGGGTGTCTTCCCTCTCAAGCTGATGGCTTTGGGAGGTTGCGCTTGCTATTGGGCGGGCTTGCCTGTGGTGTGTGCCGCGCCTATGCATGGACCTGCCTTCAACATTGTCAACACGAACAAGGCTTTGCCTGATTCTTACCGCAAGGCGGTGTATTTAGCTAGGGATATTGCTAGTCGTCACCTGGAGCAGTAGGTTTTGTACTCGCTTTGCGTCGGACTGCCGCTTCGCGTCATTGCGAGGTACGAAGCAATCCATAAAGAGCAGGCGTTTTATGGCCTAGATTGCTTCGTCGTTCCTCCTCGCAATGACGCAAAGCGAAGCACAAAAAAAGGAGACCCTAAGGCCTCCTTTTTTATTGCAGCTCCAGTGAATTACTTCACAATGAACTTCTGGGTGTCGGAACCGGCGTTCACGAAGTAGATGCCGCTGGTCAGGTTGTCGATGTTGATGCTGTTGGCACCAGCATGGCCTTCCTGGCTCATCACTTGTTGACCCATGATGTTGTAGATCACGATCTCAGCGTTCTGGCTGAGGGTGACGTTGAGGCGGTCAACGGCGGGGTTAGGATAGATGTCCATGTGAACGTTTTGGTTGTTGCTGCCATTCTCCGGCATACCATCGTACCATGAGAACAGGTCGTTGATGTCGAAGGTGAAGCCAGTGTAGTGGTTGTCGAAGGCGTCGTCTTCGTCGCTATTGGAGAAGCAGCCAGGAGCATAGTCGGTTTGGGCGGCCACAATCAGAGTGGTGCCAATGACGGCAGCTTGAGGATAGACCATTTCGGTCTCCATGAATTCGAATTCATTAGCGGTGAGCATCACGGGATGGCTCCAGCTCATACCACCATCGCAGGAATAGGCGGCGACGGTCTTGAAGAAGTAGTTGGCGTCCATTTTGTGTTCGTCATCAACGGTAATCCAAACGGCCACCAGTTCGTTGCTGGTACCGTTCACCTTGCAGAGCACAGGCATGGCGGTGTGACCGCAGTTGTATTCACCATGTTCGGCAAGGTCGGAGACGGTTTCGAAGTGGAATTCGCTTTCCCATTCTTCAGCATCGGGATCTTCCCAATAGCCTTCTTCGGTCCAGTTGCAAAGATAGCCGATGTATTCAGGCCACATTTCGTGGGTTTTATCACTCCACAAGAACCATGAGGCATAGATGTCTTGGCTGAGGTAGGCACTGTCCATGATGAAGGGCTGACCGGGAGTGGGAGGCATCGGGTTGCCCGGGTCGTCACCCCATACAGCTAAGCTAGAACCGTCGCCACGGTAAGGCATGTTTTCGCTCCAGAAAGCAACGCCACCGCCAAATTTGTTATAATGGCCTTGGTGGTCGGTGTTGTTGACCTCATAGGCCATCATCAGCTTGTCGTTGTCGCTCCAAATGGCGGAAGTCCAGCTAGGATAGAAGAAGGAGTCGTCAAAGAGAACGTCCGGAGCAGGGTCGTGGTAGTAAATTTTTCTCTGCCAGGTGTCACCATTGTCGGTGCTATAGAGGACGATACCATCGGTATAGCCTGTGTTGACGACGAGGGCGATCTTGTTGTCGTCGGTGGTCTCCATCCAGTAGTATCTGTTGGTGCCGTGTTGGATGCCGTATTCAGCAGTAAGGAAAGGAAGTTCGCGGCAAACGATATCCCAGGTCTCGCCGTCGGACGAACGCCAATATCTGATGGCGCCACTAACACCGCCTTCTTCACCATCGTAGACAGCGGCAATCATGTGGATGATGTCGTGGTTGGGGCCAGAGGTGGTCACGCAGGGGTGTGACCAGACGTCAGTGCCGATGTTGAGGGAAGCCTGAACACTGTTGGTAGGAATGTTGTCCTTGTCATCAATGAGGTAGATGTTCAGGTTGTCGTTGGTGTGGGCAGCCAAGGCAATGCCGTTTTCCTTGTAACGGGCGATGGAGCCGAAACCGGTTCTGTCGGCTTCAACGCGGCTTTCCAGCGGAGTCCACTCGTCGGTGTTGATGTCGTAGGTGCCGATGGCGGTACCACGGTCGCTGTAGTTGGTAGTGCTGGAGTAGGTGTAAGCGAAGTTCACTTTTCCGTCGGGCCAAACAACGGTTCTGTTGATGTAGCCGTGGTTGGTTTGCCAGTCGTAGGTAGTGTAGTCAAGTTCACCTTGGGAGAACCCTCTGGTTGAGGGCATCGTGGGTTCGCTCTCGGCAATACNNGTACATGAGGTCTCTCGTGGAGGTCATCACGGGTTCGCTTTCGGCGTTCTCGTTAATGGCTTCCAGTCTCGGAGCCTTTTGCAGGGTGGCTTCGTTCTTCTTGACATCGTGTCTCGAAACTTTCTGCACTTGCGCGAAGCCCATGGTGGCAACCAGCAAGGCCAATGATAGAGTAAATAACTTTTTCATTTTGAGAGGGTTTGATTGATAATTGAGTTAATAAATTTGTTAGTGTTCAATTGGTATTTGAAAGCAAAGATAGTAAATTTTCTAAATTTGGATGGTTTTTTGAAAAAATTTCATTTGTAAGTAAC
>LXOW01180424.1_pt1 | contig 13042 bp, 11 predicted proteins | sample 1368591 | NCBI WGS metagenome assembly LXOW01 (sample SAMN04884650, study PRJNA319009) | bovine gut metagenome | isolation source: Cow rumen | host: Bos taurus | place: Italy: Legnaro (PD) | collected 2014-07-09
AAGGCCCAGCCCCGCCGGGCCATGCTGATCGCGGCGGGGCTGGGCCTTGCCCTGTGCGTGAGTGTGTGCTGCTTTGCTACCCGGAAGAATCAGGGCGTGACGCTGCCCCTCGTCATCGGGGCGTCCACCCTCTTCGGCTGGGCGGCGATCTATCTTTCCCACAGCCGCTATACCCCTGCCAAGGCCGCCGTCCGCCACCTGGAGCTCATGCTCACCGGGCCCCGGGAGCGGTTTTCGGGCCGGTTCGAGAAGAAGGAGGGGACCTGGCTGGTGAAGAAGGGCGTGCCCATCCGCAAGGTCATGCAGCGGGAGGAGTTCCACGAGACCTTGCTCAGCGTCTACGCCGAGAAAGCGGACCGGCTGCCCGATACGTTCACCGGCACGGTGGAAACGGTCTACGACTGCATCGTGGCCTTCGGCCGGCAGGCCGACCCACAGGAGGAGAAGGCCTCCCGGGAGGTGCCGGCATGAGGGACGCGCTGAAAAACTGGCATCGGTACGTGCTGTGGGCCATGGTCAGCCTCTTTTTCTGGGCCTGGATCTTCACCTGGATCACCGACGCTCCCCCGGGCCGGAAGGTGGTGTTCTACGCTGACTGCCCCGCCATGGAGCGGGAGGCCCTCTCCGAGGCGCTGGAAGAAGACGTGCCCGAGGGCATCCGGTTCGTGGAGGCCCGGATCTTTTCGGACGAGATGTTTTCCCCCGCCAATCTCAGTGGGGGCGATCTGTTCATCGTCTCCTCCGCCCAGACGGAGAAGTACCGCGCCCTCTGCACGCCCATCCCCGAGGACGCTTTTGCGGGGCAGCCCCTCTATGCCTGGGAGGGGCAGGTCTACGGCGTCTGCGTCTATGACGAGGCCTTGGGCGTGGCCGTGGGCACCCGGTACGTGGCCTATATCCCCGGGGAAAAATATTACCTGTTCTTCAACGCCGAATCCAAGCACCTGGGCCCCTTGAACGGCTCGGCGGACGACGCCGCTTTTCTCGCCGCCCGGCGCTTTTTGGCCCTGCCCTGAGGTCCTTTGCCAATTCCTTCAAATGTTTGCAATTATATCAAAATCGCATTGACTTTTGCCTGGATCAGGTGTACATTTTATATATCATCGTGGGGGAAGTGGCGCCGTCATATTTGACGGAGCCTCTTTCGCCGGATGAAAAATGTATGGCATGAAAAATGCACGAATCACAGGAGGAATGAGCATGAAAAAGACGTTAGCTATCGTACTCGCCCTCGTCATGGTCCTGGGTGTGGTCGCCTGCACGCCGAAGAGCGCCACGCAGACCGCCACGCAGACCGGCACCACGGAGCAGGCCGGCGCCGCCGCTGCATCCAGTGAGCTGGCCGGTGAGTACACTATCACCGTTTGGGCGGCTGAGAAGGTCGTCGATCTGACCAAGAAGCAGATCGAGGACTTCAACAAGTCCAATGAGTATGGCATCACCTTCAAGGCCACTGTGGAAGCGGTGGGCGAAGGCGACGCGGCCACCAAGATGATCACCGACGTGGAAGCGGGCGGCGATCTGTTCTTCTTCGCGCAGGACCAGTTCAACCGCCTCGTCCAGGCGGGCGCTCTGGGCGCTCTGGGCAAGAAGGCGGCTGAGTTCGTGCAGACCGGCAACGTGGAAGCCGCCGTGACCGCGGCCACCACCGGCGACACGTTCTATGCTTACCCCGTGACCGCCGACAACACCTTCTTCGTGTTCTATGACAAGAGCGTGGTGAAGGAGGACTCCCTGGGCGACATCGCCAAGATGATCGCCGACTGCGAAGCCGCCGGCAAGACCTTCTGCTTCGATCTGAAGAACGGCTGGTATCTGCCCGCCTTCTTCTTCGGCACCGGCTGCAAGTCCGTGTGGGAAGCCGACAGCGACGGCAAGTTCCTGGCTGTGGTGGACAACTTCAACTCCGACAAGGGCTTCATCGCCGCCAAGGCCCTGAACGCCGTCATGGCCTCCGATAAGTTCGTCAGCACCAGCGAGACCTCCGAGTTCGACAACAACGCCGGCTTCGTGGTCAGCGGCACCTGGAACACCGAGAACGCCAAGAGCATCCTGGGCGACAACTTCGGCGCCGCCCCCCTGCCCAAGTTCACCGTGGACGGCAAGGAGTATCAGCTCAGCCCCTTCACCGGCTCCAAGCTGATCGGCGTCAAGCCCCACTCCGACGCCAAGCTCAACGCCGCCTGCCATCAGCTGGCCCAGTACCTGACCGGCGAGGCCGCTCAGGTGGAGCGCTTCTCGGCCGCCGGCTGGGGTCCCTCCAACATCGAGGCCGCCAAGAACGAGAAGGTCCTGGCCGACGCCGTTCTGGGCTCCATCGCCCAGCAGGCCGCCTACTCCGTGTACCAGGGCAACATCCCCGGCAACTGGTGGGGCAACAGCGCCCAGGTCCTGGGCGAGGCCCTGCAGAAGGCCACCAACGACGACGAGATCAAGGCCGCCCTGGCCGCCTATGAGGAGTCCCTGGGCGACTATCTGAAGAAGGAAGGCGAAGAGGAGCTGCCCGATTCCTGGGGCGTCATCGGCTTCATCTGCGGCACCAACTGGGATACCGACTTCCCCATGACCGAGAAGGAACCCGGCGTGTGGGTGTCCGAGCCCCTGGAGCTGAAGGCCGGCGAAGAGTTCAAAGTCCGTTTGAACAAGAGCTGGGACGTGAACTACGGCATGAAGGACGGCGTCACCGTGGCGGGCGGCATGGACAACTGCAAGGTCCCCGCGGACGACGTCTACACCGTCACCATGGACCTCAACACCCAGACCCTGTCCTTCGTGAACCAGGAGGGCATCCTGCCTGAGGCGGCCCCCGCTCCCGAGGGCGAGGCCGAGGCGGAGGACACCTGGGGCCTCATCGGCGTCATCGACTGGGAGACCGACATCCCCATGAAGAAGGGTGACGACGGCCTCTTCCGGGCGGTGGCCGTGATCAAAGCGGATACGGAGTTCAAGGTCCGCGCCAACGGCGAGTGGAAGAAGGACTTCGGTTTGGAGGAGGGCGCGGCCAAGGCCGGCGGTCCCAACATCAAAGCGGAGGAGGACGGCACCTATCTGGTGACCCTCGATCCCAATCCTGACGCGCCTGCTCTGACCGTGGAGAAGATGGCGGTCTGGGGCGTGGTCGGCAGCTTCGAGACCAGCCTCTGGGCCGATGGCAACGACGTGGCCATGGCTGAGACGGAGCTGGGCGTTTGGGTGTCCGAGCCGGTGGCCCTTGCCGCGGGCAACGAGTTCAAGGTCCGTGCCGACGGCGGCTGGGCCGTGAACTACGGCGTGGATGACGGCGTAGCCACCCGGGACGGCGCCAACCTGAAGGTGGAGGCCGACGGCACCTACGTCATCACCCTGGATCTGAACGCTTTGACGCTGATTGCTGCTGCTCAGTAACAGAAAAACAGAGTTGGAATTCGATCTTTGATATAAAGCGTGACCGCTTTGATCAGACCTGATTTCATCGGATCTCGGTTGGAGCCGGAACAGGGCTCCAACCGAGTTTTTAGTTTGAGGGGGATATATGAAGAAATACACTGATCTGGAGTTTTTGCGGCTTTCCAAATGGCAGCGGTTCCAGTATAAGTTCCTCAGCTTCTTCGCCTCCATTCCCGTTGCCATCTGGCATGCCATATTGGGCATCGGGAGGTGGTTCAAAAAGGCGGGCCTTGCCGTCGCTAACGAGCTGAAGGACGTCGTCCAGACCTTTGTGCAGGGCGACTGGAAGACCAAAACGTCCTATCTTATCATGGGCTTCGGCAACATCGCCCGGGGCCAGGTATTGAGGGGACTGCTGTTCCTCATCTTTGAGGTGGTGTTCATCGGGTATATGGCCCTGGCGGGCGTGTACTGGATGAGCATGCTGCCCAGCCTTGGCCTCGTGGGCCCCCACAAGGAGTATCACGAGCTTCTCGACACCTACGTCACCGTCTACGGCGACAACTCCTTCAAGATACTGCTCTACGGCGTGCTGACCATGTTCTTCATCGTGGGGTTCATCTTCACCTGGCGGCTGAACGTCAAGCAGAACAAGATCGCCGAGGGCATCCTCAAGTCCGGCAAGAAGCTCAAGAGCGGCAAGGACGACCTTCGCTCCCTGGTGGACGATCAGTTCCACAAGACCCTGCTGGCCCTGCCCTTGACCGGCATATTGATCTTCACGGTGATGCCGCTGGTGTTCATGATCCTGGTGGCCTTCACCAACTACGACGGCACCCACGACGGCTTCTCCAACAACCTGTTCACCTGGGTGGGTCTTGAAAACTTCAACACCATGCTCCACTGGTCCGGCGGCGGCAGCACCAACTACGCGGCCACCTTCGGCGAGGTGCTGAGCTGGACCCTCATGTGGGCCTTCTTCGCCACCTTCACCAACTACTTCCTGGGCATGGCCGTGGCCATGATGATCAACAAGAAGGGCATCCGGCTCAAGAAGGTGTGGCGGACCATCCTGGTCACCACCATCGCCATTCCTCAGTTTATCTCCTTGCTGTACGTGAGCAAGATGTTCGCCAAGAACGGCATCATAAACGGCATCCTGATGGATCTTGGGTGGATCACCAAGGCCCTGCCCTTCTGGGAGGACCCCACCTGGGCCCGGATCACGGTCATCGGCATCAACGTGTGGATCGGCATCCCGTATCTGATGCTGATCGCCACCGGCATTCTGATGAACATCCCCGCGGACCTGTATGAATCCGCCAAGATCGACGGCGCCAGCGGCTGGCAGCAGTATTCCAAGATCACCCTGCCCTACATGCTGTTCGTCACGGGGCCGTACCTGCTCACCAGCTTCACCGGCAACATCAACAACTTCAACGTCATCTTCCTGCTGACGGGCGGCGCTCCCACCAACATCAACGCCTCGGGCGCGGCGGGGAGCGTGGGCTATACGGACCTGCTCATCACGTGGCTGTTCAAGATAACCACGGGCGCGGAGTCCAAATACTATCTCGCTTCCGTCATAGGTATATTGGTGTTCGTGATCATGGCCATCTTCACCCTGGTCGTCTACGGCGTCCTGCCATCCATCAAGAATGAGGAGGACTTCCAATAATGGAAACGAAATCTATGAAACAGCACATGGGCATGCGGGCGGCCAACACCATCTCCAACACCATCATCCACGTTCTGCTGGTGATCGTCAGCGTGATCTGGCTGGTGCCCTTCGTCTGCATCGCGCTCCAGTCCCTGCGCGTGGAGTCCACCTGGCAGGTGGGATACATCCTGCCCAAGCAGTGGGGCTTTGACAACTTCAAAAACCTCATGAACACCAACTTCCCCAAGTGGTATCTGAACACCTTCATCATCGCCGTGGTGGCGTCGGCCCTGCAGACCGTCATCGTGCTCTGCATGAGCTACACGCTCTCCCGCTTCCGCTTCAAGCTCAGGAAGCCCCTGATGAAGTTCATGCTGATCCTGGGCCTGTTCCCGGGCATGCTCACCATGATCATCCTGTACAGGGTGCTGAAGGATCTGGGCCTCACCCAGGCCAACGCCGTGCCCGGCCTGATCCTGGTGTACATCGCCTCCTCCGGCATGGGCTACTACGTGTCCAAGGGCTTCTTCGACACCATCCCCAAGTCCCTGGACGAGGCGGCCCGCATCGACGGCGCCACGAGAGCCCAGGTGCTCTGGAAGATCATCCTGCCCCTGGCCGGGTCCATCGTCATCTACACGCTGCTGACCGGCTTCATGGGCCCCTGGGGCGACTACGTGTTCGCCAGCTACATCTCCTTCGGCAACTCCTCCGGCATGAACGTGGCCGTCGGTATGTACAACTGGCTGACGCCGGACCAGATCAACAACAACTACACCATGTTCTGCGCGGGCGGCGTGGTGGTGGCCATCCCGGTGGCCATCCTGTTCATGTGCCTGCAGAAGTACTACGTGGAAGGCGTCACCGGCGGCGCAGTCAAGGGTTAAACAAGCGAGGAAAAGGAGCAATATTATGGCAAGTGTAAAACTGACGAACGTAAAGAAGGTTTACGATAACAACGTGGTCGCCGTCCACGACTTCAACCTGGACATCAAGGACAAGGAGTTCGTGGTGTTCGTAGGCCCCTCCGGCTGCGGCAAGTCCACCACCCTTCGCATGGTGGCGGGCCTGGAGGAGATCAGCGGCGGCACCGTGGAGATCGACGGCGAGGTGGTCAACGATCTGCAGCCCAAGGACAGGAACATCGCCATGGTGTTCCAGAACTACGCCCTGTACCCCCACATGACCGTGTACGACAACATCGCCTTCTCCCTCCGGCTCCAGAAGATGCCCGAGGACGTGATCTACTCCAAGGTCACCAACGCGGCGGAGATCCTGGGCATCACGGACTACCTGATGCGTAAGCCCCGGGCCCTGTCCGGCGGCCAGCGCCAGCGTGTGGCCATCGGCCGGGCCATGGTCCGGGATTCCAAGGTGTTCCTCATGGACGAGCCCCTCTCCAACCTGGACGCCAAGCTCAGGAACCAGATGCGTGCCGAGATCATCCTGCTTCGGCAGAAGCTGAACACCACCTTCATCTACGTGACCCACGACCAGACCGAGGCCATGACGTTGGGCGATCGGATCGTCATCATGAAGGACGGCTACATCCAGCAGGTGGGCACCCCCGCGGAGGTGTTCGAGAAGCCCACGAACCTGTTCGTGGCCGAGTTCATCGGCGCGCCCAAGATGAACATCGTCAAGACGGAGCTGGTCCAGGAGGGCGGCAAGTACTTCGTGACCCCCTGCGGCGCCAAGATCGAGGTCACCGGCGAAAAGGGCCAGCTGCTGAACGAGAAGCGGGTCAAGGGCGGCGAGATCCTGCTGGGCGTCCGGCCCGAGCACATGAAGCTCTCCTTCGACGCCACCCCCGACACCATCCCCGCCCGGCTGGAGGTCAACGAGATGATGGGCAGCGAGCTGCACCTGCACGTGTTCACGGAGGACGGCACCCGCTGGATCGTCCGCGTGCCCACCATCGACCTTACGGCGGCCCAGCGGGCGTCCCTGGTCAACGGCGCCGAGGTGCACATCACCTTCGAGGGCAAGGTCATGCACTTCTTCGATACCGAGACGGAGAAGAACCTGATCTATTAAGGTAATCATTCAAAGCACGCACCTTTTTTGCAAAAAAGGTGCAACCAAAAATATTCAAGAAGGGGTCGATGGCCCGTATGAACGCCATCTTCCCCTTCTTGATTTCTCTTTTTGCGCCGCTGAGCCTCCCCTGTTTTCCGTAAGGGAAATGGGGGAGGTGTCACCGAAGGTGACGGAAGGGGGATACAAAAGAGAAAAAGCGGCAAAACATTATTCTTTATAGTACAGTCCCTTCTCCCGCTTCAGGAGCCCGAAGTCCACCAGCTCCCGGCGAAGGGTGCAGTAGTCGTCATAGTGGTCCAGGATCTTGAAGTTGACCTCCTGCTCCGTGTAGCTCCGGCCCGGCTCAAAGTCCAGGGCCAGCAGGTCCAGCAGCACCTTCCGCTTCTTGAGCTGGCTGGGCAGGGCCACGATGAGCCCCTCCCGCCAGAAGGCCCGTTTGACCTTCTCGGCGAAGGCCTCGTCGTAGATCATTTCCTCGTTCAGCATATGTCCGCTCCTTATTTCACGGCCCGGAAGGAGCCCAGCACCGTTTCGAGGCCGGCGGCGTACCGGCTCTGGTCCCCCACCCAGATCAGCAAAACCATCTTGTCCTTCTTCAGGAAGATATGGCCCACGAAATCATAGGTCTGCCCGTCCCGGGTGATGTCGGACGCGCCCTTGTAGCAGGTGAGCCCGTTGAGCTTGGTCTTTTCGATGGACACGGGGGAGAGCTTGAAGTTGGTGAGGCCGCTGTTGGTCAGGGCCCCCTCCACCATGGCGGTGACGGAATCCTTGGAGGAGAACATGAGGGCGATGTCCAGCGCCGTCTCCGAGAGCCCCATGGCGTTGTCCGCCTCCTGATAGCACAGGGAGGTGCTCTGGGTGTCGCCGGGATCGGGGTAGAAGTAGACGCCGTCGGTCATTTCGGCCCGGAGCCAGTCCCCGGGGGCGTCGAACTGGAAATAGGAGCCGGCGTAGGTCTGGTCGGGGACGGCGGTAGGCGCGGCGGCGGCCGGTTCTGCGGCCTCCGCGGTTTTTGCCGGGACCGGCTCCGCGGTGACCTCCGGGGCAGGGGCGGCGGCGCTCGCCGACGAAGTCGCCGCGGTGGGGCCTGCCGTGATGGGATCGGCCTGGGTCTGGGGCGCGTATGCGGGGGTGGACACGCAGCTGCCCAGAATGCTGAGACACAGGGTCATGATCAACAGTTTTCTCATGGGATGCTCCTTATGGTGATGGTCGTTCCGGATCGGCCGTCCTGCCGAAGACGGCCTCAAAGTCCTCCCGGGCGTGGGCGTTGACCAGGGCGCAGAACCGGTCGTACCGGTCCAAAAAGGCGCGCCCCTCCTCGGTCAGCGCGGCGCCGCCGCCCTCCTTGCCGCCGGTGGCGGTGACGAGCAGGGGGAACCCCAGCTCCCGCTCCGCCCGGCGGATGATGGCCCAGGCCTTGGAATAGGCCATGCCCATGGAGGCCGTGGCCTGGCGGATGGAGCGGTATTCCTCCACCCGGTGCAGGAGCGCCGCGATGCCCGGCCCGAAGAATTTTTCCTCCCCCATGATCCGGGGGCTGACGACGAAGCGGATCTCGTTCATGGCGGCGTACCTCCTATTCCATATATCATAGCGCAAAATCGTGAAAGTGGCAAGAACAATAGGGCCTAACGAAACGCGGACACCTTTTCTTCCCAAAGGAAAAGGTGTCCGACAGGGTCTTAAGAGATTTGGAAGGGATACAGGAGCGCCCTTACCTGGCCTTGGAGGCGATCTCCCTGAGGAGCATCCCCTCGAATTCATCCATGCTCATGGCGCCCAAGTCGCCCTTGCCCCGGGCCCGGACGGCCACGGTCTGCTCCTCGGCCTCCTTGTCGCCCACCACCAGCATGTAGGGGATCTTCTGCATCTGGGCCTCCCGGATCTTGAAGCCGATCTTCTCGTTCCGGCCGTCCACTTCCACCCGCACGCCCATGCCGTCCAGCCTGTCGGCCAGGGCCTTGGCGTAGTCGAGAGCCCGGTCCGTGATGGGCAGCACCTTCACCTGGGTGGGCATCATCCAGGTGGGCAGGGCCCCGGCGTACTCCTCCAGCAGGTACGCCAGCGTCCGCTCGTAGCACCCCAGGCTGGTCCTGTGCAGGATGTAGGGCAGGGCCTTCTCGCCGTTCTCGTCAATGTAGTACATGCCGAAGCGCCGGGCCAGCAGCATGTCGATCTGGATGGTGACCAGCGTGTCCTCCTTGCCGTACACGTTCCGATACTGGATGTCCAGCTTGGGCCCATAGAAGGCGGCCTCGTCGATGCCGATCTCATACTTCACGCCCAGATTATCCAGAATGCGGGCCATGGCGGCCTGGGCGGCGTCCCACTGCTCCGCCGTGCCCTCGTACTTGTTCTTGGGGTTGGCGGGGTCCCACTGGGAGAAGCGGAAGGTGCACTTGTCCCACAGGCCCACGGTGCCCAGGAAGTACTTAGAGAGCTCCAGACAATCCCGGAACTCCTCCTCCAGCTGGTCCGGACGGACCATGAGATGGCCCTCGGAGATGGTGAACTGGCGGACCCGGATGAGGCCGTGCATCTCGCCGGAATCCTCGTTCCTGAACAGGGTGGACGTTTCGCCCAACCGCATGGGCAGATCCCGATAGCTGCGCTGCCGGTTCAGATACACCTGATACTGGAAGGGGCAGGTCATGGGCCGAAGGGCGAAGCATTCCTTGGTCTCGTCCTCCGCGTCGCCCATGATGAACATGCCGTCCCGATAGTGGTCCCAATGGCCGGAGATCTTAAAGAACTCCCGCTTGGCGAAGTAGGGGGTCTTGGTGAGCAGATACCCGTGCTTCTGCTCCACGTCCTCCACCCAGCGCTGCATGAGCTGGACCACCCGGGCGCCCTTGGGGAGCAGCACCGGCAGACCCTGGCCGATGGTGTCCACCGTGGTGAAGTACTCGAGCTCCCGGCCGATCTTGTTGTGGTCCCGCTTCTTCGCTTCCTCGAGGCGCATGATGTAGGCCGTGAGCTCGTCCTTCTTCTCAAAGGCCGTGCCGTAGATCCGCTGGAGCATCTTGTTCTTCTCGGAGCCCCGCCAGTAGGCGCCGGCCACGCTGAGGAGCTTGATGTTCTTCACCCGGCTGGTGCTCGCCACGTGGGAACCCGCGCACAGGTCCACGAACTCGCCCTGGCGATAGAAGCTGATGACGGCGTCCTCGGGCAGGTCGTTTATGAGCTCCACCTTGTAGGGCTCGCCCTTTTCTTCCATGAAGGCGATGGCCTCGGCCCGGGGCAGCTCGAACCGCTCCAGCTTCAGATTCTCCCGCTGGATCTGCTCCATGGTCTTCTCGATCTTCTTGAAGTCGTCGGGGGAGAAGTTGAAGGGGGCGTCGAAGTCGTAGTAGAACCCTTCCTTGGTGGCGGGGCCGATGGCCAGCTTCACTTCGGGCCACAGGCGCTTCACGGCCTGGGCCAGGATGTGGGAAGCCGTATGCCGGTAGGTCCAGCGGCCGCCCTCGTCCTCAAAGGTCAGCAGCCGCAGGGCGCAGTCCTTTTCGATGGGCAAAAAGGCGTCGGTCCGGACGCCGTCGATCTCGCAGCAGATGACGGATTTCTTCAGCTCCTGGCTCAGGGACGCGGCGACGTCCAGAGCCGTCATGCCGTTTTGGTACTCCCGCTGGGAGCCGTCGGGGAAGGTGATGATCATAGTAAGTTCCTCTCTTTCTTCATGTAAACTAAAAGCCCCAATGCCTCTTTTGGCACTGGGGCGCTTTGTCTGCGCGGTTCCACCCAAGTTTATCACTCGCATCCGGCGATACGGGGCCGGTCCCCTGCGGGTCGCCGGGCGGTCTTCGCCTCCTGTCCTCCGCGCGCCTTGCAGCCGGTGAACGCGCTCTCTGAAGAAGGAACAGCTTGTGAGGGTACTGCTTCCCGGGTCATCCCCGAAATCGGTTTCGTTATGCGGTATTATACCATGGAGTTTTTCTCTGTCAAGAGGCTTTTCATTGACACTTGCCTTCATAATATGTAAAATGGTCTCATGGAAAATAGCAGGGGAAAACGGAATGGAATGATCTGGGGCCTGTGGCTGGGCCTTGCCGTCATGGGCGGAGCCAGCGTATACTACTATCCCCTGTTCGTGCTGACCATGTTCGCGGTGCCCGCCGTCTGGGCGGCCATGGCCTTTCGGACCCGCCCGGTGATGCTCCTGGTGGCCGGGGCGCTGGTGTTCCTCTTCGGGTATATGATGGGCTACGGTACGGTGAGCTCCCTGTGCATCCTGGGCATGGCGGCGCCCGCCGGGTGCTTCCTCTGGTACAGCCAGAAGGAGCGCATGGGGAACTTCCGCAGCGTCATGTACGTGTCCATCCTGCTGACCTTCGGCCTGTTCCTCATCTTCTGCGTGCCGGATCTTTTGACCGCCGGGGACCCCTATGCCTCCATCCGCAGCTACTTTGCCCAGGTGCCGGCCATGTTCGAGGGCACGGCCCTGTACGACACGGCCCTTTCCCTGGTGACCCGGATCGACGAGGTGATGGTGGCCTGCTTCTTCGCCTTCGCCGGGGTCTATGCCCTGGTCAACGTGCTGCTCCTGCACGCCCTCAACCGGGGGAGGAAGGACATGCCCCTATGCCCCCTGGGCCCCTTCGGCACCTGGTACGCCGCCTACGGCTACGTGATGGTCTCGGGGGCCCTGGCGCTGCTGGCCACGCTGCTGGTGCTCGTCAGGGACGATCCCATGCTCTCGGCCCTGAGCATGCTTCTGTATGAGATGTGGGCCCTGCCGCTGCTGTTCACGGGGGTCAACGCCCTGTACTCCCTGCTCACCCGTCGGCTCCCCGGCGGCCGGGGCAAGCTCATGTTCGGCGTACTGCTGGTGCCCGCCCTTCTCTTCAGCCCCCAATTCGCCCAGGTGGCGCTGCTGCTGCTGGGGCTCACCGGGGTCATTCGCAAGCGGCGGACCGGAAAGGAATCGCGATGAAACGGTATAGAGGTGTCCTGATCTTTCTGCTTATCGCCCTGCTGGCCCTTTCCGGCGCGGTTTGGTACTACGACCGGATGCTGGGGTATCTGTGCCTGGGCGCGGCCGCCCTCGTCACCTTGACGGTGATGCTTTTGCTCATGGGCGTGGCCAGGCGGCAGCAGCAGCTCATGGACACGGTCTTCGCGGACAACGACACCGCCGCCTCGGAGCTTATCCACAGGGTGGACATCCCTGCCCTGCTCATGGATCTGAACGGCAAGATCGTCTGGCGAAACGACGCGCTGGCCGCCGTGTTCGAGGGGCGGAACGTGCTGGACGTGTTGCCGGACTTCAAGCCCACCCAGCCCACGGTCCGGCAGATCCTGCTGGCCGGCACCAATTACCAGGTCATGACCATGCCGGTCCATCGGACGAAGACCAAGAAAAAGCTTTTGTTCCAGTACTGGCTGGACAGGACCGAGGCCGTCCACTACCAGCGGCTCTATACCGAGCAGATGCCCTACGTGATGCTGGTGTACGTGGACAACTACGAGGAGCTGGCGGGGGACAGGCAGTTCCACGGCACGGCGGTCCTGGCGGAAGTGGAGCGGCTGGTGTCCGAGCNNGCTGGTGTCCGAGCTCTGCCGCCGGACCGGGGGCATCTACCGCCGGTATGAGAACGGCCGCTTCCTCTGCGTGCTGGAGGCCGCCGAGGTCGACAAGCTGGAGAAGGAAAAGTTTCGGCTGCTGGAGCAGGCCCGTCGTCTCGACACGGGCACCGGCGCCACCGTGTCCCTGTCCGTAGCCGTGGGCGCCGCGCCCCGGATCGCCCAGTCGGAGGAGGGGGCCCGCACCGCCATGGAGCTGGCTCTCGGCCGGGGCGGCGATCAGGCCGTGGTGCGGGACGGGGCCGACTATCGGTTCTACGGCGGCAAGAAGCAGCAGGACGCCCGGCAGAGCCGGGTGAAGATGCGCCTGTTCGCCAAGGCGTTGCGGCAGCTCATCGAGGGCGGCGGGGACGTGTTCATCATGGGCCACAAGAACCCGGATATGGACTG
>LXOW01331484.1_pt1 | contig 13040 bp, 8 predicted proteins | sample 1368591 | NCBI WGS metagenome assembly LXOW01 (sample SAMN04884650, study PRJNA319009) | bovine gut metagenome | isolation source: Cow rumen | host: Bos taurus | place: Italy: Legnaro (PD) | collected 2014-07-09
TACGAGTTCCTGACCACACTGATCACAATAGCGTGAATCATCCTCAATTTCTTCTTTACAACTTGGGCATATAATCATAGTTATTCCTTAATATCTTCTGGCAAAATCAGTTGATAAGTCTCTTGTGTTACCTCCGACGGCGACATCAGGCTGACGCGCAATGAAAGCTGTTGAATCGTTTCATCCAGCAGATTGCGCATCTCACGGGCATTACCGAAGTTCTTGGTCTTATTATANNTATTATAAACCTTGTGAGCTATGACATCCATAAGTCTGGATTCTGCTTCTGATGACAATTTATAGTTATCCTTAGCTGCCATCTTTACGAAAATCTCACCCAGCTCATCGGCAGTGTAGTCATCAATGTGCATTTTATGAGAGAAGCGGCTGGCCAATCCTGGATTGACAGAGAGGAAGGTTTCCATCTCGTCGCGATAACCTGCTGCGATAACAACAAACTTACCACGGTCATCCTCCATACGTTTCATCAGTGTATCAATAGCCTCCTTACCATAGGGATCGTTCTCTGCAGAAAGCGTGTATGCCTCATCAATAAACAAGATACCCCCCATAGCCTTATCACACATATTATTGACTATCTTGGGGGTTTCACCCATATATTTACCAACAAGGGTCGCACGACTGGCTTCAATAACACGACTGGTGGGCAGAATCTCCATAGACTGAAGTACCTCACCCATCTTACGGGCGATAGAGGTCTTACCTGTTCCTGGATTACCTGTAAGGATAAAGTTCATAGCCATCTGCTGAACCTTACCAGCACCCAAAGCCGCACGTTGCTTCATAAACATGCTCTGAACGGCTAGACGACGTATCATATTCTTAACAGATAGCATGCCGATAAATTCATCGAGTTCATTAAGAACTTCGTCAAGTGGACGAATTCTTTCGCTCTGTCCTACAGCCAAGTCGGCAACGGTAATACGATACATATCTGCGCTGTTGAAAGCGGGATTGTTCATCTCCGTTATCAGGCGCTGACTCTGTTTCTCGACAGCCTGGTCGAAAATACGACGTGCCTCACGAGCATTTCCAAAGTTCTTGTCGCGACGCAGGTAAAGTTGTTCAAATTGGCGATGAATAGCTCCACGAGTCTCGTCATCAACAGTAAAGTTTTTACCTTTGGCGAGATTAATGAAGATTTGTGTTAATTCGTCAGGTGTATAATCCTCAAAATGGATTGTCTGCGTGAAACGACTCTTTAGTCCAGGATTCGTATCAATGAAGTCGTGCATTTGGTCAGTATAACCTGCCACGATACAGATAAACTTTCCACGATCATCTTCCAGACGTTTCAACAAGGTATCAATGGCTTCAGAACCGAAGCTATCCTGATCGTTCGACTTCAGGGTATAGGCCTCATCTATAAAGAGAACGCCACCCATCGCCGAGTCAATAAGCTGATTCGTCTTAATGGCTGTCTGACCAGAATACCCAGCAACAAGCTTAGAACGATCAGCTTCAATCAATTGACCACGAGAAAGAATACCAAGGCTACGGAAAACATCTGCCATGATACGGGCCACAGTAGTTTTACCCGTTCCAGGATTACCCGTAAAGACGTAGTGCTTGCCTTGGAAAGTATTACTTTCGCCACGACGAATCTGCAAATTGAGGAAGGCGGCAAGATTGGAGATTTCCTTCTTGACAGAAGCCAGTCCCACCATACCGTCGAGTTTTGCCAGACAGTCATTATAGTCGACTGTCTTAGGAGCCTCATAGGGAATATCGTCAACAGTAATGGTCATCAGTTGTTCGTTAGAAAGCGTAGAAATATCTACCCTCTGCAAGCGTTCAGCCTGCTTGGCCACTATCTTATCGAAAAGTTGACGTATGGTACGTCCGTTGGCAAAGTCTTTTTCGCGAGAATTGTATATCTCGGTAATCATCTTAAGTGCCAACTCCTGAGCATCGGGAGCGAAATGGTACTTCTTTTCCTGAGCAAAGACTTCCATAATCTGATAAAGCTGATCGGGCGTATAGTCGTCAATATTGAGGAAATAGCTGAAACGACTGCGGAAGCCGACATTGATGCGGAAGAGATTCTCCATCTCCGTTCGATAGCCTGCTGCTATTACCACAAACTTTCCACGGTCGTCCTCCATACGCTTCATCAACTGCTCCAAAGCCTGTGCACCTTGATTGTCACGTTCGCCACTCTGACTGAGAGGAGCTAATGTGTAGGCCTCGTCGACAAAAAGAATTCCACCCATGGCCTTATCGCAAAGACTGTCTACCACCTTAGGAGTCTCACCCTGATAAGGACTAACCATCTTAGAGCGATCGACCTCAACAACATGTCCACTATCCAGATAGCCAATAGACTCAAGTATCTCACCAAGTTTACGGGCGATGGTTGTCTTACCTGTGCCAGGATTGCCAGTAAGAACAATATGAATTCCCATTTTCTCTTGTTCACCCAATCCACGCTGTGCACGCTCGATATTGTTGTGAACAGTAAGGGCAATTTCGCGAACGGCATGTTTGACCTCATCCATACCAATGTAGTGGTCGAGATCGCCAAGAATATCCTCTAGAGAACGTTCCTCTGGTACATAGCCGCGGATATCTCTCTCCTCAACCATAGAGGCAGCAGTTCCACGACTAATGAAAGAGGTAAAGATATCTTCTGCTGTCTTGACAGCCACATGAGCATATCCAAAAGTCTCATCCTTTGTCTTCAACTGATATTGGAACAAGCGTTGCAAACGGCGCTCTGCTTCTGGAGTATAGGCAGCAATTCCATATTTCGTACGGAGTTCTAGCTTACAGATTTCACAGAGTTCCTGGAAATCTGGAACAGGCAAACGGAAAGTGTATTTAAATCGGTTCTGAGCAGCAGGGTTAGCAGCCAGAAAGTCGTCAAGACCCTTAGGTAGACCGGCCATGATAACAATGGGATTTTCGTCCCACTTATCCATCTCAACAAACAGTTTATCAAGAGGATTTACCTGATTGGAATAACGATCCGGCAACAGTTTCTGGACATTATCGAAGAAGAGGATGCCTCCCCTAGCCTTCTGCACATTTTCGTCCCACTTGTCAACAAAACGCTGATAGTCAACAGCATCGACCATGGTCAGCTGAGGTTTCTCTATAATCCTATACTGATAAAAATAGTCGCGGATGATTTCAGCCAAAGCAGTCTTACCTGTACCTGTTTCACCAATGATAATGGTATTCACACTCAGACGGACATTAATAACATCCTTTCGAGTATGCAGATAGGTATAGGTGTCAACAACATTCTTCAACTGCTTCTTCACCTCGTCAAGTCCGACCATACGGTCTAGTACATTCTGCGATACCAGTGGCTGACCACAGTACTTACAGAACTTGGCTATCGATCGGTTTTCTTTTTGACAATGCTCACAAACCATATTCTTATTCTACGTCTTTCTGTAATTGTTTAATAACCCCAGATGGATTAATCTTAACGCTTCCGAAATCCGGGTGACGATTCAAGAGTTTCGGACTAACAACTATCATTTCCAATACCAGCAAGGCAAATAGCATACTCCACAATATGTAGTGAAGTACGGACTCACCACTGATGGAACGAATCTGGTTCGTCACGTCATCAAGCATATTGAACTTGGATCCCTTAAACTTAAACGACTTCTGCTTGAAAGTATAGTAAAGAGGTTCAAGGAGTTCTGACTTGATATCGTCTTCCATCACTTCATTTACCAACTGATTGTCACCACGTGAATCTCCACGGAAATCTGTCAGATGACATATCAACATATATACTAACGTAATAACGATAACGGCTGGAACCAACATGGTGGGATAGGTCGTATTGACAAACTTCAACACCAATACCGTAATATAGGACGAGAAGAAGCCTAATAGTCCCCACAGACAGGAAAGAACAAAGCCATATCCGCGAAAGAATGCTCGCATACCTACTATGATGGCGGTCATACCACCAAGAGGTAAAGAGATGGTAAGGAGAGTATGACTGAAAATATAATCGCGATTGTTGATACCCAACAAAGCAACCATACCGATCCATAAGGCACAAAGCACATAGTAGGTAAGGCGCCACACATTCTCCTTAGCACGAGCACGGTGATAATTCGTACGTACTTCCTTATATTTTCTGGCAGTTTCTTCCTTAGCCGTGACATAACGCTTATAATATCTCTGATTATGATCTATCTCACCAACGTCAAGCAGCCATTTCTCCAAAGTACGCTCATAGCTATATGTCTCAGTGAACTGCTCATTGGGATCTTCATGGAAAAACACAGACATCCACTGACTCAATGCACCACGCTTTATCTCAGGTATCAAAGCGGGACGATGAGCCAATTTGTCGAAATCACGTCCATCTCGCAACTCTAAGCCATCCTGAAGGATATAGGTGGGAAGAGCACCCAGAATACGACAGAAACGATATGCTGCCGTACGGAGATCGTAGGCACTCAGTCGTTCACGGTTTTCCTCACTCCGTAAATCAAAGCAAGCACGACACTGACTGAGTGGTTCAAACCAGCCGTGTAATTGGGCAAAATAGGCAAAGCGACCATCTACACTTGAATAATCACTAATCACATCAGCAAATTCTTCGTCTGTAAGATGTTGCCACTGCCTCATCTGTTCGCAAAGAATCTCTCCTACTTTCAATGGAGTGTCAGCTTCACGAAGGTCATAAGCAGCATCGCGGTCAATGTTATAAAGGACCTTATAACCCAATGAACGGGTAGGTTTCTTACCTTGGGTCATGATACGAAGGGCTTCGCAAGCCATCTTATCCTCATGACTATACATCCAAGATAGCAAACGACCATCACTCAGACTGGTCCACTCGTCCTCAGAACAGTCCTCATAACCAAACGAGTGTACTATCTCTGTGAGGTTACTGGAAGGATATTTAGGCAAGAAAGGTATTTCGCTGTCTATCTCGTAGAGGGTTTTCAAGATAGCTATACGCATCTCGTATGGACTTTCTGAATTGAAATATCCACGCAGTCGGTTTATATCTACCTTGGAATGTGACTCAATATACAGGAACAAAGAATCGTTGGGATTTCTTAATGCCAAGATATACTCTTCCTGATAGCTAAGCACCGAAATAGCAACACTGTGGATATCTTCGCAAAGGTTGCCATGAAGATCCTTATAGGGATAAGTAGGCTCCATCACATAAACTGCAGCCATCAGGCCAGCTTTCTGGTCAACAGGATAACGGTTGGTCACAATATCCTTCACCGCAGAACTCAGTTTGATATTACCACTTTGCTCCAACCAGCTGGCAATACGTCCATTGTATAAGTAACTGATAGCCAGTCGCTCATTATCAAGCAACAGGGGTATAAGTTCATGGACATTATCAGCCACAAGATTCTGCTCAGGGTCAACGACGAAACTGCGATATTTCAACAAAGGAGAAGAGACATCAACCTTGACATCCTCACCCAAGAACCAACGCTCTACCTCGTCGTAACCCCAACGGCTCTGAGGATTAACGGCTGTCAATCCCTGGACTATCATCTTCACACGGTCGGGCAGTTCATTGATACGAGGAAGACGTCCTTCGTTCTTCTTACGCATCATGACACGTTCATTTTGGCTCAAAGGATTCTCACCCAGCCATAGCGCCATCAGCGTAATACCAAGAGAATAGAAGTCAACAGATGGAGTAATCTCGACCTCGCCATCAATTACATCTGTGTACATCTCAGGAGCAGCAAAAACTGGTGTACGCGCCTGAGTGGTTCGATGCAAACGTTCTTCACCCTCCATGATACTAGAAATGCCGAAATCGCCCAGAACAACCTCCTTATGGTCCTTATCACGGAAGAAATAGTTGCTAGGCTTAATATCCTTATGGATGATATTATTGTTATGGCAATAAGCCAAAGCAGCAGCGGCTTGAAGGGCTATACGACGGAATTGGACAAAATTACCATTCAGGTCGTATTCTGCCAACGTACCACCACGGAGGTATTCCATCAGTTCATAATCGCGATTCTTACCGTCAACATAGGTCTTGCCATAATCAACAACACGAACCAGCATCTCCATATTGAAGTTTTGGACAATACGCATCAGCTGTTTCTTAATTGTAAAATTGGGATAGTATATTTTCAATACCATCTCGCCTTCTTCACCCTGAACCAGGTAAATCTGGGCTTCACCGGAATTATCACTAAGACACTTGATTCCACGATAGATGCGACCTTTCAGTATGAAATCGCCATCACCGGCTTGAGAGTTATCAGCAACACTACCCGGTCTAACCGTTGTTTCGACACTACGTTTAGAGGTTGTCGGTGCAGCATCCACTCGGATGGTTGCACCAATATCTGGTTTTCTTATGGTCTCGTCCATAAACTTTATTTGTCGTCTTTAATTTCTTCCCTACTATTCTTTCCTAACACAACCCACTTACCACCCAGATGGGGCTTTGCACATCCACAAGGACTGCTGTGCATGGCATGCTTATAATTGCATACCCACGCCAAACGTACCCCTTGTGGTTTGCAAGCCATTGCGTAGTTGCGAGCCTTGACTGGCGATGAAGTGGGAACAACAGCCAATTTATCTAGAATAGCAGACAACATTTTGATTTTGACCATCTTTTGTTCCTCCAATTCTTCACGAGTCATGCGTTTTGACTCCACCTTGGGAATAACAGGAGTTTCTACACCGTCATCTTTGGCCAAGAGAGTCAAGACACGTTCACGAAGCCTTTGGTTCATCTGTTCACGTACAATATCACGCTCAGAATTATAGGGAAGTGCATTTTCCAAATTGGAGTAATCGCGCACGATTTCAAGCAACTCCTGATAATCAGGATTCAGTTGCAGTTGCTTAACCAAGGAACGGGCTTCTTCAGTCAAGGCCGTACCACACTTCTTACAGAAAGAAAATTCGTTCAGCGTGTGACAGGTAGGGCATACGATGCCTCCACGAGGGCTTCCGCAATCGGGGCAATAAGGTTCAATACCCGAAAGATGGGCTCCACAGAAAGAACATACATCTTTTTTGATATAGTGATGACATGACTCACAGAAGTCTGCATCAGGATCTATCTCTGCGCCACAATGTGGACAAATCATTTTACTAATAGGCTGACCGCATCGGGCACAAAACATAGCCTCAAGTTCATTGATGGCACCACAATAAGGGCAAGGACGCCCTACTGCCTGAGCTTGCTTTTGAGCCATTTGCATCTGCATTGGACCTTGTTCCGGGCGTACGCCACGCTCGAACATCTGTTGAGGTCTCACAGACCTTTGAGTTTTCTCGTTATCTGGGTTGTTATCAAACATAGTAGTAAGTATAATTGTTGCAAAGATAACTATTTTTTCATAAACACACAAAAAACCGCCGTAAATTTTATATTTACGACGGCATTTTTATTAGTTTTTGCAACAATTATTACCAAAGAGGCAGGCGTTCAGACTTAGGAACAAACATTTTATCGCCTTCCTTGACACCAAAAGCATCGTACCACATATCAATATGAGGCAATGCACCATTGACGCGGTAACGGCCTAAAGAGTGAGGATCGCTCTTGGTACGATTGCGGATTTCAGCCTCTGTGATATTGCCAGCCCATACTCCTGCATAAGCAAGGAAGAAACGCTGGTCAGCAGTCAGACCATCAATCACAGGAAGAGGGTTGCGCTTGGTAGCGTTTTTGTATGCAAACCAGGCCACTTGCAGACCACCGTGGTCAGCAAGGTTCTCACCCAACGTCAGACGACCATTGGCATTAAGGTCGGGAAGAACCTTTATCTTAGAGAAGAAGTCTGCATATTTATCCGTCCGTAAAGTAAAATTCTTTCCATCCTCAGCAGTCCACCAGTCGTGCATATTGCCGTCCTTGTCAAAGCGACGTCCCTGATCATCAAATCCATGTGTCATTTCATGTCCGATTACAACACCAATGGCACCATAGTTAAAGGCATCGTCAGCAGTTGAATCAAAGAATGGAACTTGCAGAATACCAGCAGGGAAGCATATCTCGTTTGTGGTTGGGTTGTAGTAGGCATTCACCGTTTGGGGAGTCATGTGCCAGTCGTCACGGTCAACAGGTTTTCCTGCCGTATGATTGATGCGCCATGCAGTCCAGAAACGAGCACACTCTTTCATATTCTCATAGTACGATTTTTTCGCATCAATTTTCAGACCGCTAATGTCCGTCCACTTATCAGGATAGCCTATCTTCACATAAAAAGTATTCAGCTTCAACAAAGCATTCACTTTCGTAGAATCGTCCATCCAATCCTGAGCCGCAATACGCTCTCCAAGAGCAATACGGAGATTCTCTACGAGTGTCTTCATACGCTCCTTAGAAGAAGCAGGGAAATACTTCTTAACATAGATTCTGCCTAAAGCCTCACCCATAACGCCTTGTACCTGATTGGTGGCACGACGCCACAGAGGATGGTCTTGCTGACGACCCGAGAACACCTTTCCATAGAACTCAAAGTTTTCTGCACGAACAGCATCGTTCAGATAACCGGAAGCAGAGCCTATTAGTCCCCACTCCATCACGTCACGATACTCAGCGGCAGTCATCTCGGCAAACAACTTATCGGCAGCAGCCATGAATTCAGGCTGTCCCACAACCATCTCTTGAATATATTCAGTCTTGATGCCCTTAGCATTCATCTGCTTCTCAAGTTGGAAGTGAGGATACTTGGCATCAAACTCTTTCAGAGTCATTTTGTGATAGTTAGCAATGGGATCGCGAAGTTCTGTACGCGACTTGGAAACCTTGGCAAGAGCCGTCTCAATCTTGAGAACGTTCTTCATCTTCTTCTCTGCAGCCCCTTTCTTAAAGCCAAAGAGCTGGAACATATTAACGATATGTTTCTTGTAGGCCTCACGGATTTTCTTAGTAGCCTCGTCATTCTCCAGATAGTAGTCCTTCTGCCCGAGGGTAAGACCACTCTGATAGATGTTCAGAATATTTTCCGAAGCGTTCTTATCATCAGCACCGATATAAGCAGAGAAAAACTCTGATTCGCCATAAGGCATCATGCTGAGCTGCACGTTGAACAACTGTTCTTTGTTTTTTGCATTCTCCAGGGTCTTCAGCTCACCCATCAAAGGAGCAACCCCTTCTTTCTCTCTGCGGGCAGAGTCCATAGCCAACTTGTAAAGGTCACTCAACTTCTGCTCTACACTTCCTTGCGAATAGCTGTTCTCCAAGAGTTCTTTCAGGATACCATTGATACGCTTGTTGTTGTCTTCGGCCAAACGGTCAAAACTGCCATAACGTGAATAGGCAGCAGGCAGCGGATTGGCTTTCATCCATCCACCACAGGCATACTCATAGAAGTCGTCAGCAGGGCGCACACTTGTATCCAGGTCTTTCAGGTCGATACCTGAGCGCAGTTGTGCTGATGCTGCGACAGTCATAGTAGCTAATGCCATAACAGTCAATAATTTTTTCATAAGTTTTTTATTATTAAATAGATAATAGATCCAGTTCTTCTGAGAGTTTCTCCCAGCGTTCCACTTCTTCGTCCAATGCTTTCTTCGTCGTAGTATATTCGGTGACAAACTCCATATTGGAGGCATTCTCTGGTTTCATCAGCAGGTCGTCCAGTTCTTTTAGCCTGCGTTCCATATCACTGATTTTTCGTTCCGATTCCTCCACAGCCTTCTCTGCCTTACGTATCCGCTTTTGCTGTTCCTTACGGTCAGCATAGCTCTGGGCATTCGTACTCGGCGAACTAGTAACACTAGGACTAACAGGACTACTAGGATTACTAGCGCTTGGCATACTCTGCAACTGCGACAGTTCTGAGATATTCCTGCTTCGTAGGAAATCGTAGATACCCCCAAGGTGTTCCTTCACTTTACCCCCACCAAACTCATAGACCTTAGTCACCAGTCCATCCAAGAACTCACGGTCGTGACTGACCACTATCGCTGTTCCGTCAAAAGCACGGATAGCTTCTTTTAGTACATCCTTTGAGGCCATGTCCAGATGGTTGGTAGGCTCGTCGAGTATCAAGAGGTTCACAGGTTCCAGCAACAGGCGAATCATAGCCAATCGACTGCGTTCACCACCACTCAGCACCTTCACTTTCTTATCAGATTCCTCACCGCCAAACATAAAGGCGCCAAGGATGTCGTTGATTTTCAGGCGGATATCCCCCTTAGCCACATAGTCAATGGTCTGAAATACCGTCAGGTTCTCATCCAACAACTGGGCTTGGTTCTGGGCAAAATAACCTATCTGTATGTTATGTCCCACCTTCAGGTTACCCTCGAAGGGAATCTCACCCATGATACATTTCACCAGCGTAGATTTACCCTCGCCGTTCTTTCCCACAAAAGCCACCTTCTCCCCTCGCTTGATGGTCAGGTTGACATCAGAGAAAACAGTATGTGAACCATAGCTCTTAGCCACTTCCTCACAAATAATAGGATAATCGCCTGAACGCAGGCAAGGCGGGAACTTCAAGTGCATGGCCGAATTGTCAACATCATCAATCTCGATAGGAACTATTTTCTCCAACTGTTTGATTTTCTGCTGTACCTGAACGGCCTTTGTAGCCTGATAGCGGAAGCGTTCTATGAACTGACGCATGTCAGCTATTTCCTTCTGCTGGTTCTCGTAGGCTCGCAACTGCTGCTCACGACGTTCCTTGCGAAGGGTGACATATTCGTCATATTTCACCTTGTAGTCAACAATATGCCCACAGGANNGGTTTCTGCAACAATATCTTTGCCAACTCTATACGCATGCGCCAACCACCGCTAAACTCGCTGGTAGGTCTTTCTAAATCTGTACGCAGGAACCCAAGGCCTGTCAAGGTCCGTTCTATCTCTGCCTCATAGTTCTCTGCTCCCATCATCATATAGCGCTCATGCTCCTGGGTGAATTTCTCCACCAAGGCCATATAGTCAGCACTCTCATAGTCTGTACGCTCAGCCAGTTGCTGGTTCATACGGTCTATGCGCTCCTTCATCTTGGTGATGTCAGCAAAGGCTTTCTGGGCCTCTTCCCGCACCGTCGTATCATCCTGTAGAATCATGACCTGTGGCAGATAGCCTATCGTGGTATCGTTAGGAACACTCACCACCCCACTGGTTGGCTGCTGCTTGCCACAGAGTATTTTCAACAGCGTTGACTTGCCTGCTCCGTTTTTACCCACCAATGCTATACGGTCGCGATCATTGACCACGAAACTGGCATCCGTAAACAGGGGTTTAACGCCAAACTCTACATGCAGGGATTCTACTGAAATCATGGTGAGCTATTTGAAAACGACCTTACTACGACAGCATTCTGTCCCATCGGTGCGGACTATGCGTACACAATATTCCGTATCGCCAGTCTGTTCACAATAGAAAGAAAGCTGGTCACCGGCATGGGCTTCAGCGACATAGGCAATCTCAAAGCGCTTAATCTGGTGGGCACGATACCACTCCATGTCCCAGAGGTCAAGCACATGTTCGATATACTTCACGCTGTTGATGTGGCCATTGATGTCAACATCATTATAATAGGTGTCAATGGTGCGCACCAGCTTGGCCTCGTCGCTCATCTTCACTCGCCCACCCTTTTCTATCGGACATTCCTTATCGCTGACTATCCAGTTGTTGATGGCTCCATTGTCTATGGCAAAGAGGTCTGTTGGCTGACGAGTCTCTGTATCAATCATCGCCCATATAGACCGTCCATAGCCATAGGTGTGACCATCTTCTCCCACAACGGCAAAGTTACGGGAAGTGAAAAAGCGCATGGCATTCTCCACCCATGTTTCCACACAGAACTTGGTGTATTGCATGGGCATCTCGTCCATCTCAATAGCCAGACGGGAAAGCACCCACGAGCGTTGAATAGTCATGAGGTATTTCATGCCAAAGCCACGGTCCGACGAATGGAAGTCGGCAGCATTCAGCATGTGGTTGCCCAAGTGGCCCATAAAGAGTCGTCCACTGAAATCACAATGGAACGGCTCAGCCATAAAGGCGTATTTTCCTACTTTATCCATTCATTTCCTCCCTTTGTTCCAAGAACTTGCTTACTTCCTCCTGTTTACCACGAGTAACGGCAATTCGTCCACTACGGGTGTACTGGAATACACAGCCAAACTCATCCAAAGCACGATATAGGGAAATAATCTGCTCCGTTACACCATGCTTCATCACGATGGTATAGGTTGGGTTCACTTCCGTGATACTGGCATCAAAACGGCGGATAGTACGCGAAATCTCAGGATTTGCCAGCACTTTGTTGGTATTCAGTTTGTAAAGACCTGTCTCACGGATAAACAACTGTTCGTCGGTGAAGTAATTGGCCTTTATCACATCTATCTTCTTCTCTATCTGCTTGGTAATCTTCACTATCTGGTCCTCGTCGCTCCATGCGGTGATGGTGTATTTGTGTACACCAGGAATGCTGGAAGCCGACACGTTCAGACTCTCAATGTTGACCTGGCGACGGGTGAACACCGCAGTAATCTGATTCAGAATACCAGCCACGTTCTCCGAATAAACCAACAGCGTATATAGTTTCTTTTCTTCCATTATAATTATCAATTATCCATTATCAATTAGCAATTAGCAAAGCGCTAAATCTCCAGCATCATATCGCTGACATTCATGCCCGGAGGAGTCATGGGCAGCACGTCATCGTCCTCCTTGATGGCACACTCCAAGAGGAATGGTCCCTCTGTCTTCAGCATCTTCTCAACAGCAGCAGCCAAGTCCTTACGGTCTGTAACGGCCTCATAACCAATTCTATAGGCTTTGGCTATCAGCTCGTAGCAAGGATTCATCATCTTGGTAAACGACTTGCGGCGCATCCAGAACATATCCTGCCACTGGCGCACATTTCCCAAGTAATGGTTGTTCATCAGAATCATCTTCACGGGTGACTGTTGCTCCATGATGGTACCCAGTTCCTCGATACACATCTGGAAACCACCGTCGCCCATGAAACAGCAAACAGTACGGTCGGTGGCAAAGGTGGCTCCAATAGCAGCGGGCAAGCCATAACCCATGGTGCCCAGACCTCCACTGGTACAGATGCTACG
>LXOW01119937.1_pt1 | contig 13039 bp, 11 predicted proteins | sample 1368591 | NCBI WGS metagenome assembly LXOW01 (sample SAMN04884650, study PRJNA319009) | bovine gut metagenome | isolation source: Cow rumen | host: Bos taurus | place: Italy: Legnaro (PD) | collected 2014-07-09
CCCAGAGCGGCCATCGTCAGGTTGTGACCAGGAATAGCGCGGCTCTTGCCGTTCTTGTCATATTTACCGATACGGGGACCCAGTGCCAGCGCACCAATCAGAGCCAGTACACCACCCACGCTATGCACGATGGCAGAACCAGCAAAATCGTGGAACACATCACCAAAGGTCGACATCATAAAGCCGTCGGCAGCATCGTTGCAGAGCCAGCCACCACCCCAAGTCCAGTGACCCTCAACGGGGTAGATAATCAGCGAGATGACGGCACTGTAAATCAGGTACATCGAGAACTTCGTGCGCTCAGCCATAGCACCACTGACGATGGTGGCAGCAGTGGCACAGAAAACGGTCTCGAAAATCAAGAATCCCTCTACGGGCAGATCGCTCTCGTAGAAACTCAGGTCGCCCCAGTTGGGTGCGCCGATGAAACCACCGAGCACATCGCCTCCGAACATAAAGCCGAAGCCGAGGAAGAAGAACAACAACGAGCCGAACATGAAGTCGACAAAGTTCTTCATCAGGATGTTTGCCGTGTTCTTACTACGCGTAAAACCAGCCTCACACAGCGCAAAGCCCGGCTGCATCCAGAAAACCAACATGGCTGCCAATAGCATCCATACAGTATCGAGTGATAATCCAATTTCGTTCATAATCTTTTGTGTTTGTGTTGTTGATGTTTAAATGAATGATTAGTGTTAATCATCATCACTTCTTGTCTCTCAAAACGGTGTCACCGTGTTCGCCTGTGCGGATGCTCCAGGTGTCGATCATGTCGCTCACGAAGATACGACCGTCGCCAACCTCACCCGTATGGGCTGTTTTCAGTATCACCTTCACCGTCGGCTCCACCAGCGGATCGCGACAAACGATGGTCAGTGCCACACGCTCAATCACGTCCGTAGAATACTGCACGCCACGATAGATCCTTTCCTGACGGCTCTGTCCGATGCCGTGTACGTTATGGTACTCAAACCAGTCGATGTCCGACGAGAGCAAAGCCTCCTTGACCTCTTCAAACTTGGTCTTCCTGATAATTGCTTCAATCTTTTTCATACCTTTTTACCTTATTAATTAATACTTACCCGTTTTGTTCGGGTTGACACTTTGTTTATTTCACGATGCAAAATTACGACATTTTGCTGTAATATTTATAATATTTCTTTCATTTTGATTGTTAAAAATACAATTAAATGACATATTGTAAAGTATTTCGTGGTATTCGCTTCCATTTTGCTTACGCTTTGCCCTAAAAACCTATTATTTCGTTGCAAAGTGTCATCTTTTATAAAAGTGTGTTCGAACACACTCGATTTTACGGTTTACAAAAAAATCCGCGAAACCTATTATGGCTTCGCGGAATGATTTTCAGATAACGGTGTGAATGGCGTCAAGCTTTACTCCATTTTTCGATGCGGTCGAGGGCTTCGTCGGTCTTCTCATGACTGTTGAAAGCGGTAAAGCGCACATAGCCCTCGCCTGAAGGACCGAAGCCGACACCTGGGGTACAGACGACATTTGCACCATAGAGCAGGGCCTCGAAGAACGACCATGAGTCCATGCCTTCCGAGGTACGCATCCAAATATAGGGCGCGTTCTCGCCACCATAACACTCATAGCCCAATGCACGCAGACGCTTCAGCATCCTTTGAGCATTGTCCATATAATAGTCAATAGTTGTCTTAATCTGTTCCTTACCCTCAGGCGTATAGATAGCCTCGGCAGCTCGTTGCGAGATATAGCTCGTGCCGTTGAATTTCGTACACTGGCGGCGCAACCACAATTGGTTCAGCGGAATGCGTTCACCCTCGAACGTCGAAACGGTAACTTCCTTAGGTACGACCGTATAGCCACAACGAACACCTGTGAATCCGGCTGTCTTCGAGAACGAATGGAACTCGACAGCACACTTCCTGGCACCGCGAATCTCGTAAATCGAGCGTGGTATCTCTGGGTCGCGGATATAGGCCTGATAGGCGGCATCGTAGAGGATGAGCGCATCGTTCTTCAGCGCGTAGTTCACCCATTTGCGCAGTTCCTGTTTGGTAATCACCGTACCCGTCGGATTGTTGGGGTAGCACAGGTAGATGACATCCACAGGACGGCCCTTTGGAAGTTCTGGTATGAAACCATTTTCAGCCGTCGTAGGCAGATAGCGCACATTCGTCCAACGCCCGTCACGGAATGTACCACAACGGCCAATCATTACGTTCGAGTCGATATAGACGGGATAGATGGGATCGGTCACGCCAATAAAGTTATCCCAATGCAGCAACTCCTGGAAGTTACCCGTATCGCTCTTTGCACCGTCGTTGATGAAAATCTCGTCGATGCTGAGGTGTACGCCTCGCGTCAGGAAGTCGTTCTTCAGAATAGCCTCACGCAAGAAGTCATAGCCCTGCTCAGGACCATAACCGCGGAAGCCCTTGATAGTACCCATCTCGTGGGCAGCCTTATGCATGGCCTCCACCACGGCAGGTGCCAACGGTTGCGTCACGTCGCCAATACCCAATGAAATGACATCGGCCTTGGGGTGCATCACCTTGAAGGCGTTCACCTTCTTGGCAATGTCAGCGAACAGGTAGTTCTGCTGCAGGTTCAGGAAATGAATGTTTACTAATGCCATATTTATTCTTTTTATATTTCTATCTCGCCATCATACACAAATTCGGCAGGCCCCGTCATGTATACGTGGTTGTCCGACTCACGCCACTCGATGCTCAGCGTACCACCATCCATCATGATGTCGCTTTTGCGCCCTGCCTTGCCCTTCAGCGCCGCAGCGACAGCCGTCGCACAAGCACCCGTACCGCAGGCCTGCGTGATGCCGCTACCCCGTTCCCAAACGCGCGTCCTAATGCTTGCACGGTCAGCGGGCGTGTGGTCAGCGGTTTTGCCGCTGACAATCTTTGCGAACTCTATGTTAGACCGCTGTGGAAATGCCGGATGTTTCTCCAGCATCCGTCCCGTTTCGCCCACTTGGTCGACATCGTCAGTAAAGATAACGTAATGCGGATTACCCATCGACACAAACGTACCCTTGTCCAGCACGCGATAACCCATGAATTGCGACTCGTCCTCCAATACCGGCTCGCCCATGTCCACCGTCACGCTTTCCACCTTATTATTAATAATGTGTAACTTCAATGTCTTCACACCCGACAGCGTCAGCAGACGGATTTCCGTTTTCGTCGTCAGTCCACGTTCATACAGGTACTTACCGATGCAACGGCTCGCATTGCCACACATCATAGCCTCCGAACCGTCCGCATTATAGATGTGCATCGTGTAGTCGGCCTCAGGCACAGGACTCTTGCCTATCAGCACCAGTCCATCAGAACCGATGCCTTTATAGCGGTCGCTCCATCGGACGGCTGCCTCTTGAGGGTTGGGCACCTTCTGCTCCATCGTATTGACATAGATGTAGTCGTTGCCGCAACCATGCATCTTCGTAAACCTGATTTTCTGTGCCATATTGCTTACTATTTGGGTATTTTGCTATCCTTTTGCTACTTTTTCGGCTGCAAAGGTAAGCAAAAAGACAGAAACACCAAAGGAAAGCATAACTTTTTGTGCTTATATTTACCCAAAAAGTGTCATTTTGTAAAGAATTCAACTACTAATCCTGTCGTTTTGCTTACACCTTGCTATTTCGTCCCTTGATTTATCGGCAAAGTGTCAGTATATGTTAATTATCGTGTTTTTCTGCCGTTATTTCGCAAGAAATGACTACCTTTGTGACAAAGTTATACCTAACAAGGTTAAAAACAGATATGGAACAAAACAACGAGCTGCGCACGGCGTGGGACTTCGTCGAAAGTACGGGACGCAGCATATTTCTGACCGGCAAGGCGGGAACGGGTAAGACGACGTTTCTGAAAACCGTCATGGAGCACTCGCGCAAGCGACCCATCGTGGTGGCTCCGACGGGTGTGGCGGCCATCAATGCAGGTGGCGTCACCATCCACTCGTTCTTCCAGCTGCCCTTTTCGCCCTACGTGCCTGGTGCGAAGGTCGAGAGCAAGTTTGACTTCGGCAAGGAGAAGCGGAAAATCATCGCCTCGTCCGACCTGCTCATCATCGACGAGATATCGATGGTGCGCGCCGACCTGCTCGACGCCATCGATGCCGTGCTGCGTCGCTTCCGCGAACACGGACAGCCCTTCGGCGGCATGCAACTGCTGATGATTGGCGATCTGGCACAGCTGACGCCCGTCGTCACGCCTGAAGACGAGCGCATGCTGAAACCCTACTACGACACACCGTACTTCTTTGGTTCGAAGGCGTTGCAGCAGATTGACTACGTGACTATCCAACTCTCTCACGTCTATCGCCAGCAGGACGAGTCGTTCATCGCACTCCTGAACGAGATTCGCGAGGGCCATCCGTCGCCAGAGGCTTTGTCGAAGCTGAACAGTAGGAGCCTCACCCCCGGCCCCTCTCCAAAGGGCGAGGGGAGTGGTTACATTCGTTTAACCACCCACAACAACCTCGCCAATTTCTACAACGAGTCGGAGCTGCAAAAACTCCCTGGCCGTTCGTATCAGTATCGCGCAGAGGTCAAGGGCACGTTCCCTGAATACTCCTATCCCACGGCTGAGACGCTGGTGCTGAAAGAGGGTGCGCAGGTGATGTTCGTGAAGAACGACCCGTCAGGTGAACACAATTATTATAATGGTCGCATCGGGCGTGTGATGGAAGCCTCGGAAAATCGTCTCACCGTCTATTGCGAGGGCGACGCGGAAGCCATCGAAGTGGAGCCGCTGGAATGGGAGAATATGCGCTATACACTGAACGAACAGACGCGCGAGATAGAGAGCGAGGTGCAGGGAACCTTTAAACAGTTGCCGCTACGACTGGCGTGGGCCATCACCATTCATAAAAGCCAGGGGCTGACCTTCGACCGCGCCATCATCGACGCCAACCAGTCGTTCGCTCCTGGTCAGGTGTATGTCGCCCTGAGCCGTTGCCGCACGCTCGAAGGTCTGGTGCTTGCCTCACCCTTGGAGCCGCGTGCCGTCATCAACGACGAGCGTGTGGACTCATACATCGCCCAGCAGGAATACCAAGCCGAGCGCAGCATCCAGCAATTGCCTGCGCTCAAGCAGGAGTACGAGCGCTACCTGTTGATGCAACTTTTCGACTTCCGTGCTATCCTGCTATTGGAAGAGTCGATGGTGCGCATCTTTGCCGAGTTCTTCTACCATAGCCACGCCTCGCTCAAGCAGCTGCACGACCAGACACTTTTTGACCTGCGTCAGCGTGTTCTTGAGGTCGCCGTCAAATGGCAGCAGAAGATTCAGGCCATGCCTATCGCGTCTCTTCGCGATGCCGATTTCCTCAACCGCGTAAAACGCAGTGCCGAATATTTTGCCGACCAGTTGCGCGACATCCTCACCAAACCCATCGAGCTCTCCGTCAAAGTAGAGACCAACAACAAACAAGCCTCGCGCCGCCTCAACAACGCCCTACCCGACCTCAAGCAGGCGTGGCTCGCCCGTCGCTATCTGCTCGTCAAGATGGCCGAGAAGGGCTATACCGTCGACAACTACCTGCACGAAAAGCAGATGTCCATGCTCGACGCCCTCGGTGAAGATGACGTGAAGCCCAAGCGTAAGCGCAAACCCAGAAACAAGAAGAAATGATTCCGCTCACATGACTCATATGAAGAAATATTCCATCACCATTCTCCTCGCCCTCGTCACACTAACGGGATGGGCGCAGGTTAATCCCACCACCGCCCTGCTCGGTTCGTGGTCGGGCAAATTGAAAGTAGGTGCCGCATCGCTGACGTTGGTACTCCATCTGGAACAGGGCGACGGCTATGTCATAGCAACGTTTGACAGTCCCGACCAGGGCGCGAAGGGCATTTCCGCCTATAAGGAATACCTGAGCGACGACTCGCTGGCCTTGAAGGTGGAGCAGATTGGCATGACCTACCGCGCACGGCTCAAGGACGACACACTCGACGGCACTTTTTCGCAAAACGGTATGTCACTGCCCTTGGTGATGACCAGGGGAGTGCCAGAGGTGAAACGTCCGCAAACGCCCAAGGAACCTTATCCCTACACGACGGAGGAAGTGATGTTTCCTAATGCCACCGACTTCGCCACGCTGGTGGGTACGCTGACGTGGCCCGTGGGTTACGACAAGAACGCTAAGCAGAAGCCCACCGTCGTCCTGATGGTTACGGGCAGCGGACAGCAGAACCGCGACGAAGAACTGATGCAGCACAAACCCTTCCTCGTCATTGCCGACTATCTGGCGCGTCACGGCATCGCCACGCTGCGCTACGACGACCGCGCTACAGGCGCCTCTGTGGGCGGTGATGTGAAGAACGCTACCTCTGAGGACTTCGCCCGCGATGCTGCGGCAGGCTTGGAATATCTGCGCAACACGAAAGCCTTCTCCAAGGTCGGCATCCTCGGTCACAGCGAGGGCGGACTTATCGCCTTCATGCTCGGTGGCAAGAAAGGAAGGGACAACAGCGTGGAAGGGTCCCCCGATTTCATCGTATCGCTGGCGGGCCCAGGGGTCAAGGGCGACACACTTCTTGCGGCGCAGGGCAACCGCATCCTGTCGCTATCGGGAATGCCTGCCGACATGACCGTCGAGAAATACCGCCAGCAGGACGCCGTCCAACAGATGCCTTGGCTGAAATGGTTCATCGACTACGACCCCTCTGCCGACATCGCCGCCACGCGCTGCCCCGTCTTCGCCCTCAATGGCGACCGCGACTGTCAGGTCATCTCCTCGCAGAACCTCACGGCCATCGAGCGTCTGCTGCCGAAGTCGAAGCATAACTTCATTAAGGAATACCCTGGTCTGAACCACCTCTTCCAGCATTGCACGACGGGTCTCGTCACCGAGTACTCCGAGATAGAGGAAACCATCTCGCCCGAAGTCCTCAGCGACATCGCCAATTGGATAAACAGTTTGAAATGACTATGAAGAAAGCAATGATATGCATGCTGCTCCTGATGCCGTTGACGGTGTGGGCAGCGAAGAGTGATTTGAAGCCGCGATTAGTGGTATGTACGGACATTGCGCCAGCCGACGTGGAGCCCGACGACATGGAGTCGATGGTGCGACTGATGGCCTATGCCGATTGTTTCGAGATCGAGGCGCTTATCACGAGCGTAGGCTGGAACTGCGACCCCTACCCGTTGGAGTGGCAGCAGTATCTGTCTCGCGTAATTTCTGCCTATGCCAAAGACGTGCCTAACCTCATGCGACGCTCCGGACAGAAGAAACACCTCTCACTCAAGAAGGAGAACGGCCAACAGGAACTTGGCTACTGGCCGAGTGCGGAGTACATCACGAGCCGTGCCGTCATGGGCAGCATGTATGGTGGCATCAAGGCCATCGGCGAGCGCAACGACTCGCCCGGCAGCGAACTACTCATCCGACTGGCTGATGAGGACGACCCACGTCCGATATACGTTGCAGCATGGGGTGGGGCTAATACTTTGGCTCAGGCCATCTGGCGGGTAAAGCAGACCCGCACTGTGGACGAAGTTTCGGACTTCGTCCGCAAGTTCCGCCTCTTCACTATCACCGACCAAGATATGAAATATGATATGCGCATGAATCGTGCCTATAGTTCACACATGTGGCTACGAAAGGACTTTCAGGACGACCTACAGTTCATCTGGGACGAGGGCGCCTGGCAAGAGCAGTGCGAACTGGGCAAGCAACACTGGGCTCAGCATCAGCAGCTCATCCAGGGCCATGGTGCGCTGGGCCGCGAATACCCTAACTACAAATGGGGCGTGGAGGGCGACACGCCGAGTTTCCTCTACGTGATGCCCAACGGACTGAACGACCCCGAGGACCCGCATCAATGCGGTTGGGCGGGCTATCACGAGCGCGGCCTCTGTGCCGACTCGCTCACCACGGCCTGGACCTCCTGGCAGGAACCCCTGCGCAGCATCAGCGTCGGCTACAAACGTCGCTTCTATCCTGACGAGCTCAACGACTTCTGCGCCCGTATGCAGTGGGCCGCCGAGGGCCGCGGCAATCTGAATCCGCACGTTGCAATCCGTGTGCTTGACGGTTCTCCCGTCAAGAACACCTCCTCCGTCACCCCTCTCCGCATCACGGCCAAGGCTGGCGATACCATTCGTCTCGACGCCTCGAAATCCTTCGACCCCGATGGCGACGCCCTCACGTTCCTTTGGTGGCAACAGCCGGAGATTGGCACAACGAAAGTGACGATCGACCAGTCGGACCAGCCGATAGCCACCGTCCGCATTCCCGCCGACACGAAGGGCGACACCGTCCACCTCATCTGCGAAGTCCACGACGACGGTCCCTTCCGCCTCGTCGCCTACCGCCGCATCATCATCGCTATCAAGCGGTAATTAATGATTTTTATCGATTTCCTGTGAACGATTTCCGTCTTTCTGTGTATGCATTGATAGAGAGACAGAAATCGTTTAATCAATTAAGAAACAAGAAATGAAAAGAGTATTCGTATGTATGGCGTTGGTAACGCTGAGCATTGGTGCAATAGCACAGACGAAAGCAGTAAGGATTGAAAGTCCTATCGTTTCGGAGAAGGACTTCGTGTGGTACACTGAACAGAAGGAGGCGTGGAAGGCGCTGACTCAGAAAGACCCCACGAACGAGACGGCGTGGCTGAATTATTACAATGCGGCCCGTTATATGAGTTGGTTCCAGCAGGAGGATTCGACAGCCAAACAGGTGGTGCGCGAGATGGAACAGACCATCCCCAACAGCTATACCTTTAACTTCTGCGCCTACCGCGAGTCGGTGCAAGGCAAAGGCTATGGCGACCACAAGAAGTACGCCGAGGCAGCATTGGCAAAGTTGCCTGACGAGATGCAATTCTTCGACTACGACAACTGGGTGTGCTATCTGGCGATGCAGGGCGACGAGGTACGCATGAAGCCGTTGGCCAAGCGCTATTTCGACAGCGGCATCTATTCTGAGGCTGTGCTGCGTTACAGCTACAACGAACTGGCAGGTATGGACGAAAGCGGCATCTATATTGCCAACGGTGATGCTGCCATCATTCCCAAGTGGCTTATACAGGAAGGTATGGGCATGCACAAGGACAAGACTATCGTCTGCGCGTCGTTCCTCGCTGTGAAGGAATACCGCGACTGGCTTTGTAAGAAACTGGGCGTCGTTGATCCCATCCACGAGGAGCCTTACTGGACGGATGAATCCTGTAATGCCCTGCTGCAAGAAGTCATCAATAAATATGGCAGTAAGGTCTATTTCTCTACTACTACGCCCTCATCGACGATGGAGCCTTGGAAGAATAATCTCTATAACGAGGGACTGCTGCTAAAGTATTCGAAGAAGCCCTACGACAACCTTGCCGTGAAGCGTCGCAATGTGGAGGAACGCTACATGCTGGAGTATCTGCTCGTGTCGTTCCGTCCTGAATGGACTGCTGGTCAACGCCTTTCCGCCAATTATGCCGTATTGCTGGCCGACCTCTTGCCCTACTATGCCAAGCACGACCAGAAACGTTACGACTGGTTGATGAAACTGCTGGTGAGCGGTGTAACAAATACCTCACTCGACGAGGAACACAAGCAGAATATTCTTAAGCAACTGATGTAGTCATGCTGATACCCCTACGACTGTCAGCACAGACTGACGAACAGTTGATGTTGCGGGCCGCACGAGGCAGCGATCGGGCCTTCGAGGAACTCTACAACCGCCACGCCCGACGGTTGCAGGGTTTCTTCGTCAGACGTCTTGGCGATGATGCCGACCTTGCTGCCGACTTCATGCACGACACCTTTCTGCGACTCTATGCTGCCCGCGAGAAATACCACGAGGGCAATAGTTTCCGTGCCTGGCTCTACACGATTGCTTATAACCTCTGCAAGAACCATCATCGCAATCAGCTCGCTATAGTGCCCGCCGATTCCGTCGCCGAGGAAGCCGCAGAGGCCGATATTGAGGTGGAACTCGACGAGAGCATCCTCCACGATGCCCTTCGTGAGGTTTTGAATAGTCTGCCGGAACCCTACGCGATGCTCTTTTCACTCCATTACGAGGAGGAACTCACCATTCCACAGATAGCGCAAATCACCGACCTGCCCGAGGGCACCGTGAAGTCGCGCCTACACAAGACAATGAACATCATCAAACAACAATTAAAGCAATATGAAAATCGATAATCAGGACATCATTCGCACAGCCCGCCAGTTACGTGACGAAGAGAACGCCGAGCTGCACGTCAGCCCTTGGAACCGTCATCGCCATTTCCATGTGCCCACTTGGCTCGTCGCCATCCCTGCCGCAGCCATCATCGGCTTCGTCCTTGGGCTATGGACGCAGGCAAATAGTCATAGCGACGTTCCGCTGACGGCCCTCGTTGACACCGTCTATATCAAAGTGCCCACACCGCAGCCTCAGCAAGATTCCGTAGCTCAGGTCTTTCCTGCCACATCTACACATGCTGCAAAATCAGATTCAAAGCAGAAGACTGTCCGCACAGCGTCATCAGCTAATCCTACGCAAAAAGAATATGGCCGTCCTGTTGCTGACGACCATATCCGCTACGATCTGCTGGTCAAGAATTGATGATCATAGGACAGTTTCCTGATTAGTAGGCATATACAAGCCCATACTTATCGTGTAGTTTGCGAAGTGAGCCATCTGACTTCATCTGACGGATGATATTGTTCACCATCTGCAACAAATCCTCCTGCCCTTTCTGCATAAGCACACCAATCTCACCGTGATTGAAAGGCTTGTCCAACAGTGGAGCAGCGAGACGGGAGTCGGTCTGCACATAATAGGGAGCCTCTGTAATCTCCGTTATCATCACGTCGGCCTTGCCCTCGGCAATGAGCGATGGTATTTCTTCGTTCTTCTGGTGGACGATGATGGTGGCGTGCGTCAGGTTCTCGTTGGCAAACTTCTCGTTCAGTCCGCCAGGATTCACCATCACACGGACTTCGGGCTTGTCGATGTCGGCCAACGACTGGTAGCGGTCTGCATCCGAAGCACGGCAAAGGATGGTCTTGCCGTTAGCCAGATAGCCGTCGCTCATGAGCATGGTCTCACGGCGGGCATCGGTGATGGTGATGCCGCCAATAGCGAGGTCGAACAACTGAGGCTCCGCTAATACATCTGCTGTCAGCGTAGGCCATGAGGTTTTTCTGAATTCTGGTGCTACGCCTAATCGTGAAGCAATCTCCTTTGCCACCTCAATACCAAAGCCCCAATATGTCCCGTCAGCCTCGCAGAACGATAACGGACGGTAGTCGCCTGTAGTACCAAAGAGGATTGTTCCTCGATCCAGGATCGCCGCTACTCTGCCATAGATGGGAAGGTCTGTAGATGTTGACAGGATGAAAACGGTGGATTGGCCGTTCTCCTTTCCGAACTGGATAGCACCTTTCAGGTCGTTCTCTGGGAATAGCTTCGTACTATCGAAGTAATAAAAGCCATCCTCACTATTGTACCAACCGCCTACATAGCCGTCGTGCTGCAAGGCATGGCTTACCACCTTGTGGAGTTGGTCACGCGAATGGCTGTTCTGGGTAGCTGCATAACTGACGGCTATTCCTTCCGTCGGCACCGTCATCGTGCGGATGTCAAGTGTGAATCCGCCTGGATTGGCCTGACAGAAAGCCCAAACCATATCAGCAATAGTTGATATTTTGCGCTGCTCTGTAGCGTTATCCTCATTGGAAGAACATGAGGCGAAGCTGGTCGTTCCGAAAATGGTCAGGACGGCTAATAATAACCAAACCCGGTATTTTTCCAATCGTATCATATCACAAATTATCTTGTTACCTTTATATTACGTTAAAGTGCCTGAGGGCGTTGAGGATGCCGTCGTCGTCGACAGAGGTGGTGACGTAGTCGGCGTGGTGCTTGAGGGCGTCGATGGCGTTGCCCATCGCGACGCCGATGCCGGCCTGGAGAATCATCGAGGTGTCGTTGCCGCCGTCGCCGAAGGCCATCGTGCGACTGACGTCAAAACCCTCATGACGGGCCATCGCCAAGATGCCCTTGCCCTTGTCGGCACCGTTGGCGGTGATGTCCGTAAATTCCGGGTGCCAGCGACCCGAGACGCATTGCGGCATGCGCGCCATCAGCACGGGCTCGTAGTCGGCAGGGAAGAAGGGCGTCAACTGCAGGATGTCCTGCTGGAGCACGACGTCAAGCGGCGAGGCCTTGTCGAGGTTCTTTACGGCGAGCATCTGGCGGAAGATGCGGTCGACGTCGCCCCTGGGGTCAACGACTGCCACATCCTTACGGCCTACGACGATGAGGCTGTTGCCCTTCTCCTGGCAGTCCTCCACGCAGGTCATCACGTCGTCCTTGGGAATGGGCTGGCACGTGACCATCTCGTCGCCCACATAGCACAGCGCGCCGTTGGTGGTGATGTAGCCGTCGATGAGGTGCTCAATAGCGCCCAGATTGGTGATAATCAACGGCGGACGGCCTGTGGCGATATACACGCGCGAACCATTGGCCTTGGCCTGTGTCAGCGCGAGGATGGTCGACGCAGGAATCTCGTGTGTCTGGAAACTCACCAGCGTGCCGTCGATGTCGAAGAATAATGCGTATTTCTGTGTCACTTTTTAATCCTTTAATTTTTTAATTCTATAATTTTTCAATTTTTCTCCGTCATGTATTTCCAATAGCGGCGCGGCATGTCCTGCAACTGCTTGCGGGGGTTCATGCGCTCCTTGATGCAGATGGCCTTGAAGTACGTGCGCCAGAGGTCCTGGAACAGCTGGTCGTTGTCGCTCAGCACGTCGGCATTAAGTTTCCCGTTCGATAAATCAAACGGCACAGTAGCCTCGTCCTCGAACGTCACGCGGATAGGCACATTACTCCCCTCGCCCTTCGGAGAGGGGCCGGGGGTGAGGCTATAATAATACCCATAATGCCGCTTCGCATCGTATATCAACCACGGCTGGTCGTTGAAGCGGTCCTGGAAGTGGTCGATGATGATGGGCAGCACGTTGTGGTCTGGCGAGACGACGCCCAAATACGTGCCGTCTTTTGCCTTCTGGAAGCGGATGAACTGCTTCAT